>CENT01018467.1_pt1 | contig 14305 bp, 13 predicted proteins | sample 530141 | NCBI WGS metagenome assembly CENT01 (sample SAMEA2591074, study PRJEB7988) | marine metagenome | isolation source: saline water (ENVO:00002010), including | reverse complement strand
GATGGCCAAGCACGGCTGCACCGGCGCCGAGTTCAACCACCTCGCCGTTAATTTCCATTACCACGCCAAGGGTTTTAAGATCCACATCCTCTACCTTTGCCATGCGACCACCGGTAATAAACCGGGTGGATGAGGCGTTATCGGCTACCACGCTGATAAGATCAAACTTAAAATTCTCGTAGCGCGAGTCAATCACCTCTACTGCCGGAATAATAAAGTCCGTTGCAGCCAATACATCACCAATGTGACAACCGGGTCCTTTAAGCGGTGCTTTGGTTACAAAGGCCACTTCCGCCTCAATTTTTGGGTGAATAAGTTCTGAAGTATCAATGTCACCGCCATCTGGCACCGAGAAATAGTCGGCTAAAAAGCCATAAACCGGCGTTTCCACGCCCATCTGGGCCATCTTAGCCCAGGAAGTGAGGCCCATTTTCATGCCAACCACTTTATTGCCGCGGGCTTCTTTGCGACGGCGAATTTCCCACTGAATATCGTAGGCGTCGTCGAAAGTCATGTCGGGAAAGTCGTTGGTGACCTTGGTGATGTCATGAACGTTTAATTCGGCATTTTCAATGTGCTCTGCCAGAGAAAGCATCTGATCTTTTGTTAATGTGCGAGTGCTCACTTAGCACCTCCTTCCTGTTGTGCCAGCAAATCCAGGGCAACGTCTACAATCATATCTTCCTGGCCACCCACCATGCGGCGGCGACCAAGCTCAACTAAAATATCCACGGTTTTAAGGCCGTATTTTTGCGCTGCCACTTCTGAGTGACGTAAGAAACTTGAATACACACCGGCATAACCGAGTGCCAGGGTTTCCCTGTCTACTCGTACCGGGCGGTCCTGCAGGGGGCGAACGATATCGTCGGCCGCATCCATCAGCGCGTATAGGTCGGTTCCGTGTTCCCAGCCCAGCTTGTCGGCGTTAGCAATAAACACTTCAAGGGGTGCGTTGCCCGCGCCTGCTCCCATGCCTGCCAGGCTGGCATCGATGCGGTCGCAGCCTTCTTCCACGGCTACTATAGAGTTGGCAACGCCTAAACTGAGATTGTGATGGGCGTGAATGCCGGTTTCGGTAGCCGGGTCCAGCACATCCTTAACTGCGCGGAAACGGTCGCGAATATCCTGCATGCCCATGGCACCGCCTGAATCCACCACATAAATACAGGTTGCCCCGTAAGACTCCATCAGCTTCGCCTGCTCAGCCAATCCTCCGGGCGTTTGCATATGGCTCATCATCAAAAAGCCCACGGTATCCATACCCAGTTTGCGGGCATGTTCAATATGCTGTTTAGACACATCGGCTTCGGTGCAGTGGGTTGCCACCCGTACAATCCGTGCGCCAGCGGCATAAGCGTCGTCGAGATCCTCAATAGTGCCTATGCCGGGCAAGAGTAACGTGGCAATCTGAGTATGGGTAAGGACATCGGCAGCCGCTTCTATCCATGCCAGATCGGTATGAGCGCCAAAACCATAGTTAAAGCTGGAGCCTTGCAGCCCGTCGCCATGGGCGACTTCAATACTGTCAACCCTGGCCGCGTCCAGTGCACGAGCGATATCCTGCACGTTTTGAATGGAATACTGATGGCGAATGGCATGACTGCCGTCGCGTAAGGTCACATCAGAGATATACAGTTTTTTACCAGGATTAAAGCTCATATTATGCGCCTCCTGTGAGCATTGATTTGGCCATGCGTTCGGCCGTTGCCATGGCCGCTGAGGTCATAATGTCGAGATTACCGGCATAGGCCGGCAGATAATGCGCGGCGCCTTCCACTTCCAGAAATACAGACGTCTTCAGACCGCTGAAATTACCCAGCCCCGGTATATGCAGCGGCGCGTTGGCAGGAATATCGTCAAACTGTACTTTTTGCTTTAGCCGGTAACCTGGCACATAGCTTTGTACCGCTTTAGCCATTTCTTCTACCGACGCGGCGACTTTGGCTTTGTCGACCTGTTCAGAAAGCACATACACCGTATCGCGCATGATCATGGGCGGCTCGGCCGGATTAAGAATAATGATGGCTTTGCCCTTTTCTGCACCGCCCACTTGCTCAATAGCGCGGGCGGTGGTTTGGGTAAATTCATCAATATTCGCCCGGGTGCCAGGGCCGGCGGATTTGCTTGATACGCTGGCCACAATTTCGGCGTAATGTACTTTGGCAACCTGTTTCACCGCGGCCACCATAGGAATGGTTGCCTGGCCGCCACAGGTGACCATATTCACGTTAGGTTGCTCGATATGATCTTCGAGGTTAACCACTGGCACGCAGTAGGGGCCAATGGCTGCCGGGGTGAGATCCACTAAACGAATACCTGGTTTGGCGGTTTTTAACTTTTTATCGTTGATAAGGTGAGCACCAGCAGACGTGGCATCAAACACAATGCCGATATCCTCAAACTCCGGCATATTGATCAGTCCATCAACACCTTCATGGGTGGTGGCAACACCCATCCGCTGCGCGCGGGCCAGACCGTCTGACTGCGGGTCTATACCTACCATCACGCTCATCTTCAGATTGCTGGAGGTACGTAGCACCTTAATCATTAAATCGGTACCGATATTACCGGAGCCGATAATTGCCACATTCAGTTTATTGCTCATAGCGGTTGCTCCTGTCAGGTGAAATACACACTGGCTGAGCCAATGCCGCCAATTTCAACACGCATAAAGTCTCCGGCTTTGACCGGCTCAAGCGGCACCAGTGAGCCCGATAAAATGACTTCACCTGCTTTAAGCCCTATGCCGAATTCGCCAAGCGTATTGGCCAGCCAGGTTACGCAATTCACCGGTGAGCCCAGCGCTGCAGCACCGGCACCGGTGGAAAGGATTTTGCCGTTCTTTTCAACCACCATACCGCAGGTCACCAGATCGACTTTGTGCGGAGAAACCGCTTTATCGCCGAGTGCAAACAGGCCACACGAAGCGTTGTCGGCAATGGTGTCCTGAATAGCGATTTGCCAGTTCTCAATACGGGAGTCGACTACTTCAAAGCAGGGGATCACGCACTCGGTGGCGGCCAGTACATCGGCATTGGAGATGCCTGGCCCCATCAGGTCTTTTTTGAGAATAAAGGCAATTTCCCCTTCTGCTTTGGGCGCGATAAGCCGTTCGCTGATGGGCATCACTTCACCCTGGTTAAACACCATATCGTCGGTGAGATAACCAAAATCGGGCTGGTGAACATTGAGCATGCTTTGCACGGCTTTGCTGGTTACACCGATTTTTTTACCTATCACTTTGGCCCCGGCATCGATGCGCCTATTAAGCATTTGCAGAGAAATGTGATAAGCATCTTCAATACTGATATCACTTTCCCGGGCAGTCAGCGGTGCGACGGCCTGTTTGCTTTGCATGGCGTGGTAAAGTTCATCGCCATACTGTTTGATTAACTTTGCGTCCATAAATCAGGTTCCGGTTTGGGAGGCGATATTCGCCTCATTAAGAAAATTAGTAACCAGTTGCACAAAACGGTCGGCCTGTTCAATCTGGGTCCAGTGACCGCATTTGTTGAACACGTGCAACTGGGCGTCAGGCAGCAGTTCCAGCAGAGTTTGTGAGGCGGCCAGAGGGATCACCTGGTCATCGCGACCATGCACCAGAAGCGTTGGGTGAGGCAGGCTGCCCAGCGCCCCTAAGGGGCTTGCCAGCATTTCTATCCAGCGTTGGCGCGGGGCCGGAAACATGGCGGAAAAAGCCTCCTGAACGCCGGGCTGAATACTTGCGTCATAGCGTAATTGCGCTAGCTCATCAGTGACCCTTGAGCGATCAAAAGCAAAGATGTTGAGCAGCTTGCGCATATTTTCCAGCGACGGCTCGTATCCCCACACAGCATCAAGACCGGGTGTTAACGGGAAACTTGCGCCGGCACTGCCCATAAGTACGATGCGGCGCACCCGCTTTGGGTGCGCGATAGCCAGTGCTAAAGCCAGCCCGCCGCCAAACGAGTTACCAATGATGTCAGCCTGCTCGATGTCCAGCGCGTCTAGCACACCAATGGCATGTTCAACCCAGCGTAGTTTACTGTAGTGCTGGTCTTGCGGACGTTCGCTGTAGCCAAAGCCGAGCATGTCCGGGGCGATTACCCGGCGCTCTTTGGCAAGTTCAGGAATGGTAAGACGCCAGTTGGCCCAGGCGGTGACGCCGGGGCCGGAGCCATGAATCAGCATGACCGGAAAACCATCTCCCTTATCATGAAGATTAGTTTGCCAGCCAGCGGCCTGAATCGTCTGGCCTATCTCCGCTCTGGTGTTGCTGCCGGGTGCTTTCATCTTCGTCCCTACAACTTCAGACAGATGTTTTTGAGTTCGGTATAAAACTCAAGTGAATGCTCACCACCTTCACGGCCGATGCCTGACTGCTTACTGCCACCAAAGGCAGTACGCAGATCACGTAAGAACCAACTGTTAACCCAGACGATCCCCGCTTCCACCTGGCCAGCAACACGCGCCGCGCGGCTCAGATTTTCGGTCCAGATAGCGCTGGCCAGGCCATAGGGCAGGCGGTTGGCCTGTGCAATGGCTTCTTCTTCGCTATCGAAGGGCTGAATATGGCAGCAGGGGCCAAAAATCTCTTCGTTGATGACAGCGGAGTCGTCACTTAAACCGGTCCAGATGGTTGGCTGGATCCAGCTGCCGTTTTTCAGCGCGTCAGGCATATCCGGTATGCCGCCACCGGTAACCACCGTTGCGCCATCGTTAACCGCCTGCTGATAGTAAGACAGCACTTTGTCACGTTGCTTTTGGCTGATCAGCGGGCCAAGGTTAGCCGCGGCGTCATCCGGCGGGCCGATGACCAGTTTTTCGGCCTCGACTTTTAAGCGACTAACAAACTCATCGAAGATTGAGCGCTCGACATATACTCGCTCTGTGCCCAGACAAACCTGGCCACAGTTAGCAAAGGCTGAGCGCATGGTGCCTTCAATGGCTTTATCCATGTCACAGTCGGCAAACACGATACCGGCGTTTTTGCCGCCTAACTCCAGTGAAATGTCGCGCACGCCTTTGGCGGCATTCTGCATAATCAGTTCGCCGGTACGGGTCTCGCCGGTAAAGGTGTAGCCATCGACATCCGGATGAGCGGTCAGGAAAGCGCCGGCAGAATCGCCGCCGTATCCTTGCACCACGTTAAAAACACCATCGGGTACGCCTGCGTCTTTCATCACTTCGCCAAGCAATGCAGTGGTGGTAGGCGTTTCTTCGGAAGGCTTAACCACCACCGTGTTGCCGCAGGCCAGAGCCGGACCAACTTTCCAGGTCATCAGCAGTAGTGGCAGGTTCCACGGACTGATAACACCAATCACCCCTTTAGGGCGGCGCACCGCATAATTGAGCGCGCCGGTGCCGTCGGGCGTGGCCATTTCAAACGCTTCAGTAGCGACATTTTTTACCATGTCGGCAAACACTTTAAAGTTGGCTGCACCACGCGGGATATCGATGTGACTGGCCAACGATTTGGGTTTACCCGTATCGGCACATTCCGCTTCTAAAAATTCGTCGAAGCGGGCGTTAATACCGTCGGCCACGGCATGCAGAATTTTGCTGCGCTGGTCGATAGTCATTTTACTCCAGGGGCCTTTCAGAGCGGCGCGCGCGGCTTTCACCGCCGCATCCACTTCCGCTTCCCCGGCTTCATGCACCTGGCTTATCACCTCACCCGTTGCCGGGTTGATGTTATCGAACATCCTGCCACTGGCAGAGCCAACATACTGGCCGTTGATATAATGTTTAACTTCTTTCACAGCGAGTCCTGTATTGATGAGTTAAGTTAAAACCGTAAGAAAACGCTCGTTGAGCACACGGTCGTGATAGAAAATGGCTTTGCCTAAATCCTCAGCTTTCCAGGTAATGGGGTTATGGTCGGGGTACATATAATCGCCGCCGGCAAAAACTTCGTTGCGGTTGCCCGACGGATCGAAGAAATAGATGGTTTTACCGTGGGTGATACCGTGTCGCGTAGGGCCAATATCCAGTGAGGTATTGGTCATGCTGATAAGGTCAGCGGCGCGGAGTATGTCTTCCCAGGTTTCAAGATAGAATGACGCATGGTGAAACTTGGCCTTTTCTTCATGCTGAATAAAGGCTATGTCATGGGCCTTCATCGACAACGTAAGGAACTGCGCAATCCGGTTGCCGTCTGGGTCGAGCACCTGTTCGGCCAGATAAAAGCCCAGTACGTCCACAAACAGATCATAAGTTTTGGCCAGTTCATCGCCATACAGCAGGCAGTGATCAAAGCGCACGGCTTTCATACCGCGAAGTGCTCTGGGCCAGGCTTCCGGGTTGGTCTCCTCAACGCCCCATTTCCCGGTATAGGCTTTCTCTGCGTAGAGCTCAAATACATGGCCGGAAGGCGCGGTAAACTGAACCCGGCGGCCGCAATCCTTTAAATCGCCGGCTTCTTTGTGAGTGACTTCCAGACCAAAAGCTTCGATGTCTGCGGTCAGGCTTGCAAGGGTGCTTTCATCGACTACCTTAAACGCCATAAAATCCATGCCAGGCTCATCCGCTTCACGCAGTACCAGCGAGAACTTATCCACTTCACTCCAGGCTTTTAGATATACCCGGCCTTGTTCATCACGGTCAGTTTCGTGTAAGCCTAACAATTCAACGTAATGTTTGATTGATGCTTCAAGATCCAGTACGCGCAACTGTATGTGCCCTGGACGTAATACGCCTTTTCTCATTTTATTACCTCGGTGTGTTTTTGTTTTGCCTTGGTTACCCCGGTGATGCCGTTGATAGCCAGTGGTGAAGGGCTGCATTCAATGAGCAAATCGCTGGTGGGTTTAAGCCGACAGGCCAATGCGTACCCCTGTTGTTGTTGTTCTGTGGAGACCTGCGCTTTACTCATACGACCGCATTCATAGCTGCCAGATATGACTTTGACCCGGCATACGCCGCAGCCGCCGCCACGGCAGCCCACTGCAATACTGCGTAGTCCGTTACTCTCCATGGCTTTGAGCACAAACTCATCCTGATGACAGGTAAAGCTTTGTTGGCTGTGTTGCTCGGTGATCACATAGTCAGACATGCACTGTTGCTCCGCTTTAGATGCTTAAGTCTCCGGCACCAAAGAAAAAATTTTTTGATGCAGTGTGATGACCAGAGCAACGGTTGTGCCACAGGTTAATAAAATGTTTAAAATTATTGTTAACTTGTTGATAGAGGAGTAGTTTATATAAAGCATCTAAGGTGCAGAAAAGTCACATCGCCACTCCCCAATACTTATTCATTCCATGGAAATTTAATCAAATGATTAAATTGGTTCTTAGTTTTTAATTATTTGATTAAATCGGATTTTCGCTGCGCTTAAAATTATGATCATTTAGTTGATTTCTTGTCATTTAGGGTTTTACATATGTTTTACATCTGGCTGGCTTGTCGATGTAAAACAGCAATTAGCAGGGGAAAAACCATGACCATTGAATTCGAAGCAAAGCTCAATCATGTGGATATCCAGGATCTCACTTCACTGATTCAGTTTGAGAGCACCGAAGGCAAGATCTGGTTTGGTGAACAGCTGATTTTGTTTATGCAGCTCCCTGCCCTGGCCGCCTTCAGGCGCGAACTGGTCAATAGTATTGGTGTGGAAAGAGCCAAGGGTTTCTTTATGCGCCTGGGTTATCAGGGCGGTTTACGCGATGCGGAACTGGCCCGGCGGTTACGCCCCGATAGCGACGATATGGCGCTGTTCTGGACCGGCCCACAACTGCATTCACTGCGCGGAATGGTAAAAAACCGTCCGATTAAAATAGAAATCGATAAGGAAAGTGGTCATTTTTACGGCGAGCTGGAATGGGTGGATTCCTGGGAGGTAGAGATTGTGCAAACCGAGCTCGGCCAAATTGATGAACCGGCATGCTGGTCGTTACTCGGCTATGCCTGCGCTTATACTTCGGCCATTATGGGTCAGGAAATTATCTTCCGTGAGGTAAGCTGTCGTGGCTGTGGTGATGAACGCTGCCTGATAGTAGGTAAGCCGGCTAGAGAATGGGAAGATGCCGCCGAATTCTCCCGGTATTTTACCGCTGAGCCCATTATTGAAGAGCTTTACAGCCTGCAATCCCAGGTGAAGTCGCTGCTTAGCAGTCTGGCCCGTCATCAGGGGCAATATTATGGCATAGGCGATTCTCCGGACTATAAAAATGCCTGCAAAAAAATCGATAAAGCTGCGCAGAGCAAAGTGTCGGTGCTGCTATTGGGGGAAACCGGCGTTGGTAAGGAAGTGATCGCCCGTAGCGTGCATTTACGCAGCGACCGCGCCGAAAAAGCGTTTGTTGCCGTTAATTGTGCGGCCATTCCGCAGGAGCTTATTGAAGCGGAGCTATTTGGGGTAGAAAAGGGCGCTTTCACCGGCGCCAATCAGTCTCGTGCCGGGCGTTTTGAACGGGCTGACGGTGGGACGATTTTCCTTGATGAGGTAGTAGAGCTCACGCCGCGGGCGCAAGCTTCGCTGCTTCGGGTACTGCAGGAAAGTGAGGTTGAGCGGGTTGGCGGTGTTAATACCCGCAAGGTAGATGTAAGGGTGATTGCCGCTACTAATGAAAGCCTGGAGCAGGCGGTGAAAGACGGTAAATTCCGGGCCGATCTGTTTTACCGTTTAAACGTGTTTCCGGTGCAGATCCCGCCGCTGCGCGATCGATTGGATGACTTACCATTGCTGGTAGAACACTTCCTTGCCAAGTTTCATAACGATTACTCAAAACGCACGCTGGGCTTATCGGATAAGTCCTGGCGGTTCATTAAAAATTATTCGTGGCCAGGCAATATCCGTGAGCTTAAGAACGTTATTGAGCGCGGCGTTATCCTTACTGATAACCACGAAACCATTTCACTGGAATCGCTGTTTGCCAGTGTTGGCCCTGAAGCCGTTAATACCGACGATACTCATGTGTATTCAGAAGGCCAGGTGGTGAAGCCGAGCAATATAAAAACCACTGACGGTTGGGTGGATACGCTGATTAATCAGCAAATCGGCCTGGATTCTATTGAAGAGCAACTGATAAACCGGGCCATGGCTATGACCAACGATAATGTGTCGGCAGCGGCCCGGCTACTTAACCTTACCCGCCCGGCACTGGCCTATCGGCTCAAAAAGCTTAGCGAGAATGACTCGACAAACCTGAAGTGATCAAATGATCAAACCTGTCAATTCTGGCAGTTAACCTGCTTTCTGGCGGTTCACAGTTAGTGCCGAATTAACTTTTTAAGATTCTGAAAATATTAGGTAAACCATAATATTTAGTGCATTTCAGAGAGTCGGTATTATTTATGCTGCGCTGATACTACTACGAGTCGTTTTATGTCATCAGAGGTGCCTTATGAATACCCCATCCCAGCAGCCCGTTACCGTAATTGTGTCCAGACGGGTAAAACCTGAAGCCGTTACCGCGTTTGAATCCTTAAGTGATGAGATGTCGCGCCGGGCGAGTGAGTTCGACGGTTATATGGGCGCTACCCTGTTTCGTCCGGTGAGCCCTGAAGATCCGGAATACCGGATGATTTTTAAATTTGCCGATGAGGCCCGCCTGGCGGTATGGGAAAGCTCAGCCGAACGGACCGAGATGCTGGAAAAGCTCGAAGCACTGCTGATTTCGCCCACCGAACGGGAAAAGGTTTCCGGCTTGGTGACCTGGTTTAGTTTACCCTCGCAAAATCCGGTTACGCCACCGCCGCGTTATAAAATGACCATTGTCAGCTGGCTGGCGCTCTACCCGGCCGCTACCCTGATTTTCTGGCTGTTCGGGCCATGGCTTGCGGCAATACCGTTGCTGCTGCGCACCCTGCTGGTTACGGCGGTGCTAATGATATTGATGTCTTATGTACTGATGCCGTTTATGACTAAACGTTTTGCTTTCTGGCTATTTGGCAGGCAACACTCCTGAGGTCATCAGAAGGAACGTTTAATACCAAGCAGAATCCGCCGGGTGCTATCCACCATATCGATTCTGGAAAACCAGTCCAGGTCAAAAACGGCAAGGGCGCCTGATAGTTCTACCGAACCACCGTGACCAGTACCCAGATAGTCTTCGGTCAGCTCGGCGCGCTGGCCGAAGTCAGCACTGACATAAGCATAATAGGCATACATCTCAACAGGGTACTGACCGAAGGAAAATTCACTGTCAAGGCCGAGCACCAGTTTGTTCTCTGCGTCGTCAACGCGCCTGACAAATTCAGCAAACCACACTTGATCAGACTGGTGAAAACGTACTTCACTGCGCAGGTAATTACCTTCAATAATGCGCTCGACACCAAATTCCATACTGAATTTTTCATTGATGGTAGCGCTGTACTCAAACTCAAAGAGGTTAAAATCATCGGCAAGAGATAGCGCCTTATTCGGATCGGTACTGTTAATAGCGCCTGCTACTAATTCCAGCTTGTGGCCCGGCTTTGCCTCGTAGACATGACGAATCCCCTGAAACCAGCCGTCTTTGGACATCCCGGTGGCCGAGATACGGCCTTTGTAGGTAGGAATAACGCCAAACTCGGTTTTACCCAGTGCATGAGTGCGACGCAGATAAAGACGCCTGACCGCAATCTGGTCACTGTCTTCATCGCCAAAGGTGTTGTGACTGGAGCTAAAATCATCGCCTGTTACGACAAAACTGTGCAGGCTCCATTGCTCACTGAGATTCAACTGAGGATAAAAACGCAGCCGAAATTGTGAGCGATTACTTCGGTCTGAACGATTGTCGTAGCGAACCTGTACGTCGAGTTTTTGCTGATAAAAGCCAGCCGGTTCACCGACCGGTTCATCGATTGGTTCACCACCCGGTTCGGCTGCCTTACCAGGCGGTGTGAAAAAGAGGATGAGACATCCGATAAAGCAGGTCAGCCCGGTGCTCAGATATGCCATTGGATAGATAAAAACTCACAGCTAAAAAACGCAGTGTAGCGCAAGTATAGCTTTTACAACCAGTAAATATTAGCGCTATCGATAAGGGGGAAAAAGAAAAAAGCCGGCAAGTCGCCGGCTAACAAGTGGAGAAGTACCTTTAACAAAGGTCACCAACAACTACGATGGGTCAATACCGTATCAGTTGGCGTAAATTAAACTAAAGTCTAATCTAAAGTTGAATATAAATGGAGTCGGTGAATATTAGTAATCAAAAAAAACGATACAGTTAATCGACAAAATAGAATAACCAACAAAAAAGGCATTCCGAAGAATGCCTTTTGTCTGATTTTGCGCTGAGCTAAAACAGCTTAGCTCAGGCCTAACTTCTTCTCGAGGTAGTGGATATTAGTACCACCTGCATAGAAGTTTTCGTCGGCCATAATGCGTTGCTGCAACGGAATATTGGTTTTAATGCCGTCAACCACCAGTTCGTCCAGCGCGTGGCGCATACGGGCAATCGCTTCATCCCGGCTTTCACCGTAAGTAATAAGCTTGCCAATCATCGAATCATAGTACGGTGGCACAGAATAGCCGGCATAGATATGCGAATCCCAACGTACACCTAAACCACCTGGCGGGTGGAACATCTCGATTTTACCCGGGCTTGGGATAAATGAGTCAGGATCTTCGGCGTTAATCCGACATTCAATGGCATGGCCACGAATTTGGATTTGCGACTGGTCGATAGACAGCGGTTGGCCGGCTGCGATACGCAGTTGTTCTTTAACCAAATCAACGCCAGTAATCATCTCTGATACTGGGTGCTCTACCTGAATACGGGTGTTCATTTCAATGAAATAGAATTCGCCGTTTTCGTACAGAAACTCAAAGGTACCGGCACCGCGATAGCCAATTTCGATACAGGCTTTGCGGCAACGATCGCCGATTTTATTGCGCATTTGCTCAGAAATACCTGGTGCCGGCGCTTCTTCTACCACTTTCTGGTGACGACGCTGCATTGAGCAGTCACGTTCACCCAGATGGATCGCATTGCCCTGGCCATCAGCCAGTACCTGAATTTCTACGTGGCGTGGGTTTTCGAGGAATTTTTCCATATAAACAACGCTATTACCAAAAGCGGCGCCCGCTTCTGCCTGCGTAGTTTCGATGGATTTAATCAGTTCGGCTTCGCTGCGCACTACTCGCATACCACGACCACCACCGCCACCGGCAGCTTTAACAATAATTGGGTATCCAATACGCTTGGCAATGGCTTTATTGCGCTCTTCGTCGTCGGTTAACGGGCCGTCAGAACCTGGTACACAAGGTACACCGGCTTTTTTCATGGCATTAATCGCAGACACTTTGTCGCCCATCAGGTTGATGGTATCTGCTTTCGGACCGATGAAAATAAAGCCGCTTTTTTCTACCGCATCCGCAAAATCCGCGTTTTCGGCTAAGAAGCCATAACCCGGGTGAATGGCGATTGAGTTAGTGACTTCCGCCGCCGCAATAATGCGCGGAATGTTCAGATAACTTTCAGTAGCGGATGCATTACCGATACAAATTGATTCATCAGCAAGCAATACATGTTTAAGATTACGGTCGGCAGTGGAGTGCACCGCTACCGTTTTAATCCCAAGCTCTTTGCACGCTCGCAGGATCCGCAGGGCAATTTCACCGCGGTTAGCTATGAGTACTTTATCCATGAGATTACCGTTTATTCGATGATGAACAGAGGCTGGTCGAATTCTACTGCTTCCTGGTTTTCTACCAGAATAGCTTTAACAACACCGGCTTTATCAGACTCGATCTGGTTCATCATCTTCATGGCTTCTACGATACACAGGGTATCGCCAACATTAACGCTCTGACCCACTTCCACGAAATTTTTGGCAGTAGGTGAAGAAGCGCGGTAGAAGGTGCCTACCATCGGAGATTTTATCGTGTGGCCTGCCGGGGCTTCTGGCTCTGCCGGCGCGGCAGCTGGTGCTGGGGCAGCTGGTGCAGCCATTGGGGCAGGAGCGGCATAATGAACAGGTGCAGCAGCTTGTGAACTGCCACGGTGAATACGCACAGATTCTTCACCTTCGGTGATTTCTAACTCGGCAATGCCTGATTCTTCGACCAGCTCAATCAGTTTTTTTATCTTTCTAATATCCATAATCTGTCTCTGTTTGTCTTATCAATTAGTGGGTAAAAATATCTGCTGCTGCGTCCAGGGCGAGCGAGTAGCCTTTAGCGCCAAAGCCTACTATCACGCCAGCAGCGATATCGGAAAAATAGGAATGATGTCGAAATGCTTCACGGCTGTGGACGTTCGACAAATGCACCTCAATAAACGGGATGGATACACTCAACAGCGCATCCCGCAACGCCACGCTGGTATGCGTAAACGCGGCAGGGTTAATAATAATGCCATCAACGTTACCCATGGCAGCATGGATACGATCAATGAGCACTGCTTCCGAGTTGGACTGCAAGTGTTCTAACTCTATACGCATGCCCTCGGCCTGTTTTGACAGACCTTCGACGATGTCGTTGAGTGTGGCGTGGCCATATTTTTCTGGCTCACGTTTGCCTAACATATTCAGGTTAGGGCCGTTCAGTAGAAGTATTTTCATTAATTTTGTAGCTATCTTGCGGCTAAGTTCGGCATAAACACCAGTTATACATAAACTGGCGAGTATTTAACACAAAAACCACGTTGAATTAATACTAAAATAAGCTTAATCATCAATTATAGTTAATAATTAAGATATCGCAGCAAAATACTGGTCTTATCAGGGGATTTAGCCGCAATTTCTCGATATTGAGATAGGCTTAAATAAATGTTGTCGCCGATAAGGAAGGGAAGTTTACAGGCGGTTGCCCCTGGCTTTACTACGAATGGCTTCCGTTAGCTGTTTGGCAATCTCCGGGATTGGCAGAGATTTGTCTACGCCACCGCGTTTAACGGCTTCTTTGGGCATACCATACACAACGCAGGTGGCTTCATCCTGCGCAAAGGTTGTCGCGCCTTTATCATGCATTGCGCGCATTCCCTGAGCGCCATCCCGGCCCATACCTGTGAGGATTACGCCAAAGGCATTGTGGCCAACGTGTTCTGCCAGGCTATCAAATAAGACATCTACAGAGGGTTTATGGCCGCTAACCCGGCCCTCGTCACTGAGTTGGGTGCGGTAATCCGCGCCGTATTTTATGACGCTTAAATGCTGATCGCCCGGCGCCAGGTAAACATGACCGGGTAGCAGGCGTTCATTGTGCTGTGCTTCTTTTACCGTCAGGGCACACAGCCCGTTAAGGCGCTTGGCGAATGACGTGGTAAAGCCTGGTGGCATATGTTGGGTCATCACCACGGCCGGAAAAGATGCCGGTAGCCTGACCAGCAAATCTTTAATAGCTTCGGTACCACCGGTGCTGGCTCCGATACCTACAATTAATTCGGTACCCGAGTAGGTC
>CENT01023139.1_pt1 | contig 14335 bp, 19 predicted proteins | sample 530141 | NCBI WGS metagenome assembly CENT01 (sample SAMEA2591074, study PRJEB7988) | marine metagenome | isolation source: saline water (ENVO:00002010), including | reverse complement strand
TTCTAATTTATACTACGAAATGGAAGAATTATGGTATGAAGAACATGAAAGGCACATTGCTTTCACTATTCAAGAACTAAAGAGATGGAAAGAAGGAACTGCGAATTATCATGTGGCTCAACACATGATTAAACAGCGAGAAGCTACCTTGTCAGCCATTTACGACGAGCCATTATGGGCTTACGAACTTGAGGAGAAAGAGGAAGTCATTGACGCCGAATTACTCGAAGTAGAAGAAAACATTGAACCTGATGTTCAAGAACAACCCACTAAAAGTACTGAGTTTATAGACTTACTAAGCAAATTAAACTTGCTTTAAACAACATACCAACCAATACTGTGAAAGCAGTATATAAGATTAAGATGGAATTAAACCAAGAAATCAGGCCATTGAAATTATGGCTAGTAAAGCAAATAAAGGAAAAACTAGAAAGACAGTACAGCAAAAAGCCAGCGCTTTTTGATGAAACTGCATGGGGTTTAGCCTTAGCTATGCACATGAAGTGTAGTGAGATAAACTACGCAGAAATAACAGCGAACGTAAAAGAAGTAAGAGGAAAACCAGCGCGAACAGCTGAAGGGATTAAGAATATTATTCAACGTCTCTCCAGTGCCCGAGTTGGTCTATTACGAAGAACCGGGACGGGCCATGTGGCCTGTTTTGAGTTTAATATTATGTCTTCGCTAAAAATACTGGCAGAAGCGAACAAAGCCGAAATGGCGGAGTTTGACAAAGCCAAGACAGATGTTATAGGTGTACCAGCATGAGCTGGCGACAGAAACTATGGCAGCGGGTTAGAGGGAAACCAACTAAAACGCCGCATGTCGAAGAAATAGAAAAACTACTGGTAGACTTTATGTTAAATTTAACAGAAAAGCTGTATCTCGACTCACAGAAAATAGTGAATGATATGCAGGAAAAAATTAACGTAAAAGAAATAGTTAATCCAGTAGATAAAGATATTGAAAGCGTCGTACACTCTTTTGGGGTGTTATCATGACGCTAGAAGAACTAGAACCACTCTCAGATGAAGAGTGGACTCATAGGCACATTGTGCCTTACATACTAGAAAATTTAGAAAAAAGAGAAGATGAAACCTACGTAATCAAAATCGGATTATCTTATGATAGACATAAGTATAGAGACGAAGATGGAAACGCTATTAAGTTTGCATTATTCTCAAAGAAAGTAATAGAACCCCAAAATTGGGAAGCTCACTACGAGCATGTCTTTAACTTTCTAAAATTTACTAAGGCCAGAATACATGATGTATTTGGCCAACCAAACGCTAAAGTAACCTTTTACCTGTATACTTCAGGTGCAACTGGTTTACTTTTAGCATGGTTATATGCTTTCCATGGACACAAGGGAAATAGTAATAAGCGATATGAAACATTCAAAAAACCGAAGAATTGGAATTATATTTCTATGGTTTTTGATTCTGTTGCTAAAACCTATTATCCTTCTGTTGATATATGGGGCGGTGAATAACCAATAAGTGTATTAGAATAACATGACTGACGAAATATTCGAGAAGTTGAAAGATGTCTTAGAGCCTGGATGCCCGAATAGGTCGTGTAGGTGTGAAAAAGACGTACTAATTGGCGATTGGTTATACCAACGCCCACCAGTTATAGTAGCGAAAAAGAACGCTACATGTCAGACTCTGGACCTACATTATAATGGGTTTCGAGACCCTGAAAATGAAAAAGAATACTACAAATATACAGAAGTAGTTACCTTAACTGCTACAGAGATAAGGTTAAAATTAAAAGAAGCGAGTCACAAAGAAGGTCAGTTTTTGGCCTATAGTAATATGACTAACTTCAATTTAGGATGCGTTGTCATTAAAGGTGTAATCATAAAAAGTAGAGACATTAAGTTTGCTCTACGATATCAGACTACACAGAGCTTTAAGATAACAGCAGTAAAATATATTGACCCCTCTATTGCCGACGAATATCAATCGAATGGATTTTTGATATTAGAAGGCGATGAACATAAAATCATAGTCTATGGAGAAAGAATAGACCAAATGAGAGGGAGAACAGGCGCAACATCAATTGGCTACAATTGAGCGTATAAGTATGGGAAGATATTATACCACACGAAGAAAACTAGAGATTGAAGCAAACGAGCTTCACAGACAAGTTAAAAGACTAGTGGCTAAGAACAGAGCACTAGAAACAAGAATAGAGGTGTTAGAGAGATGGATGAGAAAATCAAATTTGTAATAGCGACTGAAGAGTACATTTACATTGAAAATCTAGAACCCTCAGTTAATTTAGATTATGACGCGAGGCCACAATCATGAGTTACCAAGGCAGACAAGCCACCCCTGTAATAGGGCAATTATACTCATGTGACATGTGTCATAAAAAATATGTTGCAATACAAAATGGCAACAGATTTTGTGAGCCAGCCTGCCGAGAACAATGGTGGGTTGAACACAGACCAGAAGTAGAACGAGAATGTATAGTATGCAATACTAAATTCAAAACAACCACAAAGAGAAAGACTTGTGATGATGAATGTTTGAGTATACATACTGCATTTCTGATGCAGAAGTACTCGCACGAAGAACTGGTACAATTAATTATGTTGAATAGAGGCTATGGTTTCCATAAGTTTCTAAAGACAACAAATATAAGAGAACGTCTTCTATTAATGACTATGGAAATAGCTAAAGAAGAAACGGGCGTTGACCTGTTTTCTTGGCTAAATGGGCCTGAAGGCCTTGTTCAAATTAAATTAGATGAACATTTAGCAAATGGTCACGCAACTCCTAAAAATACAAAGAGTATAGGAACAATGCGTAAAAAGACTATGCTAAAACGTTATGAACAGCATAAAGCTGGCGAAAAGGTTACAAGAACTAGTATTATAGTTGAAGTGCCCCGAGAATTTAATTGGGGTCCTGAAGACTTGGGGCTAGAGAACCGAAAAGCTAGAAATAAGCGGTGAATAACAATAAGTCCCTACTGCGGTAGGAGGTAAAATTATGAAGAACAATGAAGAAGAAAAAATTTGGACCGAAGAAGATATCGGTACAGAAGTAACAGTAGTTACAGAAGGCATACGCCATATCGACATAATCGTCGAAGCGTATCTGCCTGATGGACAAAAAATAATCGGACCGAGATTAAAATGCGGTCATATTTTTGCACGATTTAGCATGATACCAGCAATGGAACAAGCTAGTCAAGCAACTAAAGATATGATAATGCGATTCGGAGATGATGAATAATGGGTGGATGGGGGCCTCCACAAGGGAGCCCTTCACCTGAGCGACGGGAGATATCAAACTTAAAAGAAGAGATTAACAAATTAGAAACTTGGCTTAAAGAAAAGAATGAACAAATCCTAGCTCTACGAGATTATATTGAAACTCTAGAAGCCCAAATAAAACGGCAAAGGCCTGTTTAAAATGGCTAAATCATTAAAAGAATTAACTAAAGAACAGGATGAAGAAGTTGAACGTCTTTCTCCTGGAGACAAATTATAATACTCAAAAAAATGAGTAAAACAACATTCCCGCTATGGGAGTGATAAGTGTATTAGAACCCATCGTTAAGAGGGAGATGCCCATGTACTCACGCGAAGTACATGCTCCCGAAAGCCCATGTGGAGACGATGATAGTTGGTAGGCGACCACAAGGCCGTTTAAAATGAGAGGTAAGGTAATGCCACCTTGCTAAAATCATGAAAGGCTCATTGAGGCCGGTTCCCTACCAAGAAGTGTATAAGTAATACTACTCCTAAAGGCGCTACAATATGAGCCAGGGAGTAAGCATAACACTCGATATGCCCCCGCACTTTATGTGTATGGCTAAGAGTAACGCTAAGTGTATTAGTGTATTAGTCTCTTGCAGGGGACTAAAGGGCCGAGAGACGAGGATTATCATAACCTCTTTTTCCTTGCCCTCCCCACCTGCAAGATTAGTGTATTAGTAAATAGGACAGAACAACTTGGAACCGTGGCGGTAAACTGCCACCCATCTGAGTTACTCCTAGATAATGCCGCTTTGCAAATCCCGACGCAAAAGCGAAAGAACAGGGCATTAGTGTACTGGGTTCTCAACCCACGCAACTAATGAATTTTTGAGATATTCGATAGAGCTTTCCGAAGCAAAATCGAGTATGTTAAAGGACTTGAAATAACCACGGTCTAGCCAGACCGAACTCCGGGTTATTTCTCGTAGGCTCCTTCGGCTAACGCTGAAAGAGATGGAGATTATTACCATAGAAATCAAGGACCGCAAATCCAAGATACCTATGTACTGTGAATATAGCAGAAATTAGCTTCACAGCTAAATTTTGTTGTAAATACTAGTAATAAGTGGAAGCTGACTAAGTAATACTACTTTAGTCGGCGCTACAATATGAGAAGGGGAAAAGAGTAGCGTAAATTAGCTACCCTTCTTCTCAGGGAAGGAATGAGAAGCTAGCCCCCTCGGGGCATAAGCTAATCGCCTTCCCACCTAGTGTGAAAACTATTATCATATACGGCTTTACGCAAAGCTGGGTAGTAGATAGAAACATAGGATGAAAGTAACCATTAAGGAATTTATAGTTGGGCGCAATTATTAGTTTGGTTACTAGAACAATCAGAAAGTCATTTATGACAGAAGATTGGCCCTACCGTAATAGTGCCTCCCGGCACTGTTACATAAGTAAGAAATAGAGGCACATGTCAATCATGTGCCTCATTTTTTTTGTGATATATATTCTCTTTTTAAGAAGCAGGTTCTATGACCTTGATATAAGTGGCACGTTGCGTCCCACCTGCATTAAAGAGAAGACATCAAGGTCATAGAAAAGAGGGCGTACACAACCCCTGGACAGCTTTTCTGGGCGAAGATGAAGTAGACCTCCAAAGTTTACTGAATCTTGACCTAGATTGATTGCGACGAAAGTCGTTCCGGGACGTAGAGGGTTTCACAACCCTTTGGGCTCTGAGATGCAGAGTGCCACAACAGTGTATTAGAAAAAAATGTCAACAACACAAAAGATGGCAATTAAAGGTCTTACTATTGATGAAGACCAATTTGACTTGCTTGGCGAAGCTGTTACCGAACTGGTAGGCGAAGCTGGCAACGTCACAATAAAAGAAAAAGGAAGTAAAGGTCTCAGGCTACAAAGCCAAGACCATATCTCAGCGGACTCTCGGTTTGCTGATATTAAAATAAGGTTTCACGGGTCGAACTCGGATGTTGGAGTCTATGTAGACAAAGGCGGACAAGTTCAACTTGCGTGGGACAGCTATGTTGTTAGAGGAAATCAACAACTAAAAGATACTTTTGAAGGGCGTTCAGACCGAAATACCTTCGAAAAGAACCTAAATGCTATGGTTACGGCAAAAGCTTTGGAAAAAGCTGCTATTGCCCGAGGTATGGCAAGTATGGGTATTAAGAGAGTATCTAAAGATAACAAAACAGGCCAATTTGAAGTGACACTACAAACTGGTTCACTCGGCCTGAACGAAAAGAAAGATAAGAATAAGCTTGGCGGCTCTTTAGGAGGATTCTAAATGGGTACCATAAAAATTATTATCGGAGAAGACGGCACGTTCGAAGTAGAAGCTGTTGCAGGATTTAAGGGCAAAACTTGTCAAGAAGCTATTAACAAGATTCTAGACAACCTTCCAAGCAATTTTCAGTTTGAAACTATTGAAACGGTCAGACATGGTAACTATAACGTAGCTCAAGCAGAGCCTAAACAGGCTTATACACAAGAGCTAGGTGATTAATTACCTATAAGGAACGGTAAATATACCCTTGAGGGACTAAAATCCCAATGAAAAGGAAATATGTTTCAGGCTTGCGCCTGTAACATGTGATTGAAAATTAATACGACACATTACGATTAATACGACCAAACATCACGATACGCACACATGTCTTCAGGCGCAAGCCTGAAACATATGAAGTAAACATAGGAGGTAACCTTACCCAGATGCTGGAGGACGCATTGAGCGCTCTTCCAAGGACCCTGGGGAAGCGAACGCTTTCTAGCTGCAGATAATTACGAGCTCTGAAACTTAGTTGTTTCAAGCTACGTTAACCTAGGTCTCTAAGGCGATTCATTTTGCTGACGAAGGCATTAGGCTCGCAGTACATCGTTTAGAGATGAGAATAGATTCCGCACCTGCTGATTTTACTATCAGAGGGTAGCGGAGTTACAGCTTATCCCTGGGTGGAGCGTTATGATAAACAACAATTATCCTAATTTGACACATGTCACATTAGGGTAACTACGTATAGGTCGCCATCAGGACACACACCTGTGTGTGAAACCCCCACGAAACTACTACTTCGAATGGACCATCCATGACCAGACGTAGTTCAGGGACTCTGAAGTCACTAAAATTAATTGATATCACGGAAAGACACGTGTTATTAGGCAAAACTAATAACTCGTTGGACACAGAATTTGTACCATGGAGAACAAACTGACGCCATCACTGAAAAGTGTCACGTCGACAACGACTAAAGTTGCAATGCATTGCGCAGTGAAACTAAGGAAGTTGAACTCCACTCATATTCCTAACAAAATAAAAGAGGCTTAATCATTTAACATGGTTAACGACCGAACTGAAAACAATCTTTAACGAGTAAGATTATAACTAAAGTATACTTAACTAGTAACTTAAATTAAAGTTACACATTAATCTACTAACAAGTTAACCTATTCCAACTAAAGGTATCACTACTTTCCTCATGATTGGAAAGATATGACTTTCCAGAATGGGAAATTCAGCTATTATTGTAGGGATTACTATAATGACACAAGTCATGTACATCAACTGTGATGTTTATGGGCCAGACAAGAAGTCTAGTTTCGAACTAAAATAACGTTGCATAAAGTTTGCAACTTTAGTACTATCATAAACACGAGGAGCATCTCTTCTGGAAACCAATCAAGGTTACCGTAATTGAGATGGCTCTCATAATTTTCGAACCAATCGAAGATGTATGGTACTACATCCGCCCAATTGGCGGACCATCATACCCTTCTCGAGGCCTGCACAGGCTGCGAGGGTTCAGATAGAGTATTATGAGTATAACCGCACGTGTCACGCATGGTGGGTCGATATACGCTTTTCCTGTCCGGAAAGCCGCATGTCGCCCAATGCTGCCGATTCCACCAGTGTAAAAATTAGAACAAGTGATAAATATGTCTAAGAAAATAGATTATAAATCATATAGTGACCCAAACGGCAATGCCGACGGAGTCGCTAGAATATCAACGCTAATCGGTGCAACAGAACCGACTATGCTAATAAAAACACCAGCACAAGTTGACACAACTAATGAAATAGTAAAGTTAGCTATAACAGAGGCGGCCCGAAACTTTGGGCCAAAATGGCAAAAAGAACGACCAGAGGTCATAGTAACTAGTTTTACTAATGCACCTCAAGAATATCGTTTGGTTAAAGGAGACAGAACGGCAAGACCTGATGGCTCCTCATTTATGTCATTTACCACTCCTGTTGAAGGCAATGGTGACTATGATTGGGCTAATGACGCAGTAAAAGTCATGCCCTATGGAGACCCCGTAGACTGTAATGAAGAATTTTTGGAAGATATACCAAAATCTTCTCACAAAGTATTAGGGGCAACTAAGAGAGTAAAGTTTGGAGTTAAAATGAATGCAGAAGCAATTACCCAAACTTTGATGAAGTCGATTTATGACTTTGACTCTGCAAAACAAGGACGCGGACGTATTTATGTCGTAAGAGGTGCTGAAAATCTATTGAATTTCACGACCTTTAACGAATTTATCCGCGAACATACTGAGCACTGCCGTAACATATATGTTAATGGTATTGCAATTATTCTGCTGGTTCCAGGAGATTTTACAGATACTCCTGATTGTTTAAAAGAAGTCTCCTTTTCCCTAGACTGGAAAAGACCTAACAAGACTTATTGGCGTAATATAATCAAAGATTACGTCGAAGTTAAGCAGATGAAAATGAACCAAGATGACAAAGGGAATCCAATAGTAGGAATTTCGCCGCAAGAACTCGAAAGATGTGCCAGTGCCGTAGCAGGTATGACACGTGCTAGAGGTGAAGCGGCTCTACTAATCTGTGTCTCAGAACACAGTAAAATAATCCCTGAAGTTATACTACAAGAAAAGGCAAGTCAAATCAAAGATTATGGACTTACCTTGATAACACCCAAACCCAATGAACAAATTGGTGGACTGCAACGATTCCAGGAATTTATGGATATAGAAGTTGCAAGTTCTACTCCCGAAGCTATAGGTTATGGTTTAACCGGTAGCCGTATGGTTATTTTTGCCGGACCACCAGGTACCGGTAAATCCCTCGGGACAAAAGTATTGGCCAATCGCACTTCTAGACCTTTGATTAGACTAGGTGCGACCGACCTTCGAAAGAAGTATGTCGGTGAAGGGCCAAAGATGCTTAAGACAGCTACAGACCTAGCAGCGTCCATGGATGGAATCATCTGGATTGACGAGGTCGAAAAGCTAGTACAAAACGTCTCGGCTGACAGAGATGGGGGTTCTACAACCTCTATTCTATCACAGCTGTTGACAGACATTCAAGAAAACGAGTCTAACATTATGTATGCATTTACTGCTAACCGTGTCGAATTACTCCCACCAGAGTTCATCGACCGAGCAAGTGCAAGATTTATGTTTGGATACCCTACATCGGAAGAGCAACTTGAGATTCTCAAGATTTGTATTCGTAGATTTACGTATTTCGATGGTGATAAAGAGATTCCCCGGAATCCTGACGATTATCCGTTAGAAAAACTTCTAAAGTATACTGACGGCGCTAATGGTCGACAAATCGAGAATGCAGTTAAAGGTGCATTCAGACTTGCGTTCGAACGTTCGAAAGGACAAGCAGAACCAGGACTTGACGATTTTATAGAGGCTATCAACAGAAACTCAATGAACTCTACTCCCCAAAAGGAGCTAGACCTAATACGCGACAACTGTCTAAACCGCGGGTTCTTACCCGCCAACACCGAAACTGATGAGGAGGCTGAAGAGGTCGACTACGGTGAGGTTGGAATAGCAGGTCGTGCTTGAAGCATAACCCGGGGAGGAAACTCCCCATAAGTGTAAAGCCCTATGGGCACAGAATCCAGCGTTACTGCTGGATTTTTTTATTATAAGTGAACTCTTTAGACGAAATTAAAGAAGATTTGGCCTGGCTTGCAGAAGCTAAGGCAGAACAAAAACTCGTTGAAAAACGAATAAAAGCATTGCAGCAGAAAATATTAGAAGCTGCTAAGGAGCTAAAGTTATACGGGAAAATCGAATTTGATTATGCCGGTAGACATTACATAGCTTCTTTAAATGTAGATAGAATTAGGACAAAAAATCCTACTATTGATGAAATTAAAAACCATATCCGTAAACTGCTCCCTGAAGAAGAGCAAACTGCTGAAAATGCAGAAAAGGAATGGAAGTCATTGTGCCAAGAAGCACCAATGACAGATTCGGTTACGCTGAAGGAAATTACACCTCCAGAAGTAACCCCAGAAACTAAGAAACCAGAGGCCTAATTATGGGCGGGGTTTCTAAGAGAAACCGTATTGCTGCTATTTTACTGGGCTCTAATAAGCCCTTAACAGCAACGCAAATTGTAGATAAGTGGCCTACTAAATGGGTCCCTAATACAAATGTAGTAACAGGCTTGTTGAAGACCGATAAAAGGTTCTTTCAAGCCGGAGTTACACGAGAACTAAAAAGAGCTAGAAACGGTGTAGCAGTTTTATGGACTCATATTGACCACAAATTCATACCACTTGAAGAGGAGGAGTAATCAATGAGTAGCAAAAAACAGCAAAGTACATCAACTACTTTCTTATCCGATAAGTTAGTGCTTACGGAACGTGAAGCTAGTTTAGCTAAAAGACAAGCAATAAAAGAACTCCGTTCTTTACCGTTGTTTGTCAAAAATGGAGAGCGCTTACTGTTGAAAATGTCGGCTGCTGATAAGCAAGCAGATGAAAAGATAGTAAGAACAGCGCTAACCAGTATACAAGATATGCATATAACACAGTCAAGTATCACAGTTTTAATTAAGGCCTTACATAGATTTGGGGCAGAAGCAAAATATGATACTATAGTTGACTTAGAAAGTGCATGATAAGATGTCGGTATGGAGACTAATTGACCGAGACCTAGAAATACTAAAACACGAAGACTGTTTAGGTATTTTGGGTTATTATGAGTCCCTCTTGAAAGAGGGAATAAAACCAAATGAGTCGATTCCTAGTGAAGATAGGAAGCGATTTTATCAAGTGCCAGCAGGGAGTAGAGTCCCTCACCTAGTAGTTAGAAATAACATAGAAGGCACGATAGACAAATCCGTTGTTGAGGGCTTTGATAAGCTATTTCAAGAAGGGATAAAGGTTGTGGGAGCATTGACAAGTGTCGATGGAGACCACAAAGAATTGAAACAAAAGTTCGAAGACCGGGAGTTTAAACCTGGTGAAGAACGTATAGAACAAACATTGATGATAGAATGTATCTTTTGGTATCGTGCTAGGCTGCTAAGACAGCGACAACGAGAAACCAAGCATAAAGATATATTTTCAACCGTCAATCATGAGTTAGATACCCTGAAGAAAGATATGCAGACTTTCATTGATTTTACAGTACAAGCTTCGATAATTAGCTTCGCAGAGTTCCTAGAACGCTCGGGCTATCCTAAAGAAGCAGCAACTGCTGTTAAAGTTAATATCATAACTTTGCATACTCTTGGTGGCGTTATCGTCGATTCCGAGGAAGACCTCGAGAAGATGAGAAGCCTAGAAAATAGGGTAGAAAAGAAAAAGAAAGAATATTTCGACCCATCATATATGTGATGCGGATAAGTGACAATTGAAGTAAAGATTGAAGCGGAAACCCCAGAGGAGTTCAAAGAAGTCGTTAAGACTCTATTTGGACACCTTATTGAGGGTCAAGCAGTAACACAAGTTACTAATAAAGAGCAGGAACAAGAAACTGTTCAAGAACATCATGCAAAGCTTGCAAAGAAAACCAAGGAAGCAATGACCAAGAAAAAGAAGAACATGCAAGTATGGACTAGTGCCTTATATGGATGGAACGGAAAAGACGGATTATTTGTACCTAATTGGGAAGAGCAAGATGTAATTGCAAAGATGAAACAATTAGCAGATGCTGGTATAAAACCAGCAAAAATTGCTGATAAATTAAACAAGACGGGCATAAGAGGCAAGAAAGGAGGGCTATGGAGTCGTAATCAAATATTGAGAACGATAGAACAGCCATTCCATTCAAACCTGAATAAATTTACACGCCCGGATAAGCCAAAGAAGGCTAAACCAAAACCAACCAAAGCTTGGGACGACGATACAAAGTCTATGGACAAAAATATTGTCGAAACGGCTACTCTTACTAAACTAAGGCGTAAATATACCAAACTCAACACTCCATTTGGATGGAGAACAGATGTTAACGGACTTATTTACCCTGACGAGAAAGAGCAGCAAATCATAGCTCAATGGATGGCAGACGTAGTTAGAACTTCATACCACGAAGTTGCAAAGAAAGCTACGAAAAAGAAAACAAGCACACAGCGAATCAAAAATAAGAAATGGAAAGGCCCAGAAATCAAGAGGGTTTTGGACAATCCTATCCATTTACACTACGCTAGTGCTAGAGCAAAGAGTATATCGCTAGACGAATACGTTGCTGCTCTAAAACCTAAAAGGATTATATCTAAACCTAAGAAGAAAGATAAATCCCAGGACGCTGTAAATTACAGCAAGCGCCTGAAAAAGAAAAAAGAAAAGAAAAAGAGTAAAGCTAAGAAAACTAACAAGGTTGACGTGCGCGACGCACGACCAGTTTCACTAGAAGATTTGCCAACAGCAATCGAAACAGTAACTGAAAGAAAGCCTACGTTTGGTGCAGCACAAAGATTTAATCAGTGGCTTCCGAAGAATCTACGATTAAAGCTCGCTGACCAATCACAGTTTATACTCGCATCTAAGCTAATAGAAGAGCACCTGGCAGCGGAGGGTATACCCCTTCCAGAACTAGCCAAAACGCGACTTCTACTTAGCGCAGAGTATTTGACATGTGTCAAAATGTATTTCAACATGTATGATACCCAGAACCCTGGATTATTTACGTGCAATCCCTATGAAGACGATTGTTTACTTATGGTACACAACGTCACAAAAGCAGGGAACTTACCAGAGCTGAATAGAATTGAGTGAATACGCTGAAGTCTTCTTCAAAGGTAACCATCTAGATATGGATATACCAGAAGAGGGCTGTGTAGTTACACTTTCTATAGAAGACGTACAAGGTACTAGATTTGACTCTATGACCTGTACTACCGGCTTAGGAGAAGATACATACTCACTAGACCTTATTTGGTCTCCTTCCCGTGCAGGGGCGGAGAGAATAAAATGGACAACACTGAATAATCAGACGATTAATTCTAAGGAACACCCACTTTATGGAACAAAGAATGAGGCACCTGGACTATACCACGAAGAGCTGCCCGCAGGTTGTTATATCTGTACTAGCTCTGAAATGGTGTAAGCCAATAAGAACAACATGGTAGTTAAAATTGAAATAACCATAGAAGGGGAAGTTACCGATTTCCAAGAGATTTTCGGTATGTTACCCTCAATAAATACTCCTGCGATTGAGCAGAAGCAAATAGAACCAGTGAAAGAAATCACTGAAGTTAAAGAGGAGCCAGTAGTTACTGAAGCTCCGAAAAAGAGACGAAAGAATCGTCGAAGAATAATGCTAGACACTCCGGAAGGACAAGCGGTAATTATACACAACAAAAATGGACACCAAGTGTCCTGGATAGCCAACAAAGTAGGAAGAACATATCGACAGGTATGGGATTTCTTGAAGGATAGCGGCTATGAAATTAACAAAAAAACGAGCTAAGGCTCGATAAGTGAAACTTGAAGAATTGCAAGAGAAATTGCTATTGGCCTCCGAAGACTTAGTCAAAGAGACCAAAAGAATAGCAGACACATTGGAAACTCTCGTTAACATGATTAACGGGGTTCAACCAAAAGAACTAGCCGAAATGGCTAAGAAGCACAAGCAAGAGAGAGCTAATGCAAGGAGGAAAAAGAAATGAGTAACAAATTTACAGAAGTTGCTCAGGAGATAGGATGTTGCCCAATTTATATTGATTTTGAGCGACTTCCTGTTACATTTTCTCAGATAGCGCTATTAGCAGGACTAACTATTACTGAGCCTAGTCGACAGACAGGGCCTAATTATGACAGTCATATTAATGAAGAATATGACTTATGCGTAGAATCCGGACCTGAAGGTACAATAATTACCTTCAATAATCTCCGCGATAAAGGAACCGCAGAAATAGTATTCGACTCGCCTATTTACAGGACCAGTAGTCGACATATCATAAATAGTCAAATTAGTTTTAGTCCTGGAGACTATCGCCCCCCTGCAAACAATAGGCATGCTACATTATCTTTAGGAGATATGGGCCTGCTACTTAGTTCGACAGATGATGACGAAATGCATGAAAAGTATGGAGTCATGGCTATGCGAAGAAGACAATGGGGCTATAACAACCGTGGAAATCACAGTAGTTTAGGCTTCAGAAGAAGAGCCACTGGAGGAATAGAAATTCAATACCAGTGGAGTAAAAATTCCCATGTTCATGGGTGGCAGGATAGGTACGCTGAGACCACAACTATACCGTTTTTCGGTATAGAATCTGCTAATAGAATTAAACCAGTTTTCGAGGCCACTATGCCTTGGAATGATTTTAAGAAAATGCTTAACAAAGCAGGCAGAGCAAAAGATTCTGGAGGTGCCCTTTATTGGGCTTATACTCCAGAAACTAACAAGTTCTATACTTTGGGTCTCCATGAAGATGGAAATGTCTCCAAAGAAGGACGAAATTGTTCTGCAAATGTTTGGATAGATTCCTCTATCCAAGAGCGTGTCAGCGGAACTTTACCCTATAGACCATGGGGTGAAGCGGTTGTTAACCGATACAAAGATGCTGACAGAGCTGGAGTGGGAGTAGATGATTTAGGTCGCCAATATGTTTGTATTTACTACAGTTGGGGGCATATACGCTACAATTATGTCACGTTTAGCCATGCACTTATTGGGCCGAACAGTGAATTGCCAGGCTCTGGGTCTAGAACTACTAGACAAGAAACAGAGCCTCCTTATTTCAGCAATTTTAACCTTACGTTTGAATACTCTCCGTATGACGACGATGAAGACCAATTCTTAAATAAATGGTATAATGTATTTCTAACTACTCAAGAGGCTAAGGTTTCAAGACCTAAAGTGCCAAAA
>CENT01005914.1_pt1 | contig 14380 bp, 13 predicted proteins | sample 530141 | NCBI WGS metagenome assembly CENT01 (sample SAMEA2591074, study PRJEB7988) | marine metagenome | isolation source: saline water (ENVO:00002010), including | reverse complement strand
CTGATGCCTGTGGTAGCCAGTATGGGCGGGATCGCCGGTAGCCAGACCTTAACCCTGATTGTCAGGGGGCTTGCCCTCGGCCAGATAACCAGTGCTAACTTAAAAGCGCTGATGACCAAAGAGCTCAAGGTGGGTGGCGTTAATGGCGTGATTTGGGCAGTGGTGATAGGCATTGTGGCTTTTATGTGGTTCAGCGATCCGCTGTTGGGACTGGTTATCTGCCTGGCCATATTCGTTAACATACTGGCTGCGGCCCTGGCTGGCGTGGTATTGCCGGTTATCCTTGAAAAACTCAAAATAGACCCGGCACTTTCAGGCTCGGTGATTCTCACCACCGTTACCGACATTGTTGGCTTTGTGGCCTTCCTGGGCCTGGGCAGCCTGTTTTTACTGTAATGAAAAGGAAATGCTTTGAACGCTGAGGCTATTCAACGCCAGGCCACCGCCGGTCTTCTCTATGCGGTGGCGGCTTACACCATGTGGGGCATTGCCCCATTATATTTTAAGCAAATTGCCAGCGTGCCGGCGCCGGATATTCTGATGCATCGCATTGTCTGGTCGGCGGCGTTACTGGCGTTGTTACTGCTGGGTTTAAGGCAGTTTGCCAAAGTCAGCGCTATTTTCCGGTCTAAACGGTTAATCGGGTTACTGGCCGTTGCCAGTGTATTGCTGGGCGGTAACTGGCTGCTTTTTATCTGGGCAATTAATGCCGGCATGATGCTCGAGGCAAGCCTGGGTTATTATATCAATCCGTTGCTTAATGTGTTTCTGGCCCGGCTGTTTTTAAACGAACGGCTGCGCACCATGCAAAAAGCCGCTGTGGTGCTGGCGATCATCGGAGTGGCGAATATTATTATTGCCCACGGTACCTTACCCTGGGTGGCGTTGTTACTGGCGGGCAGCTTTGCTATTTATGGCCTGTTACGTAAGCAAATTCCCGTTGAGCCATTGCCTGGATTGTTTATGGAAACCCTGGTGTTGTTGCCCTTTGCGGCGCTGTATTGGGTGTACTTTGCCTCTGCTGAGGCCAACATGCTAACCAACGAATGGTCGTTAAATGTCTGGCTGATGGCAGCAGGCGTTGTGACTACATTGCCGTTGCTGGCGTTTAATGCAGCGGCCAAACGCATCATGTTTACCACCCTCGGGCTTATTCAGTATATCGGCCCAACGTTGATGTTCATCTTTGCGGTAGGGATGTACAACGAACCGCTGGAGCCGGCCAGGCTGGTAACCTTTGGGTTTGTGTGGTGCGGGCTGGTGCTATTTAGTCTGGACTCACTGAAAACCTACCGTCAGCAGCGTAAAGTATTAAAAGCTGCTTAGACTGCGGGGAAGGAAGCCCGTCTCAAGTGATTAGCCCGCAGACTCTGTTTTCAAGCTGCGGGTGGGGTTCTACCAGATAGATACGCGCTCTTCGGGAGGCAGGTACATCAGGTCATCTTCTGTCACATTAAATGCGGTGTACCAAGCGTCCATGTTTCTGACTACACCATTAATACGGTATTGCGCAGGGCTGTGCGGATCGGAGAGTAGTTGTTCGCGTAATGCATCATCCCGTATTTTCTCGCGCCAAACCTGAGCCCAGGCCATAAAAAATCGTTGATCACCGGTAAAGCCGTCGAGCACTTCTGGCTCGCCGTGTTTTTCTTTGTACAACTGATACGCCGAATAGGCCATTTCCAAACCGCCCAAATCGCCAATGTTTTCGCCCAGCGTCAGGCGGCCATTCACATTCAGGCCTTCTAATGGTGAAAAGGTATCGTATTGTGCAACCAGTTTATCGGAGCGTTGTTTGAAATTTTCGTCTGCGGTTTCTGTCCACCAGTCGCGGATGCGGCCTTGCTCGTCAAACCGACGACCCTGATCATCGAAGCCGTGGCAAATTTCATGCCCTATAACGGCACCAATTGCGCCATAATTCACCGCCGGGTCAGCATTCATATCAAAAAAAGGGCGGTTGCAGAATACCTGCAGGAAAAGTGATCTGGTTCATTAATGGATTATAAGAGGCATTCACTGTTTGAGGAGGGTAAGGCCATTGCTGGCGGTCCACCGGGCGTCCCAGTCGGTCGACATCCTGTTGCCAGTTAAATTCGGCTATACGGGCTGCGTTACCTACCATATCTCCATCAACAATTTTCAGCTTGTCATAGTCGGTCCATTTCTCGGTATACCCTATGCGGGGCTCAAAGGTACTGAGTTTTACAATGCCTGCTGTTTGGTTTCTTCATCCATCCAGTGGTTTTCTTTGATCCGCGCTTCAAAGGCACTGCGCAGATTGGCGACCAGTTCGTCCATCTGTTCTTTGGCCGCTGGTGGGAAATGCCGATCGACATAAATTTTACCCACGGCTTCCCCGAGGTTACGGTTGACCAAATCTGAGCCGCGTTTCCAGCGTTCCCGTTGTTCTGGTACGCCTCGCAGTGTAGTGGAATAAAATGCAAAGCGGGTCTGATCTAATTCTGCGGTGAGATAAGGGGCATTGGCGTCGATAAAATGAAAAGTGAAATATTCTTTCCAGCGCTCCAGAGGGATTTCTGTCAACAATTTGCCCTACGCCTGAATGGCATCGGGCTGTGCGACGATGAAACTTTCAATACTGTCCATACCAAGTTGTTTAAACATGGTTGGCCAGTCAAATTCAGGGGCCAACTCAACCAGCTCGGCTGGGGTCATTGGATTATAGATTTTCTGGATATCGCGGCTGTCTTCGCGACTCCAGTGTATTTTTGCCAGTTCATGTTCTATCTGATAAATGCTTTGCGCTTTGACTTCTGCATCACTGATCCCGGCCAGAGTCATCATCTTAGCCATGTAGTCTTTATATGCCTGCTGATAAGCGACAAATTTTTCGTCGTCCTTCAGATAATAGTCGCGATCGGGTAATCCCAACCCTGCCTGGCCAATAAAAGCGGTGTACTTTGTGGTATCAGCCGGGTCCGGCAAAATGCCAAAACCGATGGGCGAATCGAAGTGCAGCGAGCCAACTAATTTGACTAAATCCTGGCTGCTTTTGAGTGAGTTAATGTCTTCTAACCAGGGCGTTAATGGGGTTGTACCTTTATCGTTCAGTGCTTCTATATTCATCCAGGTGCTGTAATAACTACCTACTTTTTGCACCAGCGATCCGGGAGCCGCACTTTCCTCCCGAAGTGACTCAATGATGTTTTTAACCTGTTCTGTTGAACGCTCCCGTAACGCTATGAAAATCCCGTAATCGGATTGATCTGACGGTATTTCAAGGGTATCGAGCCACTTGCCATTTACGTACTGGTTAAAGTTACTGCCAGGGCGAACTGTGGTATTCATTTCGGCCAGATCGATACCCCACTGCCCGACTTCTGCCGTTGCGCTTTGTTCACTTTCGGTAACGCTGTCCTGGACTTCTTTTGTCAGCAGTTGCTCGGGCTTACTGCAGGCAGTTAGCGTTAATACAATAAATAGGGAACTTATAAGTGAGATACGAGACATGCAACATTCCTTTTGTCTTGAGTGATAACAATCCGACAGGGATAGTTATGAAAATCTCGATCGTCAAAAAAGGCAGGCGAAAGCAGATACCTTAAGACTATCGTACAATATTTATACAATGCAACTAAAGTTGCTCAGCCAGTAAAGTTGCTCAGCCAATAAAGTTGAGGATAGGAACATGACGTACTTTAGATAGCATCGTGTACCACTCTGTTACGGCCATTGTGTTTGGCCTGATAGAGCAGTTTGTCGGCGGTGGTGAGCATTGCCTGAATATTATGATCACTTCGTGTGGTGAGGCCTGATGTTATTTTTCCTCGACTCACTGAAGACCTACCGGCAGCAGCGTAAAGCACTACGGGCGGCATAGTGCAGACGTTGGAAACGGCAGTAACGACGGTTGTCGTTACTGCGGGAAGATTATAAATCCTGTGCGCTGGCGCTGAATGTAGCATCATCATTGTTCAGCCACAGGCGAGGAATGGCTTGTGCTCCATCGAGGTAGACAGTTGATGACGCGGGGTATTGCTTCTCTCTGGTTATTCAACGCTATTACGACTGAGTATCACATTGTTATGGTGACACTGCCCGAAATTTGTAGTCGTGTTGACCATCAGAAAGGGTTAACACGCTAACCCCTGATTCTTCACCAATAACGAGTTCTAAACCCAACAATTCAGGTGCGATCACGAATAACAAATTACTGCCATCTTCACTTACTTTGGTTGCCACTTCCGCGGTCCACATGCCCGAGTCGAGAAATACTTTTTCGTCAACTTTTACAATTTTCAGTTCACCGAGGTCGTCGCTTATATAAGTATCTGCCAGTTGGTTAATAGTTTCTTCAGACGCAGGGTACGTAAATTCGCTTCGGAACGTATCGAGGTAAAGTTGATTACTTTCGGCTGCAACATCCACCTGACTTTGGGCTAACGGTTCGGCGTCATATAAAATTTCAATTAGTTTTCTTAAAAATGGCTGCAGCAGAGAGTAGCCTTCATCAGAATTGGTCAATACCACTGCGCCGGTTTGTGCGCCCGGAATAGCAAAAAAATTCGACTTGTAGCCGAACAAACTGCCGCCATGTAACACAATATCAATGCCTCCGGTTGTCTCATTGGATAAGCCCATTCCATAACTTTCATTCGCGCCAGTCTTAACAAATGGCTCTCTACGCTTCAGCAAAGGTTCCTTTGCAAACAATCGGGTGCCATCTGGCGTCACGCCGCCAGACAGTTCATTAAAAACATATTTGATCATATCTGCGGATGTAGACCATGCTGCGCCTGCAGGACGGTAAGGCATAACAAGATGATTAAAGCCTGCAGTGGTTGATTGCTCTAATATAATAATCTCGCCATCTATATCCAGGGCATGTGGTGAAGCAATGCCTTGGCTATAAGCCTCTTTAAAAGAAAACGTTGTGTTTTGCATATCAAGAGGTGCAAAAATCAATTCTTGCATGGCTTTGTCGTAAGCTTCACCGAGTTCCATTTCAGGGTAGAGAACATGGCCTGCAATATACCCGGCCGCCGCAGCCATCTGATTGTTATATTGAAAGATCTCGCCGAAATCACTGGTGGGTGCGGTACTCGCCAAATCTTCGAAAGTGACTGTAACAGGCGTGTCGGGTGTATTTTTAAATAACCAGGGGTAGTCTTTACGAGGCAGTCCGGTGCAGGCACAGACCAGGTGTTTTATTAATACACTTTCTGTGGTGGTTTTATCTCCCAGCTCAAATTGTGGATAATGGCTGATTACCTGATCATCCCAACCTATTTTGCCCAGCTCTACCAGTTTGGCTAACAACAGGGTTGTCATGCCTTTAGTGTTAGAGGCAATCATAAATTCAGAATCTTTGGTGACCGGGGCTTTGGTATTGATGTCCTCGACCCCAATACCGCCGCTGTAAATGACTTTCCCATTTTGTACCAGGGCTATGCCTGCTCCTGGAATCTTCAGGCTCACGGACGCTTTTTCAGCAAACGTCAACAGTTCGGTAATATCATTATCGGTTAACTGTTTTGCCTGACGAGCACTCAGATCTTCCGCAACGTAATCCGCTTTTACAAAACTCTGAATAAACTCATTATATTCAGCCCAGCGTTTATAGAGTGTGGCGTTACTGCCCGCGACGATAACAACCTGCCAATGCCCATCACTTTGAAACGTTGTGGCGTAAATCAGTTGTTGCTCACTGGGCGAAGTAACATACTCGATACTCCGTATTCGTTGCCAACCACCATAAATATTGTCCGGAGAATTTACCCTGATATCCCGAGAAAAATCGGGGTCGAACATTGTCCAGACTTGCTGCGCCGCATCTTCTTCATTCAGGGCATCATTAATGGCTGCGATAACAACGTTGGCATCGCCCTCTTTAGGGGTATAAATGGTTAGTGGCCCCTTGACGTTTTCTGTCCAGCCCGGTGGTGGCGTGAATGTAACGCTGGCGTCGGTGTCTGCTTCTGCAGGGGAGCCCTGCGTGGAGGCTTGGTTCGGCTTTTCAGTGCATCCCGAAAGTGTTGCAGCACTTAGCAACAGGGCTAACATCCATACTATGAGGGTTTTCATTATTGCTTTCCTTCGTCAGTGTGACTTCCGTTATTAAACTGCAATAACAAAAATGAACTTAAAGCATACAGACTGGTTAAAATTCGAGCAAGTCATTGACGGATATTTTGCGAACGACCGGTTGGTGCAGTGTAGCTTGGTAACTAATATGGCATCACTGCCATTGAGAAAGCCTTACAGAAAAGCATCCTATGAGGAATATGCTGTCTCATCCTTTTGGGGCATGTCCGGAAACTGCGCGACAAAGTTTGCAAGAAAAAATCGATGGCTTTAATTTTAAATCAGAGCTTTAGGGCTAATCTGTCGGGATAATTAAAGGGCTTACTGTCTACTACTTTTATCTTGGTCAGATCGGGATGATCTGAATTCATAATAAAATTATATTCATCATCGCATAGGCATGATGGCACCGGGATTACCGCAGATTCACTGTTTCTGTGCCAGTCTGTACGCAATTTTTTGTGTATACTGAGTATATGGTGTTGCTTCCCACCCGGCAGGTCATTCAGAAGTACTTATGCGAACAACCTTGATATCGTCAGGAATGAATATTGTGTTGGCGGTCAGGTTTTGAGAACGCATATCCGCTGAATCATTCATCAACCTTCCGAGCAAGGCCAGTGATCGATGGCAAGCTGTGTAAACGATGGAAACGCCCAGGTAATGCCAGCGCCCTTCTGCGTGATGGCCGCCAATATCTGATAAGGCATTTACAAGTATTAACGCAAACCTAGCTGAGGGTGGGTTCGGGGTTCTTATGAGCAGAAGCCTTACAAGTCAATAGATTTCACGGCATAGCCGTCGGACACCTTACTGTTAGCGATGTGCAGATTATGGAAGCGTTAAATAGCTTTTGATTGTCTTTATAGGACTAACTACATATCACAATCTGACGACCAAAGCTCGCATGAAACATCCTTGACTGATAATCGCAAAGCAGGTTCTTGGTATTAATCGGCAGGAGGTGCATCATGTTCCACTCGGTTACGACCATTGTGCTTGGCCTGATAAAGCAGCTTGTCGGCGGTGGTGAGCATTGCCTGAATATTATGATCACTTCGTGTGGTAAGGCCGATGCTGACGGTTACCTTTAAAGTCAGTTCGCCGAACTGAATGGGATGTTCATTGATGTTACGGCGAATTTTTTCAAGTCGGGTTAACGCCTGGTGAGGAGTGGTGTCGGGCAAATACAGGCAAAACTCCTCACCGCCAAAGCGAGCAATAATCACATCAGCACACATTACCGCTAGGCGGTTAGCGACCACTTTGAGCACTTCATCACCGGCGTCATGACCATGGGTATCATTGATGGCTTTAAAAAAGTCCAAATCCAGTAACGCCAGCGCCTGATTCGCTGGCTGATTGCGCTGCATTTTATTAACGGTATAAAAAAAGTGTCGGCGGTTAGGTAAACCTGTGAGGTAGTCAGTATTTGCCGTGCGCCTGATAGTTTCCACATTTTCCAATAGTTCTATGTTCTGATTTACCCGGCAAAGGAACTCCTCCAGGTGATATGGCTTGCGTACAAAGTCGTTGGCACCGCTTTTAATAAAACGCGCCGATAGCAGGTTGTTGCGATCATTAGCGATACCAATAATCGCCAGATCTTCCTTACTGTATTGTTTGCGCAACCAGGCAACAAACTGGGTAGGCGGCTTATCCTGAATATCGCTGTCGACAAACACCAGCTTTATGTGACTGTGTTCATCGAGGAGAGTCTCGGCCTGAGCGGCGGTGGCGCATTCGTAGGTAATAAAGTTATGTCGGCGCAATAGGGCTGCCATAGCTGTGCGTTCGTTGCGCCTCGGGTTGATAACCAGTACACCGGTGGTTTTGTTTTTCTCAAGCCGGCCAATCAGGCGCATAAGGTAGTCAAATATCTGCGCGTTTTCTTTCGGGATATAATCCACCACATCCCGCGACAGCACGGCTTTACGAATGTCCTCATCGAGTCTGGCTGTGGTAACAATGGTCGGCAGGTAACTTTTTACAGAGAAGTCGATAGCCTCGCCGTTGGGCGCGTCCGGCAGGTCATAGTCGACAATGGCACACAGGTAATCTTCCGGCTCGCTGTGCATAAAAATGTGTTTGGCAGCAGTCAGCGAAGTGGCGAGTACCGGCTTTAATTGCGCCATTTCAACCAGCTTGGTCAGCAGGCTGATGCTACTCGCACTGTCTTCAATTATCAGCACCTTCTGCTGCATTAATGCGTCCTATATCACCTCTAGTTTAGCAAAACTCAGTACCAGCCATTTGCTGCCGAATTCATCAAAATTCACCTGAACCCGGGCATGGTCGCCACTACCCTCATAGTTTAGCACTACGCCTTCACCAAACTTGCGGTGTTTAACCCGCTGACCCAGTGAAAAACCACTTTGCTCCATCCGCTCATGAGAAGCCGCATTGCTGAAACGACTGGTGACCGGTCTTGATACTGTAGACGTCAGGCGGATTTCTTCCACACATTCGCTGGGAATTTCCCGTAAAAACCGTGAAGCGGTGTGATATTTTTCCTGCCCGTATACCCGGCGCATTTCGGCGTAGGTCATGTACAGTTTTTTCATCGCCCGGGTCATACCTACGTAACACAGGCGGCGCTCTTCTTCCATGCGGCCGGGCTCGTCGTTGGTCATCTGACTCGGGAACATGCCTTCTTCGACTCCGGCAATAAATACCAGCGGGAATTCCAGACCTTTAGCAGTGTGAATGGTCATTAACTGCACCGCATCCTGATCGCCACTGGCCTGGGTCTCACCGGCTTCCAGTGAAGCGTGGGCAAGGAAGGCCTGCAGTGGGGTCATTTCATCAGCTTCTTCGGGGATCACAAACTGCTTACAGGCGGTGACCAGTTCCTCTAAGTTTTCCAGTCGGGCCTGGGCTTTTTCGCCCTTTTCAGCCTGATACATGGCGTAGAGCCCGGACTGGTTAATCGCTTTGTTGGCTTGTTCTTCAAGTGGCTGGCCCTCAAATTCATCGGCCAGTTTATTGATAAGCTCAATAAAGGCATTCAGGGCATTGGCGGCACGGCCTTTCAGGCTGCCATCCTGCAATAACTGTAAGCTGGCCTGCCACATAGAGCAATCCTGCAAACGGGTTTGCTCACGAATGGTGGCCAGCGTGCGTTCACCCAAACCGCGACTGGGCGTATTCACCACCCGTTCAAACGCGGCGTCGTCGTGAGCGTGATTAACCAGGCGCATATAGCCCAGCGCATCTTTAATTTCCTGCCGTTCGAAGAAGCGCAGACCGCCGTAAATGCGGTAGGGCAGGCTCTGATGCAGCAAGGCTTCTTCCAATACCCGCGACTGAGCGTTGTTGCGATACAAAATGGCCACTTCTTTTAACTGATTACCCTGGTTATGCCAGTCGGAAATCTGCGCCACGATAAAGCGCGCTTCATCGAGATCGTTAAAACCGGCATAAATCGAAATCGGCTCGCCATCGTCGCCGTCGGTCCACAATTCTTTACCCAGACGGCCCTGGTTATTATCGATAACCGTGTTAGCGGCTTTAAGTATGGTCGCGGTAGACCGGTAATTCTGTTCCAGGCGAATAGTTGAAGCGCCGTCGAAGTCCTTCAGGAAGTGCTGTATGTTATCTACATTCGCGCCACGCCAGCCGTAAATAGATTGGTCGTCGTCACCCACAATCATAATGTTGTTGTCCTGGTTACACAGCAGGCGTAACCAGGCGTACTGGATATTGTTGGTATCCTGAAATTCGTCTACCAGCACGGCGCGGAAGCGGCGCTGGTAATGGGCCAGCACATCGGGATTCTTAATCCATAATTCGTGGGCGCGCAGCAACAGCTCGGCAAAGTCTACCAGTCCGGAACGGTCGCAGGCTTCCTGATACGCGGCATAGATATCGCGCATCTTTTGCTGGGTATGATCGCCGTGGGTTTCAATGTGCTGGGGGCGCAGACCTTCATCTTTATTGCCGTTGATATACCACTGGATTTGCCGCGGCGCCCAGTGTTTTTCATCCAGGTTCATGGCCTTAAGCACTCGCCGAACCAATCGGTACTGATCGTCTGAGTCGAGGATTTGAAAGTTTTCCGGCAGATTGGCTTCCGCGTAGTGGGCGCGCAACAAACGGTGCGCCAGGCCATGAAAGGTGCCTATCCACATGGTATTTAACGGCCGCCCCATCACATGCTCAATTCGGCCGCGCATTTCCCGCGCCGCCTTATTGGTGAAGGTTACCGCCAGAATACTGTAAGGGGCGATATTCTCTACCTGCATTAACCACGCAATGCGGTGCACCAGCACACGGGTTTTACCACTACCGGCACCCGCCAGTACCAGCATGTTAGACAGCGGCGCAGCCACGGCATCGCGCTGTTTATCGTTTAATTCGTCGAGTAACTCAGAAACATCCATAACAATACAAAAACACCTGTATTTTTATTCAGGCCATAAAAAGCAAAGTATGCCATTAAAGCCTACTGCGTTAAACCGCGCTTGCACAATAATGGCGGATTATTGCCCGTAGCAATCATAATGAAAGTGATCCTGGCGAAGTCTGGTCAGATATAAGATATGATTGACCTTCCGGTGTCGCAGATCGCGCTGAACTCTCCGGCTATCGCAATTTTTTCGGGTTGCCTCTTGAATTGACGCCATAAACCATTATGTTACCGCTACGCGCGTTGGCTGGTTTACTCTTGTTCAACTTTACCCGCACAGCAAATTAATTAGGAATGCCCATGCATGCACTGACCGATACCGCTGATTTTTGGCTGCAGCTAAAAAAAGAAGCGCGGCAAATTGTCGATGAAGAACCGCTGTTAGCGAGTTTTATTCATGCCTGCATTTTAACCCATCATAACTTTGAGTCTTCGCTGAGCTTTATTTTGTCGAACAAAATGGCCGACGATGTCATGCCCGCGCTGACTATCAGAGAAATTCTGGACGAAGCCTATTTGCTGGAGCCGGCCATCGTTGAGTCAGCTATCGAAGATATCCGTGCCATCTACACGCGTGATCCGGCCGTCACCAATTACCTCAACGTGCTGGTGCACTTTAAAGGGTTTCAGGCGGTGCAGGTACACCGGATGGCGCACTATTTGTGGCAACAGGGGCGGCACCAGCTGGCATTGTTTTTACAAAGCCGTAACTCAGAAACGTTTGCCGTGGATATTCACCCTGCGGCCACCATTGGAAAGGGCGTAATGTTCGACCATGCCACCGGTATTGTGGTAGGCGAAACGGCAGTCATTGAAGATAACGTGTCGATTCTGCAAAACGTTACGCTTGGCGGTACAGGTAACGAGAGTGGCGACCGTCATCCTAAGATTCGTCAGGGCGTTATGCTGGGCTCTGGTGCTAAGGTACTGGGCAATATCGAAATTGGCGAAGGTTCAAAAGTGGGCGCAGGCAGTGTTGTGCTTAACGATGTACCGCCTCATGTTACGGTGGTAGGTGTACCGGCCAAAGTGGTGGGTCGCCCCTGTTGTCCGCGACCCTGCGACTCCATGAATCAGAATGTGCTGGAAGACAACGAACCCTACGAACAAGCTTAGCAGGGTAACGGCTGAGCGTTAAAAGCGGTCAGCCTTTGCTTGCGAACCTGAGTGTTTAGTCTTTCGGCAACTCCCCTTTACTCAGCCAGCACAGCTCACAGTCTTTTGCTGCTAAATCCTTAGCGTACTCAGCATCCAGTCTTGAGTAATCTTCAGGGGTGACACAATAGACCTTTTTGATTTGGTGCTTTTCGACCAGGGCAATAAGCTCACTGGCGTAGCGTAACTGCGCACCAAACATATAGGTGCGGTGATGCCAGGGCTCTTCGTTCAGTACGTATAAGGGGGCAAACTTTGGCGAGTTTGTCAGATATTCAACCAGTTGGTAAGAGGCGATATCTGTGCCCACCACAATCACAGGGAGCTGGGCAGGGCGAAACCATTTTTTTATGAAGTCCGGCAATCCCATCAGAAAAGATTCTTAGTTTGAAATAATGGCATCATAGCGTAAATTGCCTTGAGCTAAAGTCTTAATTATGCGGTACTACTCACTGGTTAACATTCTGCTGTCTCATTCTGGCTGTTTTTCATCCCTGACGTTATTTATTGAGTATAAAGAGTGGTTTATGCCAGATTAAGGGCGGTCTTATGGACTTTTTTCTTGTTAGGATTACACCCCATGCACTTTGTTAAAAAACTTGGCGCGCTGATTGTGCTGATGTTGCTATGCAATGGAAATCTGGCTGCGTCTGAAGATGCCGCTATCGAAGACTCGCCGAATCGTGATTTAACCGGTTTTGAGGGCCTCAATGAAAAACTGCCGCTGTGGGAAGCCGGTGTGGGCGGTGGCATGATAGAAACCCCCAACTATCCGGCCTCGGCAGAACGTAATTTTGTGGCACTGGCATTGCCTTATGTGATTTATCGCGGCGATATTTTTCGGGTTGGCGGGCAAGGTGGTGCCAGGGCTGTTGTGGTGGAAAACGAGAGACTTGAGCTGGATATGAGTTTCAGTGGCGCTTTCGCGGCAGACAGTGATGATAATACCGCCCGTGAAGGCATGCCTGAGCTCGACTATTTAGTGGAATTCGGCCCACAGCTGATTTATAAAATAAAAGATTTTTCTTTTGCCAGTGGGGGTAACTCACGCCTTAATGCCCGCCTTCAGGCTCGCACTGTGGTTTCTACCGACTTTGGCAATTTTGACGCCAGAGGTTTTGTGTTTGAACCAACATTAACCTATCAGCAACGCGGGGTGTTTTTACCTGATACCGGGTTGAGGCTGGCCTTCAGAATGACCTGGGCAACCGAGAAACTGCATGACTATTTTTATGCAGTGACGCCGGAATATGCCACTTCAGTCAGGCCTGCCTATGATGCAAAAGGTGGCTACCTGGGAGCAGAACTGGCTGCCAGTGTCGCTTTCCCTGTAATCGACAATGTCCGTGGTTTTTTATCCACATCAGTGCAATTTAACCATGGTTCAGCGAATGAAGAGAGTCCGCTTTTTGAGAAAGATATGACCTACAGTATCGGCGTCGGGTTCGTTTGGCGGGCCTATACAAGTGATGCCAAAGCCAGCTGGTAGGGCATGCCAGGTAGGTTTGAAGCCGCGTTCTACGGCTTCAATCCGGTATTGCTAACCAAATTTAGCGTCAGCCACAAAAGGGTTGGTTGAACGTTCATGACCAATGCTGGTAGTAGGGCCGTGGCCGGGATATACGGTCATTTCGTCTGGCAGTGTGAACAGCTTTTCACGTATAGCTTCAATTAATTGCTGGTGGTTGCCCTGAGGGAAGTCAGTACGGCCAATTGAACCGGCAAAAATAATATCGCCCACAATCACTTTATTGCTGCTGCGTTCAACCAGTGCAATGTGACCGGGTGTATGCCCCGGACAATGCAGAATTTCCAGCGTCAGGTTACCCACCGAAATGGTATCGTCCTCGGTTAACCACTGGTTGGGGCTGAATGGCTGTGCCGGTGGAAAGCCAAACATCTGGCTCTGTTGCATCAGGGCATCCAGCCAGAACTTGTCACCAATGTGCGGACCAATAATGGGCACGTTGTAATGGGCGGCCACGGCAGTAGTGCCGCCAACATGGTCGAGATGCCCATGGGTGAGAATAATTTTTTCGATGGTAACCTGTTGCTCGTTGACCGCTTTATAAAGCTTATCTTCATCGCCGCCCGGGTCGACCAGAGCACCTTTCATGGTGTCGGGGTCCCAGATTAAAGAACAGTTCTGAGCAAAGGGCGTTACAGGAATAATAAGTATTTTCACAATCGTATCTGACCTGGAAATTTGTAGTTATGTTAGCAGGAAATATTCGTCGATGTCACAATCAGACGCGTCTCTGGCGGTGAACAGTTGGTGCGTTGATTTTCTGAGAGTTTTTAGTTTTTTATACTAAAGTTTAATAAATCAGGGTTTGTCTGACGATACCTGATTATCTGTATCAATATGCACCTGTTCTAACCACTGCAAATATAATAATCATGAAATTTATCATATGCAGGAGACGAAAGTGGACGTTTCTCGGGAAGATCTCAAGATCATCATTATGGATTTGCTCGACGCTGGCCAGTTTATCAGTGATGAGTCGTTTAACACGGCTTGTGAGTGCAGTGTGTGCAAAGAGAAAGCAGTAAAGGTAGGGTTGGATATTGTGCATAAAGAAGACTGTCCGGTAGGACGTGCTTGTGATGCACTGGGGTATGTTTTCAGAGGCTTTGCCAAAGAAGCCTGATAGTTACCTTAAAGAGTCGCTATAAAAAGGGACTATCTAAAAAGCACTCAATGGTGCAGGCCATTGAGTGCTTTTTTGTGGTGCGCCGGGCATGGCGCGTAGTGCTTTAGCACTGTTC
>CENT01197575.1_pt1 | contig 14381 bp, 10 predicted proteins | sample 530141 | NCBI WGS metagenome assembly CENT01 (sample SAMEA2591074, study PRJEB7988) | marine metagenome | isolation source: saline water (ENVO:00002010), including | reverse complement strand
ATGGACAAAGCTTTAGAGGCAATTGCAGAACACAAGGAACTTCCGCTACGCTTAATATGCGTTGGAGACGGAGATATTTTACCCGATTTAAGAAAGCAAGCAGAAGCGCTTGGTATTGCAGAAAAAGTCGAATTTAAAGGACTTGTGACGCGCGATAAAGTATTGGACTTTGTGAAGGAGTTTGATATTGCATTGCAGCCCGATGTTACTGCCTATGCTTCACCGTTGAAAATGTTTGAATACATGGCCGTAGGCGCATTGATCGTTGCACCGAAGACACCGAATATTCAGGAAATACTCAGTGACGATACAGCGCTCTTTTTTGAGAAAGGTGACAAGAGCAGTTTTAAACAGGCTTTAACGACTGCGATAACGTCCTACAAGACATTTGAATGCAAGCGTTATGCCGTGAAGCAAAGTGTAATCGACAACAGGTTCATTTGGCAGGAGAATGCCAATCGTGTGGTAGACTTGGCAAGCAAATTAATCGGTGGTGTTAGCTGATGCCAATTACTGCGTTAGGGTTTCTAGCTGTCTTTTTTGTTGGGTGCTTGGTTGCACTTAAGCGTCCTTTTGTTGGTCTGCTGTTGTATTTTTTCGTTTTTTATATGCATCCACCGGGGAAATACTGGGGCGCTTATTTGCCAGAACTCCGTTGGACTTTTATTGTGGCAATTATCACTTTCTTAAGTACATTGGCACATGAAAAAAATAAGGGGCGGTGGGTACAAGCAAGTACTTCGAAATACATAATCGCATTTCTCGCTTTTATAGTCGTTCAACTGCCTTTCGCGATAAGTTTTAACTGGCACAAAGAATATTTGGTATTGCTCGTTAAAATCGTTTTGCTTTACTTCTTAATCGTAACAATAGTAAACACCAATAAAAGGATGGTTTGGGTAATTGTCACCAATGTCATCGGAGCTGGCTATATTGGTTTGAACGCGTTGCAGACCCATACCAGAGGGCGTTTTGAAAACGCAGGCCTGCCAAGTATTGAGGACTCTAATTTATTATCCATCCATCTAATTCCAATCGTTATGATGGGAGCTTTCCTGTTCTTGTCAGGTTATTTTAAGAAAGGATCTCTCCTATTTATCCCAATTGCCTTCGTCGGCAACCTTATCATAATGACCGGAAGTCGAGGCGCGTTAGGGGGATTAGCCGTGGCCGGACTGGTAGCTCTTTTAGTCGCAACAAAAGATTATAGAAAACGGTTAACGTTATGGGCTGCCGCTGCGATGGTGGCTATATCTTTCCTATCAATTGATTTAATCGTCGAAAGATTCGAAGCAATGATGGTTGACGAAGAAGGACAAGTTCAAGAAAAAAGTGCGGCTTCTAGGATGGTGATTATTGACGCCCAAATAGAGATGTTTAAAAGCTATTTCGTGATGGGAGGAGGCCACCGAACTACGCTTCTTTTAAGCCCGATATACATACCTCCAGAATATTTGACTCAGACAGCTATTGGAGGTGTCCGTGGTTCTCACAACCTTACCATGAGTATTCTCGCTGACCACGGGATTGTGGGAGGGTTTTTATATGCAATGATTATAATGAGTACGCTGTTAGCAGCGCGAAGGTTAATTGTAAATAGACAGAACGAAGACATTGTTAGGCTTTTAGCGCTTGGGCTTTTGGCTGGTTATGTCGGTGTTTTTGCGGCTAGTCAATTTTCAAATAGTAAGGTGATGGAGATTTCATTCTGGCTTTTTGCTTTTATTACCGCTCTTAGTCTCAACAATACCAACGACAATAAAGAAAAAGCTTTATGAAATTTTCAATAATAATGCCTGCCTTTAATTGTGAACACTTCATAGATGAAGCTATTCAATCAGTTGTGAATCAAACATATGAAAACTGGGAACTCATATTAATCGATGATGGGTCGACAGATAGAACGTGGGAAAAAATTCTAGAGTGGCAAGCATCGGATAAGCGTATATTAGGGTTTACTCAAGCTAACTCCGGTAAGCCCAGTACAGCTAGAAACAGAGGTGTAGAGAAAGCCTCTGGCGACTATATATGTTTTCTTGATTCTGATGATTATTTTAGCACAAGCAAACTTCAACTTTTTAATCAGTTTTTTAATAAGCATAAACAAATAGAATTGTGCTTTTCAGACCTAAAAACGTCAAGCGAGGACGACGAAGTTATAAAGTCAAAATATTTAGAAGATCGAAGCTTTCTGAAGCTATCCAATGAGCACATATCGTTTTGGGAACAAAAAGAAATTGTTTTCAATGATAGTTTTTATCATTTTATGTGTTGTGTGATGACAGCGATTTATACGATAACAATTGTTATTCGTAGCGATTTACTAAAAAACATTGGTAAGTTTGATGAAAACTTTGTCGTTGGTGAAGATGTTGACTTGTGGTTTCGTTTAGCTTTGAATCGGCCGATTGGTTATATTGACGAGGCATTGGCATGTTATCGCATGAACAGCAATAGCATTACAAAAGAAAATGAACGTTATATGGTGGGGACTTATTTTACTCACTCGACAAATTTGTTGAGGGCTAGTGCAGTTTTGTCCAACGAAGAGCGTCATGTTTATAAAAATAAAGTGAGCGAAATGGCAGAGCATTTAGGCTATTTTTATCGGGTAAATGGTCAAAGGGAAAATGCACTGAAATACTACAAAAAGTCCTATACTCACAAGCCAAGCGCAAAAGGCATTTTTAATTTGTTAAAAGCCTATATGCTTACCGTTTGATACATCCCAAGTAAAAACTATTAGGCTAAAACACAATGATTCTTTGCGAACCAATTTGCGATGGAGCACAGCATATACCTTTTAACTCAGCGACCATTAAAGGCGTTCTTGACCTTGTAGCCGGAGATGTTCGCATATTATGTACGCACTCTCACTGGCAAGCTCTGATGAACGAGCTTGATGAAAACAGTATCCTGAGAATTAGACATATTCCCATTAACACTTTGACTAGACAAGATGATCTAAAGTCTTGGCTCAGTTCCTTTCGTCTGCTATTAAAAATTAAAAACATAGTAGAAAGACAAGAGAACATAATGTTCCTGAGTTCAACTTCTGGAATTATCGACTTAGCTTCATCTATATTCAGGTCTAACTCTGTAAAGTGCGTAGTGCATATGCTTTTGGCCAGAGTGGAACTTCCTAGTCCAAGAAACCCTGTTACTCGTTTTTTCTCACTCAATAGTGTTCTTAAACGTTTTAAAGCGAAAAATACAAAGATTGTCGTATTAGAAGAAGTAATAAAGGGCAACTTGCAGAAGCGGTACCCACATTTGGAGGGTAAGGTTACTTGCCTAGTACATCCTCTTCCGAGTGAAGAGGAATTGAACGTCGCATATGACACATCCTTACCATGCTCTATTTGTTTTCCCGGCACATTCAGTAAAGAGAAAGGAGCATATGAGTTCATAAAGCTCGCTTTATCTTACACTGACACATCTGATTTAAGTTTTAAAGTTGCAGGTAGAAAGTCGGTTGAGATAGAGCCTGAACAAAAAAAAGCTTTTAGTGTGTTACCTGTTGAATCATTTTTGTCTCGCCAATCGTTCACTGACTTAACAAGTAACAGTGACTTTTTATTTTTAGGTCATCATCCTGAGACCTATAAGTGGTGTGCGAGTGGCGTATACAATGATGCTTTACATTTCGGAGTACCCATAATAGCGCGAAAAAGCGATTTCTTAGTTTCCGAGTTTCGAAAATACGGCGAACTAGGGTTCTTGTATGAATCAATTGAACAAGTAAATGAGTTTTTGATAAGTAATGATTACTCTACAACACATAAGATGTTTATCAGTAATATAGAAAAAGCTAAGAAAACGAGAACGTCTCAGTTCTTGGCAGAGCTTACTAATATTGTAAGTTGATTTAGTCCTTCAGAGGATTTGAGCGCAAATACATAAGCTGCCCCTTTAACCAGTGAGTGTGAAACAATTGTGAAGTATACTCCCTTTTAGACTGTATGAGTTTTCTAACGGGGAGTAAGGCAAGAGACTTTAAATATTGCCCAACTAGGTACCTAGGTAAACCAAATACAAATGCAACACTCAAGTCATACTGGTCGTGCACTTTTTTATGCCTTGCAATACCTCTGCCTTGTCTTTCTGCTCTGCCTTTTAGCCAATTCAAGGACAATTGCTCGTCTCTTATTTGATGATGGACTAAAGGCGCCTTTAAAAACACTGCGCCAAAACCATTGGCTCCTAGTCTACCTAAAAACTCGGTTTCACTTCCCATTATGTAATCAGTACCGTTTGGGCCTATTTCTTCGTTAAATGTAAACCCTTCTTCAAAAACCTTCTTGCTCACGGCCATATTTGGCCCCCAAATGAAAGTTGGTTCAACTTCAATATCTTCATTTGGTTGCTGTCGAACAACTAACGCACCTTGGATTTTTGGATCAGTAGAGTCTAGCCATCTGGGCCAATTGTCGCAAAAAGGTATAATTGCACCTCCAAAAACATGTTTATCTGGATAACGAATAAACGCTTCAGAATAGCCTTGTAGCCAATCGTCGTCTGGAATTGCGTCGTCGTCAGTCAATAAAATGAAATCGCCCGTGATCTGCTTCAATCCTTCATTGAGCGCTGCGTTTTTGCCTGGTTTTGCGCAGCTAACGTACTTGATTGGGAGTTCTTTATATGAATCAACTAATGACTGAGTGCTATCAAGGCATGCGTTATCTACACACACTATCTCTAGCTCTATATTGGTTGTGTCTAAACCTAGATAGCCATCTAGTGTTCTTTTTAAAATGTCATAGCGATTGAATGTGGCAAACAGTACGGATAGCTTCATTTTTTTCGTTGTTCTTTTCTTAATAGAGAGCGATTAACTATTGGTTTTAGCAGGATAGATATATCGTGTCTAGCTTTGTGGTTAACTATAAGGATGCTTGTTAGCCAGACTATTACGACAGTAACAAACAAGATTATGACTTCAACAGCTTTGGTAAAAGGAACATCACAAATAATTCCGATAAAGTAAGGTATTGCAGAAATAAAAGAAACTAGGAAGGTTTTGGCAGTATTCTGTAGGAATAAGAAATAGCCAATATTCATGTAGTTTTTAATTAAACTAAGAATATAAAAGGTTCTCAAAATAGAGATTACCAATATTGAATAGCCTATAGCAAATAACCCATATGAACTGACAATCAAAATAGCAACAACCTTAATTACAAAAACTGTCAAGTTTACTCTCATAAGTATTTTTTCTAGTCCAAGAGAGATCGTTATCTCTCCAAAGTATCGAACTGTCATTCCAAATGCTGATGATAGAGCAAAAATGGGCACCAGAGGAATTGCGTCAACCCATTGATCGCCAAATAGTGTTAGTACAACAAATTCCGAAAGTACCGAGATGTAAAACAGAAATGGTAAAGCAAAGAGCAAGGTATAATTAGTGACAAGTAGATAAGCCTCGTTGATATTACCTTTGTCTTCACGAATCTTTGTAAAATAGGGTAGTAAGACTTTTTGGATTGCTTGCATTAAAAGTTGGTTCAAAAGCTCTATTGTTGCAAGCGCTTTATCCATTATCGCCACAGCATTTTCTGATATCGACTTTCCGATGATAAGAGGTGTAACTCGATTGTTGAGTGTGGTCAGAATGTTAGCAAGTCCAATAGTCGAAATGCTTGGCAGTACAATGTTTGCATTGGCAAAGTTTAAAACAAATTGTTTCTTGCCTTTATACGAGATGTTTACAAGGAGAAGCGTGCAAATAGTCGCTGAAAGAGATGCAATGGCTAGACTAACCGCACCAAAACTATAATAAGCCAAAATTAATGCAACGATAAGATGAATGATTTGACTAGTCAGTTCAATTGCCCCGAGGGCTTTAAATCTCATTGCTCTGCGTAGATGGGTTTGTGCGATTGTGCCGCATGGTATTAGAAATATATTTAAACAAAGGATTTGAAAAATTTTTGTTAACTCAGGTATCGAATAAAAAGCCGCAAGGGGGAGTGAAGCTAATAGTAGTAACAGTGATATAGATGTGCAAAGCAGCCATACGATCGTCATTGCTCCCGAGAGTTTGATATGTGTCAGCTCTTTTTCTCTTAATAAGTACCCAGAAATGCCCATATCTCGAAAAATTTGGGCTATAGCAAAAATTGCTCCAGCAATGGCATACGTCCCTATTTCGCTTGGCGTCAGCATCCGCGCAAGTAACACGACCGACAAAAAGTTAACGCCAATCCCTAAATAGTTGGTCAGAAATGACCAAAAAAATGCATTGTTCAATTTATTTTCTTTAGTTATGTATAACACAGCTAGTTTACTTAAATTTTGTAACATATAAAACGAAAGGGTTAATCGGATCAAGAAGGCGAGTCAAAAGGTATCGAATAGTGACGACAGGAGAATTGAACTATTGAAAACAGGTGCTTAACACCATGAGTAAATCAGTATACTATTACAAAAGTAGAAGACGATGGATAGCACAAGCATAAGCGGTGATTATGGCAATATCGAATAATTGGGATATGGATATCGCTATCCCACAATATAAAAACAAAAAGATGCTTGAAAGGTGCCTGTATTCACTGTCTCAAATTCCAATACCTTCTAATATTGACAAGATATGGGTCGTTGAAAATGGGGGGAAGCACGGAGCCGAGGAGGTCATTGCTAAGTTTCAGGATAAGTTGACAATTCAGTACCTCTACATTGAAGAGGGAAATCTGTCTAAAGCCCGCAACGCTGCATTGGAAAAGACCAAGTCGAAATTAATCCTTTTTTTTGACAACGATATTACTTTCGACAACGATACGTTGTCTTCATATCAAGAAGCTATAAGCGCGTACCTTGATTCTAATGTTGCATTCTTTGGAGGGCCTTTGACCCCCTGTTATGAGAAGGCGCCCAAAAGCTTCCTCGTGCCATACCTTCCATGGTCAGTAAAAGGGTTTAGGCTGGCCGATTCCCATCACCTTGTATCGTCGCCAATCTTTCTTGGTGGAAACCACGGAGGTGTCGTGGAATTTTTGCGGTCCGTAGGAGGTTATGACATTGGTTCGGCCGAAGGCCATAATAGTGGACTTGTTGGCGAAGAAACACGGTTAATGGAAAAGTTATTAGAGAAAGGTTATCAAGGTCTGTATTGTGCTGGCGCAAATGCTCATCACTATATACCGTCAGAGAACTGCACAATAGGCTGGACACTTAAACGAACTTTCAGGCACGGGCTGACTGATTCACTGAATTCAAAAGAACAGCCCAATAGAAAATTGTTTGGTATACCAATCTATATATACAAGATGATTGTTTTAAAGTCTGTGGGAGTTTTCTTCCCTGGGAGTAGGCCTCGATTTTATTATCCAAACAAAATTGCTTATTTGTTGGGAAATGCAAGTGGCTTCAGGCAGAAGGAAACTAAACATGACTCTTGAAAAGCTATCTTAGCAAAACAGAGATAAAACATTTTTATTTGTTAGATTGGACAAAATTTGCTTGATGAGCTTCTTCCCAAAGCGTTTCGAAGCATTTATCGTTTAAAAAAGGCTTTGCAGATTATGTGCGGCGTTCCAGATAGGTAGTGAATTATGTGTGGAATTATTGGTACGTTAAATTTTTGTAGCGCTGTAGATACAAAAAAACTAGAAGAAATGCGCGACACCATGCCTTACAGAGGGCCTGATAATAACGGTGTTTGGATTTCGGAAGACGGACTTTGCGGCTTAGGTCATCTTCGTTTGAGTATTTTAGACCCCACGCCAGCTGGCCATCAGCCGAGAATCGAATCTAGCGGTCGCTTCGTCATTTCCTACAATGGCGAGGTCTACAACTATATAGAAATTAGAGAAGAACTTGAGGCAAAGGGCTACACCTTTGAAACAGGTACCGATACAGAGGTTATTCTTTGCGCCTATGTAGAATGGGGACAAGCATGTCTTCAGCGTTTCAATGGAATGTTTGCAATTGCAATTTTTGATAACGAAACAAAATCTCTATTTCTTGCTCGCGATCGTCTGGGAATAAAACCGCTCTATTATTTTCAAGATCGAGAGCAATTTATATTTTCATCTGAGCCCAAAGCAATTCTTAAAGGGCTAGACAGCATACCTGAAATAAATGTAGCGCTTATCGACGATTACATGAGCTTTGGATATATTCCGGGCGAAAATACGCTTCATAGCGGAATCAAACGTCTTATGCCTGGTCATTACGCTACTCTAAAAGACGGCCAACTTTCAGTTGTCCAATGGTGGGACCTGTCATTCGATAACCAGCAAGACAATGGATTTGAGTCCTGTATAGAAGAGAGCAAGCGTCTACTAGAAAGTGCCATAGACTTGCGTCTCCGAAGCGATGTCCCTCTCGGTATTTTCTTAAGCGGGGGAATAGATTCTAGCGCAGTTGTTGGTTTACTTGCAGATAAAGTAAAAGAGCCGCTGAAAACATTTTCGATAGCCTATGATTTCGGAAAAAACTTTGACGAAACCCAATATGCAAGAATGGTGGCCGAAAAGTTTGGCACGGATCATCATGAACTAAAAATTACTCCACAGCAATTTGCTGATTTCATACCAGAATATATTCATTTAATGGACGAGCCTGTTACAGAAGCCGCGGCAATTTCACTGTTCTTCGTTTCTAAACTTGCAAAGGAAAAAGTTACCGTTGCACTGTCAGGTGAGGGATCCGACGAGATATTCGCAGGCTACGATCTTTACCAATACATGAATGTTCTCGAAAAGTACCGAGGAATTGTCGGACAAAAAGGCTCAGAAATATTTGCGAATGTATCAAACAAAGTCCTTGGAAAGAGCCACAAGCTGTCAAAGTATTTAAATATGGCGACTCAGCCTCTAGAAAAGAGATATAAAGGCATGTCTACTTATCCCGATGCAGAAAAAGAGGCACTGTACCGGGATGACTTTAAATTAGAGGTCGACAAGGAAAAGTCGAGAACAAATCACGATGAGTTCTCTCGCAACTTGTTTGCTAAAAATCGAAACAACGACCAGCTCAGTAAAATGCTCTACTTCGATACGAAAACGTGGTTAGTTGACGATTTACTAATAAAGGCAGATCGTATGAGCATGGGCACGTCGATTGAATTAAGAGTTCCGTTTTTAGATTATCGATTGGTCGAGTTTGCCGCTTCAATCCCTTCAAAATATAAGATAAAAAACAGAGAGGGAAAATACGTACTCAAGAAGATGATGGAGGGGATTTTACCGGATGAAATCATCTATCGTAAGAAAATGGGGTTCCCAACACCACTCAAAATGATGTTCCAAAAGGAGCTCAAGGACTATGCTCATAGCTTACTGCTGTCTGATGACACAAAACTGCATAAGTTTTTCAAGGTAGAACGTATTCGCCAGCTAGTCGAAGAGCACAACGCAAATAAATACGACCATCATAAAACTCTTTGGCAATTGGTAGTGCTAGAAGAGTGGCTAAGGAAAAATTCTTAAAAAATGGATAAAGCCCAATCACTCTATTTAGACTGCCTTAGGTTTGCGGCCGCAATGGTAGTGTTTCGGCAAATGGATTGCCGCTATATCGTGAAGGCGGCCATTTATCTTACTTTGGCTCCAAGTACTTATTAAAAGAGATGAGTTTTGACGTTAAAAATGAAAACGACTAAACGCAAAAAAATACTGGCGCTCAGCTACCTTTTTCCTAATCCAGAAAAAACCAATCATGGGATTTTTGTATTTAATCGTTTAAATGCAATGTCGAAATATGCTGATGTCACGGTTGTAAATCCGATTCCTTGGTCTCCAGTGCATAAATACATAAGTAAATTTAAGCATCTTGAAAATGTGCCTTTGCAAACCAAGAGAGGAAACTTAACTATCTATCACCCTAGATACCTTTCAATACCTGGATATTTGAAAGAACTAGAGATAGTTACTTACAAGCGCGCTGTTAAAAACGTAGTTGATGCTCTTGAGTCACATTTTGATTTAATTGACCTTCATTGGACGTTTCCAGACTTGCCTATTGGTGATTACCTAAGTCGCAAATACAAAGTGCCTTATAGAGTGACATTAAGAGGCATGGAGGCTTTTCATCAACAGGATGGAGGTGTAAGGCAGCGTATTGTCGCTAAATATTTGGCGCGTGTTGACAAGGTTATATCGTTAAGTGAAGAAATGGCAGAAACGGCTGACAAAATTGCAAAAACGCGAAGCAAGACAGCGATTGTAAGAAACGGCGTTGATGTAGAGACATTTTTTTACAAAAATCAGGCTTCTTGTAGAGAGTTGTTAGGATTGCCTCAAGATATAAAGATTGTTCTTGGCGTGGGGGCGCTAATCTATCGAAAAGGGTTCGATGTAGTAATCAAGGCTCTCAATTTAGTAAAATCTGAAAAAGATTTCGACAATACACATTTTTACGTTTTGGGTGCTGAGGGGGCCGAAGGTGATTTTCGTAAGCAGCTAAACAAATTGGTTTCGGATATGGGTTTAGCCGACAGGGTTCATTTCGTCGGTGCCATCCCAAATGAAAGACTTGTTGATTGGTACAACGCTGCTGATGTGTTTTGCTTGTCAAGCCGTGGAGAAGGCAGTCCGAATGTGCTTACGGAAGCATTAGCGACAGGATGTCCCGCGGTGGCGACAAGCGTTGGAAGTGTCCCAGAAATCATGAATAGTGAAAGTGACCTAGGGGAAATGGTAGCATGTGAAGATGTTCAAGCCACGTATAGCGCGCTAATTCGGGTTCTAACGGCACAGAGAAACAGAGAAAAGCAGTCGCAGCAGTTTAGCAAGTATAGCTGGGATTGGTGTGCAAAGCAGGTTGTTTAGAGAAAGTAGGGAATACATACGTCTTCTTTACTCCTTTCTTTTTCTAAAAACTCGATTCTTTCCAAAACCAATGCTCTGTTGTTGGGCTTGTTAACATTAACGTTGACAAATTTGCTGCTTATTGTTTCTTGTATCAATAATTCGCTCACCGCTTTGTCATTTGGTTTAATCTGTACTTTGCTGGCATATCGCCAACCTTTGGTTTGTTTGTATGTAAAACGACCACTGTGGACAAACGATATCCGCGGAGCAAACTCTTGAGTCTTGTCAGATTTATTTTTCCAAATTAAACGGACGATATCACCTTGGTTTAGCACAAATCCTTTGCCTGAAACACCCTGATAATTATAGTCTTTATTTTTTCCAGTAATAATAGTAGCACCATCCTCTATAAAGCCGGTGTATTTGTCATTTATTACGGTGTTAAACCGTGCATCCTGAATTCTTCCTTCATTTTCTCTTAAAGAAAAATCAACGATAGTTCCACAGTGTGAAGTAAGGAAGTCTTGTGCACTTTTTGCATTTATTTTGAAGGTTCTTTTTTGCGTCGCATTGGTTGAGTCAACTACTTTTAATCGAATATTAAATTCGCCGCTTAGCAAGGGAGTACCTTCTATTTGTCCTTCATCTGACATGCGCAGTCCTGGGGGAAGATGGCTCACTTCAAACCGATAAGGCTTAACACCTCCCAGAGCACTCAACTTGGCTGAATAGGGCTTATCGACGATCGGATCTTTTAACGTGGGGACAGGAATAAATAAAGGATAGGTGACCGGAATAGTATCGTAGCTTATTGTCTTGATAAGGTCTTTCTTTTTCACGCTTCCTATATCTGGCACATAGACAGTTTCTTCATCACTTTCTTGTGGTGTTATATTACTCCTACTAGAGATATCTTTAACGGCAAAGAAAACTCTCTGATACGGTGTTAGCTGTTTTTCATCGTTTTCCTGGAGCTTCATTGCAGCCCATAAAATATTATATCCTGGTTCAGGCTTGTAAATAATTCCTTCTGTGTTTGATTTAGCACGCTCAAAATTGATGACTTCTCTGGGGATATTTGCCTCATCAAAATTTGCATTTGTGATTGGTTCAAATGAATATCTTACTTCATATTTAGCAGTGCACTCTCGACAGCGATATTTATCTTCGAAGCTTATATCAAAAAGGTCAGACTCTGGGTCGTAACCTACGGCCAAGTTATTTATTGTTTCTTCGTTTTCGTAAGGTACATAATCTGTAGTGATTTCATCAATATAGTAATATGACATGAGTGGTTGATTTGCAGTGGCGTGAACTCTTATTGCAAAGGTCGCGATATTATTAAAATAGTTGGTATCACTCCCAGCATACTCATACCCTCCAACGTTGAATGCACTATATCTATTCTTAGCGCCAGAGTTATGGTGCGTCGGATGAGCATCAAACTGAACTTTTGTCCAACCCCCCATCGGAATATTGGCGGCATGATGATAGTAGTGCCCGCCTCTCGAAGTGTTTATGAACGGGTACCATGCAATGCGTTGATCGGGCCTATTTATATTGGATTTTTTGTAATCGTCGATGTCTAAGGTTCTGTATGGCATGAGTATCCACACTGAGAACCTATTTTTATTTTGCAGCGCTTCAAATTTCGTAGTATTCGTTTTTGTTTTGAAGTAGAGCGCAATTTCACCGGGAAATTGTTGTATTTTTGACTCTGAGTTTTCTAGTGATATTGCTTCAGCATAAGATACATCAATTTTCGAACGAGCCTCGATGCCCTCAAACATGACTCCGTTTTCAGATTGATAAGCGCCACCCGTATACTGAACCTTCAATGCACTTCCTGAAACAGAGGGAGTAGAAGCACCGTCAATAAATCCGTATCGCAACCAGCCGATGTGGTTATTGTTAGCGGAATTGTAATATGGGTAAATCTTTAAACCGTCCGGGCCACACAGTTTGGATTGATTTTGACCATTGTATACGTCGCACGGATTACTGTTTTTATCTACATAGCGCCAATCATCAAACCCGTTCTCTATTTTTCCTTTTTCAAAATCAAACGAAACAAATGCTTCTTCAGCCGCCAAAACTTGTGTGGATAAGAAGATAAAAAGCAACGCTAATAAGCGTAAAAATAATGGCATAGTGGCTGTATTGCTCCTTTAGGGCTAAAAATAAATGAAAATATACCAAGTAGAGGGCACCACTCTCTTAATATACCTAATACTTTGTGTTTCGAGCTCTAAAACTCTCTCCTACATATATCGCTCAAAGGTCTAGAGTTTTCCCCTTTCCCTTGAATGAGCCCTAATTTTTCTATGAGTTTTTCATATTATGCTAGTCGTTTTGCATACTCAACAGGCAGCAGATAATTCAGTGGACTATGTGGTCGAACGTAATAGTAGTGTTCAAGTCATAGATAAATTAAAAATTACCTTAGTAGCTTGCTAAGCCTTAGATAGGAATACCGGGTGCTTACCTTTAAACGTGAAACACTATAATATGTAAATAAAACTAAAATAGCTATCAAGTTGGAACTGAAATAATTATGGAAAAAAATCGGCTTTTAGAGTTGGATGCCATAAGAGGGGTGGCAGCATTAGCTGTAGTTATATATCACTATTTCAAAAGATATAATGATATTTACGGACATGAGTATTTATTAGTAGAGTGGGCGTCATTAGGGAAGTATGGAGTTCAGCTATTCTTTATGGTTAGTGGCTTCGTTATTTATTTGACATTAAATCGTGTTGAAAAACCAGCAGATTTTCTAGTCTCTCGCTTTTCTAGGCTATACCCTACATTTTGGTTTTCAGCCATACTTACATTTTCTGTTGTATTTATTTGGGGTTTGCCGGGACGAGAGGTTAGTATTGATCAAGCTATCATGAATGTTTTTATGTTTCATCAGTACATGGGGATAAAGCATATTGACGGCGTTTATTGGACTTTAACAATAGAATTAACTTTTTATTTTTGGATGTTCACTTTCTTTGTTACTGGGCTTTTGAAATACGCAGAATATCTTTTTGCCTTGATAATTTTAATTTCTATACTTGAATCCCGAGGGGTCGTTGAGATCTCTGGCTTGGTGAATAAAATTTTCATTGTTCAATATCTATCTTATTTCCTAGCTGGTATATGTTTTTATAAAATACTTAATGAAGTAGAGAGTAAAATTACATACGTTGTTTTGTTTCTATGCCTGGTATCTACATTATTTTTATTTTCTAAAGTCGTATTTATAATAACTTCTGTTTTCTATCTTTTTTTCTATCTTGCAATTTCAGGAAAATTAAGATTTTTAACCTTTAAACCATTAATTTTTTTGGGGGAGATATCTTATTCCTTATATTTACTGCATCAGAATATAGGCTATGTAATCATTAATGAATTGTATACTTATGGTATCAATCCTATTTTGTCGATTAGCGTAGCAATATGTGTTTCAATAGTCTTGGCTTATTTTACTACCAAATACGTAGAGAAGCCTTCGTTGATAGCCATACGCATTGCTTATCGCAGAGTATCAGCGTGATCATCTGTAAAAAAGCTGCTTAACATTTTTAGCTCAACTGATTAGGCTTTTTAATCAAAATTTTTTGTGCTTTTATTTTTATC
>CENT01056789.1_pt1 | contig 14398 bp, 10 predicted proteins | sample 530141 | NCBI WGS metagenome assembly CENT01 (sample SAMEA2591074, study PRJEB7988) | marine metagenome | isolation source: saline water (ENVO:00002010), including | reverse complement strand
TCTATCTTGTACTGGTCTATGATTGAGTGGGTGTACTACTACCAAGCACCGCCGTTTCACATAGAGGGCGAAACCCCTGAAGCCGCAAAATGGGCCGCGGCCTACGGTATATTCCACTGGGGGCCGTTAGCCTGGGCTATTTACCTTATTCCTGCGGTACCTATTGCCTACTTCTACTACGTACGTAATCACAGCGTACTTAAAATATCCGAAGCCCTTATGCCGGTAATCGGCGAGAAAATGGCCCACGGCTGGTTAGGTAAAATTATCGATATCAGCTTTATTTTCGGCATGCTAGGCGGCGGGGCGACAACGCTTGGTTTAGCTGCACCTATGATAAACGAAGGGGTACACGAACTATTCGGGGTTCCAAAATCGTTAACTACGCAAGTAGTGGTGCTAATTACCTGTACCGCTATATTTGGTTACAGCGCCTATGTTGGCCTTAAAAAAGGCATTAAGCTGCTGTCAGACATTAACTTTTGGCTGGCGGTTGGTTTGCTGTTGTTCATCTTTATTGTGGGCCCAACTTTGTTTATGGCCAACACAGGTTTGGATGCCTTAGGCCGTGTACTTAGCAACATCATAAAAATGGCCACATGGCTAGAACCCTTCGCCGAGTTTAACGGCTTTGAAAACACGCACTTCCCGCAAGACTGGACCATATTCTACTGGGCATGGTGGCTGGTATTTGCACCAAGCGTAGGCTTATTTATCGCGCGTATTTCAAGGGGCCGTACCATCCGTACTATGGTGGCGGGCTCTATGTTCTTCGGTACCATGGGCTGCTTCTTATTCTTCATGGTAATGGGCAATTATGGCCTGTACCTACAGCTTTCAGGTGAACTAGACGTAGTCACCATACTTAACCAACAAAGCCCAACGGCGGCCATTTTTGCCATGCTGCATACGCTGCCTATGGACTACCTAGTTATCTTTGTATTCACCTTATTGGCGTTAATATTTACCGCCACTACCTTCGATTCTATTTCTTACATTCTAGCTGCTGTAGTGCAAAAAGAAGTAGACGAAGAGCCGCTGCGCTGGAACCGCTTATTCTGGGCCTTTGCGCTATCATTCATGCCCATAGTGCTTATGTTTGTGGGCGGGCTAGAAACACTACAAACCGCATCAATAATAGGGGGCGTACCGCTATTAGCTGTTGCCTTTATGTTGTGTATTGCCATTGTGCGGGCCGCAAACTACGACATGCGTTACCAGCCCGACTACTCGGTAAAAGAAATCAATATTGGTGAGTTCCCAGACGACGACCCATGGAGCGCAGAAGGCACGTGGGATATTGACGATGAAGGTGAGGAAGCCGAAGAAGAGGTACCTATAGCGGCAAAACCTAAACCTCGGGAACCAAAAGATCACATTGAAGGCGACCCGCACAGCAGGCCATCGCGGTTGTAATTAACTAAGCAGCACTCGCGAATACCTTGTGTTACGCGTTTAAGGGGGCTTAAAAGCCCCCTTAAACTAGCTTGTTAGTGCATGAAATAATCTTTATAGCGATCACGAAGCTCTACTTTGCGAATTTTTCCTGTACTGGTCATGGGCAGTGTATCGCATAAAAACACCTGCTTAGGTACTTCAAACTTACCAAGTCTTTCTTTACAGAAGGCGTTTATAACCGGTAGCGACGCTTCTGTTAATTGGCTTCCCACTACACAAACGCAAACGGCTTCTCCCCAATAAGGGTGGGCCACACCTATCGCGGCTGCGGCCTCTACCTCATCAATTAAACAAAGCGTTTGCTCTATTTTTTGCGAAGACACGTTTTCCCCGCCAGATTTAATAGTGTCTTTTACTCGGTCAATGAACATAAGTTGACCTTTACTATCAATAAATCCCAAGTCACCTGTATGGTGCCAGCCGAATTTGTAGGCGGCTCTACTGGCTTCGGTATTTCCATAATAGCCATTCATGACTTGAGGACCGCGCCAAACGATTTCACCTGTTTCACCTTGTGGCACTTCATTACCATTTTCGTCTATTACGGCTTGTTCATTAAAGCACAAGGGCACCCCCCAATAGTTGCCCTCGTCAAACTCTGTTTCACATCTGTCTTTAAATAAGGTGGACACAGGGCTAAATTCTGTCTGACCGCTGCCCAAGTGAACTTTGCATCCAAATGCTTCCCGAATTTGCTGTCGATTTTGTTCACTCATCGGCGCCATGCCATATATTGCTAATTTGAAGTGCTTAAGGTCGCGCTGGTTAAATCCTTCTGTAGCCATCAGCGCATTCCACATCATAGGCAATAATACAGAGGTCTCTATTTTCTCATGCTCTAGGCTGTTTGCTATTTGCATGGGTTCGAATGAAGCGTGTAGCGTACAGCAACCACTCCTTAAAAAAGTGGGGTATAAAATCGATAACGCTGTGCAATGAAATAAAGGTAGTACCAGCAGCATTTTGCACTGGGAACTCAGCTCTAATTCTATAGAGGCAGTAAGTGCAGCAATGGTTAACGACAGGTGAGAAGTCTCTACTGCTTTTGGTTTAGACGTTGTACCCGAGGTATAGATCATGTGCGCAGTGTCTCTATCGCTAATGATCCTGTCTTCTATTTCTGTTTCGGAACTATTTTTAATAAATGTCTCTAGGGCGAACGTAGCTTTACCTTCGTGTTGCCCTATCTGAATAGTGAAGCTTAATTTATTGTTATTACCTGCCGCTGCCAGCGCGAGGTCAGACAGCAGTGGATCGAAAACTACTACTTTTGCACCACTGTGCTCAATGTTGAAGGTTACATCAGACACGCTTTGCATAAAGTTTATCGGCACAACAATTACGCCAAGTTTATAGCAAGCAAAATAAATAGTGACGACGTCGATTTGATTCATTGCTAACACTGCTAACCTATCGCCTTGCTGAATGCCTTTCTGCATAAGAGCATTGGCAAGGTTGTTAACTTTTGTATTAAGCTCGCGGTACGTTACTGAGCGACGTTCATTGTTGTAAAAATCTACCAGCGCCGGCAAGTTACCACTGTCTCTTGCACGTCTTCGCAGCAAGTCGCCTATTGCAACGCGTTCTACTAAGTTTTTTTCTAATTGTTGTGTGTTCATGCTTGTGTCCTTGTCGTTAACGCAAAACGTCTGGCGTGGTGCTTAAGTGAAAACCATCCCATGTTTTACTCGCCGGTTGGCGAGGATGTTTAAGTGGGTACAGAGCTGGCGCCGAACCCATGCTGGCGCCCCCATCTACAAATAAGGTTTGGCCCGAAACAAAGTTGGCACCTTTACTTAATAGAAAGCAGACGGTGGCGGCAATTTCAGCTTCGCTAGCAATGCGCCCAAGCGGTACCGCATGCTTTAAGCCGCGAATGGCATGCTTCATTTCTTCGGGGTATGAGTCTAATCCTGACGATGCGACCCACCCAGGTGCTACGGCATTTACTCTTACTCCAAACGGTCCCCATTCCCAGGCGGCCGTTTTAGTTAGGTTTTCTACGCCAGCACGCGCCGCACCTGAATGCCCCATGCCCGGCATGCCGTTTTTGTTATCTGCCGTAACATTTACAATATTGCCGCCATAGGTTTTAAAGTGTTCATTAAAGAGGGTTTTGGCCATTAGAAAGCCACCAACTAGATTGGTTTGAACAACTCGCTCGAACCCGTTTTGAGAAATACTCGATAACGGAGCTCGAAACTGTCCTCCCGCCATATTTACAAGCCCGTGAATCCGCTTATGAGTTTGAAGCAGTGTATTTACGGTACGTGCAACGTCATCTTCACAGCGAATATCCAATGAAAAATAGCCTGCTTTTTTTCCATCCCTTTCTATCTCACGTGCTGTGACGGCTAATTTACTTTCTGTTCTTCCTATTAACACTACTTCAGCACCTAACGATGCGAGTTCATGCGCGGTGCAGCGACCTATACCGCTACCGCCTCCAGTTATGACAATGGTTTGACCCAAAAAACTGTTTGCCGCTAACGTTGATTTATACGACATTTATTCACCTTTACTTTTAGTGAAGGGCAAAAGTGAAATGGGCACGCTGATGGGCATAGTTAGTAGCGTTTGCGCGGCAGATTTACCCTGGCTATCCGTACGTAATGACGCCGTACCGCCGCCCCCTAAAGCTTGAGTCAGTAGGAAATTAAAACCACCAATGCCGGGTAGTTCATAGCGTGTAACTTTGCCTTTTACCGAATAAGCGAAGAAGGCTTTCACAGTTTCAGCGGTCAGGGTGTGATAGAGAAAGGGAAGCAGTTCTGGGTGTCGCGCCACCACGCCAATATTCAAGTTGTCACCTTTATCGCCGCTACGGGCGCACACCAGTTCAACAAGTGGAAGGGTAACGACACCGTCATTGCCTTCAGGTGCTGAAAGCCTTGTTTCTGCGTAGCGTGTTCCTACAGAAAGTTGAATATTTGTATCGGTTTCGTACGTGCCTTGGTTTATTACTTCTTGGTTTTTTTGAATCGTTACCGCTACATCGTCTTTGCTGACTAGAAATGAGTGCACCCGAATAAGTGGCTGTGGCTTAGGACGTCCTGCACCAAAGCCAGCCATACCCGGCGCGGCAGATGTCGCCAAATAAGCCATTTCACTTGCGCAAAAGTAAAGGGCTTTAATGTTACTGTGGTGAAGGGTAAATTTAGCAATTACCTCTCGCGAGTGTTCATTTGAAGCATGCGGACCAAAAGTCGCCTCACTTCCCAGTATTTCAATACAGGTATTTGCAAATGGGGCTAAGCCTTTTTGCTGCAAAGCGCGCTCTGTACGTGCTATTAACGCTTGAATATTTGTCAGCGCTTTTTGTTTTGCTTGAAAACCCGCGATAAAAAAAGTGCCGCTAAGTTTGTAACCATCAATATAGGTTGCACACACTTTGTAATGGTAGCCTGGCGAAGAGCCACGCGCACCCGTTACTCTCACAGCATTATCTTGCTCTTGCTGTAAGGTAACGCCAGTAAAATCGCAGCATACATCAGGTAATCGATAGTTAGCGGGGTCACCTATTTCATAAAGTAGCTGCTCTGCCACGGAATGTGTGGTAACTAAACCGCCAGTTTGCGGTGGAATGACTATCGTGAATTCCCCGTTTGGTTCTACTTCGGCTATGGGGTAGCTCATATCTGAAAAATCGGGAACCAGCTCCCAGTCGGTAAAGTTACCGCCCGTGCACTGCGCGCCACATTCAAGTAGATGTCCTGCTAACGCGCCTTGCGCTAGTGTATTGTAATCATCTTTGGACCATGAAAATTCGTGAATTAACGGTCCAAGCACAAGTGCGCTGTCTACCACTCTACCCGTAACGACAATATCAGCCCCCGCATCGAGTGCATCGGCAATGGGTTGTGCACCAAGATACGCGTTCATTGAAGCAAGCGTATCCGGCAAGCTATTCCCAGAATCTATATCATCAGTGTTACTGTTCGCCAGTACGGTGTCGCGCATGTCGCTAAGTAAGTTGTCACCGGAAACACCTGCTATGTTTAAATTCAGATTAAGGCTTTTGCATAATGCGTTTAGTGCTTCAATACAGGCGGGTACATTTACACCTCCTGCGTTTGCTATTATTTTAATCTTTTTTGTGGCGCAGTCTTGCAGCACGTCCTTCATGGCTACGGTGACAAAGTCAACGGCGTAGCCTAGGTTTTCGTTCTTAGTCTTTGCCTGGGATAAAATGGCCATGGTCACTTCGGCCAGGTAGTCAAAAACAAGGTAATCGATGTCGCCCTTTTCAACTAGCTGCCTGGCTGAAAGCTGGCTATCGCCATAAAAAGCCGACGCCCCTCCAATACGTACATTACTTTTGTTCATGGGTAACCTCATCGGCTTGCAATATAGTGGCGATAACTTGTTTTGATTTGACCTGGTCGCCTGTTTCAATAGCGTTAAGCTGGACAATGCCGTTCATTGTTGCTTTTAGCGGGTGCTCCATTTTCATTGCTTCCATAATAGCCACGGTGTCGCCTGCGCTCACCGCGTCGCCTTGTTCTACTAGTAACGCAACAATAACGCCGTCCATCACGGCATTGACTTGCGCCGTTCCCTGCTTAGTTTGATTTACCGCTTTGCTATGGGTGACACAGGTAAACGCAAAGTGTCCCAAGCCATCGTCAATAAATAGAATGTCGTCTGTTTTCGCGAAGCACACTCGGCTTCGCTGGTGGTCGCTTTCTACTTCTAGGCTTGTGGCTGAGTGACTGACCAGCGTTAGTGTCGCCTCAGCCTCTGTTTTTGGATGGCAAATGCGAAAGTGCTTACCTTCATCGGTAACTGTTAACGAGGTGGTCACGTCGTTGCAGTAAAGGTCTATAGGGTAGGCCACGCCCGTACTGTGTTGCCACGTTGGAGTGGGGGGACTGAGTACATCATGGTTACTAGTTCGTGGTAGCGTAAATAGTAAAGCTGCCTTAGCTAGCAGCGAGAAAGATGGCGTAAGGCTACCTTGCACGGCTTCGTCTTGAGCATATTGCTCAATGAAAGCGGTGGTTACATCTGAGCCTGAAAACGCTTCACTTTGCACAATGTTTTGTAGAAAGTGCTTGTTCGTATTTATCCCTATAATCTGTGTTTTGCTAAGGGCTCGTGCCATTTTTCGTATTGCGCTAGTGCGGTCATCGGCGTGCACGATTATTTTGGCTAGCATTGGATCGTAGTGACTACTCACTTCCATATTCTTGTAAACGCAGTGGTCAGTTCTGGCATCTGACGCTGGCTGCCATACTTTTACCTTACCGGTTTGCGGCATAAAATGCTGTCGAGGCTCTTCAGCATATAAGCGTACTTCAATAGCGTGACCGCTAATTTGAATGTGTTGTTGCGTTAACGGCAGAGGTTCTTTGCATGCAACGCGCAGCTGCCACTCAACTAAATCCAGACCGGTTACTAATTCGGTTACAGGGTGTTCTACTTGTAGACGAGTGTTCATTTCTAAAAAGTAAAATTGTCTGTCGCTATCTACAAGAAACTCTACTGTGCCTGCACCGCAATATTGGCATGCTTTTGCAGCAGCTACAGCCGCTTCCCCCATGCGTTTGCGCAGTGCATCAGTAACAAAAGGAGAGGGGGCTTCTTCAATAACCTTTTGATGCCGGCGCTGCACAGAACAGTCTCGTTCGCCTAAATAAACTGTGTTGCCGTTATGGTCTGCAAAAATTTGGATTTCGATATGCCTTGGCGCAATCAAGGCTCGCTCTAAAATAAGCTCGTCGTTGCCAAACGCGTTTAGGGCTTCAGAGCGTGCCGTTGAAATTTGGGCGGCTAACTCATCTGCTTCATGCACTAAACGCATGCCTTTACCGCCACCACCCGCGCTAGCTTTAACCATAAGTGGAAAGCCAATGGCTTTGGCTTTTTCTATTAACGTAGTGTCGGTTTGGTCGCTGCCCTCATAGCCGGGTATACAAGGTACATTGGCGTTCAACATTGCAATTTTAGACAAACGCTTGCTTCCCATCAGGGTTATCGCGTCTGGGCTAGGACCTATAAAAACTAAGCCTGCCTGTGCGCATTTGTCGGCAAAATCTGCATTTTCAGATAGAAAACCATATCCTGGATGAATGGAATCCGCCTGTGTCATTAGCGCGGCTTTTATGATTTTTTCGCTATCAAGGTAAGATGAAGTGGGATCAGCAGCGCCAAGGTAAATGGCTTCATCGGCCTGCTGTACATGCAGTGCATTACGATCAGCATCGCTATAAACGGCTACTGTAAAAAAGCCTAGTTTGTGTGCGGTTTTCATAATGCGGCATGCTATCTCGCCGCGATTCGCAATAAGAATTTTCTGTATAATTTGCGTCATAATGTGGTTACTCGCACCAAGAAGGTTTGCGTTTTTGCATAAAGGCTTTGGTTCCCTCTATCCCTTCTTCAGAAGATAGTGACCTAACAAATGCAGCGGCGGCGTCATCAAGAACTTGCTCAAGCGGTGTGTTATTTAACCCTAACAGTAAGCGCTTAGTGTTCGAGTTCGCTTCAGGTGCACATTGCTTTAACTGTTTAATCGCGTTATTTATTTGAGCTTTGATGGAGTGAGCGGAACAAACGCGATGCACTAAACCCAAGTGCAGTGCTTGTTCGGCATTGAGCTTTTCACCCGTTAGCGCTAAACGCTTAGTGTGATCAATGCCTATACGGCCAGCCACAAATGGCGCTATTTGTGCAGGAATAACCCCCAATCCGGTTTCAGGCAGTGCAAAGAAGGCGCTATCGCTCGCAATAGTGATATCGGCAACGCAGGCCAAACCAAATCCACCGCCTAAAACAGCGCCTTCGACTGCCGCTATAACAGGTATTGGGGAATGCTTTACCTGCGTTATCATGCGGCCGAAACTGCGATTAAAATGCCAAATGGTTTCTTCTCGTTCAGACTCATTTAACGACGACAAATGCATGTCAGATATATCGCCACCAGAGCAAAAATTACCTTCACTTCCTACAATGACAACTGCTCGCAAGCTTTCAAGATTTGCTCCAAAGGTAAAACACTGCATAACTTCTTCAACCAGCGCTAAGTTCATCGCATTTTTTTTATGGGGGCGGTTAAATTGTATGTGCAAGATGCTGTCTTCAAGTTGCACAGAAATCTCTTTAAAATCTACAGAATTTAGCTGGGTAATTTCGTGTTCCATTGCCGCTGCTCCTTAGTCGATATTGGTTTATAGCCGGCCAACGCCAAAGCTGGTGGGGTGTAATTGCTTCGTTTTCGCGTGATCGCAAATAGCAAGAACAAATGCAACGATAGAACGGGTATCTCTTGGGTCGATAATGCCGTCATCCCACAGGCGAGCAGAGTTTGCCAGCGCGCGAGATTTCGCCTCCATTACGCTTACGGTATGCTGTTCCAATGCGGTGAGCTTGTCTGAGTCTATGTCGCCGCTTCGCTGCATTTTGGCGTGTGCAACGGTGCGCAGTACACTACCTGCCTGAGCAGGGCCCATTACCGCCACAACCGAACGCGGCCACGAAAACATGAAGTCGGGATCTATGCCTCGACCAGCCATAGCGTAATTGCCTGCGCCAAACGACCCCGCCAATATAATGCTTATTTTGGGCACGGTGGCGTTAGTAACCGCTTGAATAAGCTTAGCGCCGTGCTTGATTATGCCCGCACGCTCAGACTCGGTGCCGACCAAAAAGCCGGTAGTATTGTGTAAAAACAGTAATGGGGTGCCCGCTTGCTCGCAAAGCTGAATAAACTGCGCTGCTTTAGCTGCCCCTTTTGCCGTAATGGGGGCGTTATTACCTATTACGCCACAAGCTCGCCCTTCAATGGCGATATAACCGCACACCGTACCCATATCAAATTCAGGCTTTACCTCAACGAAATTTGATTTGTCGGCGATACGGGCGATTACCTCGCGTACATCAAAGGGCGTTTTCGCATCTTTAGGCACAATGCCTAGCAGCTCGTCGGACGAATAAGCAGGTGCAGCGTTGCACGGTGGCTTTTCTTCACGGCTATCTTTGTTCCAGTTCAGCATTTGTGTTACTTCACGTGCAATGCGAATGCTGTCGGCATCATTTTCTGCTAAAAAGTCAGCAACGCCCGACACCTCACTATGCATTTCGGCACCGCCAATTTCCTCATCGGTAGCAATTTCGCCGGTAGCTGCCTTAAGCAAAGGGGGGCCTGCCAAATATACCGTTGATTGTTTGCGAATCATGATCACGTAGTCAGACAACCCTGGCTGGTATGCACCGCCCGCGGTTGCACTACCGTGCACCACGGTAATTTGAGGTATGCCAGCCGCCGACAAACGCGCCTGCATGGCAAATCCTGCTGCTGAAAATCCAAACCAGTCGCCTAGGGAAGTAAGGTCGCCTCCCCCGCTTTGCGATAGCGCGATAACCGGTAACTTCTGTTGAAGCGCTATATTATAAAGTCGCAGACGTTTTTTACTGCCAAGTTCGGTAATACTGCCGCCTTTGGTAAGGTAATCGTCAACCATTACCACGCAGCGGGTGTCTGCCACATAACCAATTCCTGCTATCACCCCGCCGCCTGCGGCACTGCCGTCTTTATCGCCTTCTTGCAAATAACCGCATAGGGTAGAAATAGGCAGAAATGGCTTATTGGGGTCAAGTAGTAAAGCTAGTCGGTTTCGCGGTGATAGCAGCCCTTTTTTTTCATAACGCGGCGCTTTTTCTTGGGCATTTTGAATAACGGTTTGCTCAATAGTGCGAAATTCGTTTACTGCCTCTTCCATCGTCGAATAGTTTTGATTAAATGACTCGCTTTTAACGTCAATATTTGAGTGAAATATGGCCATAGATCAGCGTCCTACTTGGGGAGTGTGAGAAGACGCGCTACTGAATGCTTGAAGTTGAGACGCGTTGTTGTATTCGCTGGCAAGCTGCTCGATAAGATGGGCGACTGGTACCACAGAGTGGATGCCGCTTACGCCATGTCCTGCGCTCCACATATCCTTCCACGCGTTGCTGCCGCCTAAATCTAAGTCAACATGTGCTTTTCCTTCAATCAGCGATAAATCTACGCCAGCGCGAGTAATTGATGGTTTTAAAAAGTGACATTTGACGCCAGTAAATGTGTCGGTAAACACCAAGTCGTTTAGGTCTGCGTCTACCAGCATAGTTTTATAATCCGGGTCGACTTCTGCCTCTGTAGTAGCAATAAAGCGCGTGCCCATGTAGCTGTAATTAGCACCTAGTACTTCTGCTGCTCTAACGCCATACCCATCGTTGATTGCTCCTGCTAATACTAGAGGGCCCTGCCAAAATTCTCTGACTTCTCGCACCAGTGCAAACGGGTTTACCTCACCAGCGTGCCCGCCAGCACCTGCAGCAACCAAAATTAACCCATCGGCACCAGCGTCAATGGCTTTTCGTGCATGAGCGACAGTAATTACATCGTGAAACACTATGCCGCCCCACTTATGTACAGCATCGACGATAGATTGCGGATTGCCCTGGCTGGTAATAACGAAGGGGACTTTATGCTTTTTCACTACCTCAAAATCGGCCTGAAGGCGTTTGTTTGATGCGTGAACCACCAGGTTCACAGCAAACGGTGCCACCTTTGCCGTCGGGTCTTTTTGCTTTTCATTTTTAAGCGCTTCAGTAATGGTTGTTAACCACTCATCTAGTGCCGTTTGCGTACGAGTGTTAAAAGCTGGAAAGCTACCGACAATGCCATTTTTACAAGCGTTAATGACTAAGTTAGGACTAGATACTAAAAACATGGGGGCGCAAATAATTGGTAAGCGCATATTTTTATCAAGTAAATCGTGAACAGGTTTTTTCATATTGAGCACAGCGCTATCTACGTTTCGGGAAAATATCCATATACTTGGCAATAATGCCCAGCATCATTTCATCGCTACCGCCTGCTATCGACAATATGCGTGTATCGCGATACGCACGAGCCGCGGGGTTATCCCACATAAAGCCCATACCGCCCCAGTATTGAAGACAGCCATCACTTACCTGCCGCCATAATCGACCACTTTTAAGTTTTGCAATAGACGCTAAATAAGTCGCATCTTTTCCTTCAATATGGTCCTGACAGGCCTGCCATGTTAATGCGCGCAACGCTTCAATTTCACTTTGCAGTTCGGCTAGTTTGAAGTGAACAGTTTGGTTGTTAATGACTGGCTGACCAAAGGTTTGACGGTCTTTAGCCCAGGCAATGGTGTCGTTAATAATGCGCTCCATGCCTTTTAAAGCGCTTGCAGCAGCGTACATCCGCTCTTCCTGAAACTGCATCATTTGCATAGTGAAGCCTTTATTTTCCTCACCAATTAAAAAGCGCTTAGGTACCCGGACGTTATCGAAAAAAATCTGACCCGTGTCGCTGGCGCGCATGCCTAGCTTGTTCAAGGGTTTAGAAATTGTGATACCCGGCGTGTTAAGAGGCACAACAATTAGTGACTTATTGGCATGTACTTGCCCGTCGCAGGTGTTCGCTAACAAACAAATCCAATCGGCTTGCGTAGCGTTGGTTATCCACATTTTAGTGCCATTGATAACGTAGTCATCGCCATCTGAGCGGGCAGAGGTTTTCAGGCCTGCTACATCCGACCCTGCGCCCGGTTCGCTTACCCCAATACAGGCAACCATATCGCCCGCAATAGCCGGTGCTAAAAATTCGCGTTTAAGTTCATCGCTGCCAAAACGGGCCAAGGCTGGGGTAGCCATATCGGTTTGTACCCCAATAGCCATGGGGATAGAGCCACCGTAAGCGCGACCAATTTCTTCTGCAAATACAAGGTTGTAGCTATAATCTAAACCCGCACCGCCGTAGGCTTCAGGCTTTTGAATACCCAACAGCCCTAAGTTGCCCATTTTTTTAAATAAACCGTGAAGCGGGGCAATGCCTTCCTGCTCCCATTCGTCAATAAATGGGTCCATTTCTTGTTGTACAAAATCGTGGACCGTTTTTCTAAGTGCATTGTGTTCTTCAGTAAATTGCATTTTTAATCTCTATAGAATTGTGACCTGCCTCATAGTAATTTTGTGAAAATAGTGTTAACAGTGTGACTTGGGACAATTAACTGGCCAATCGGGCCAAAGTGGCGAGATCAGAATGGAGCGCTACAAAGAGGAAAGCATGCTTAAACACGTAACCTTATATGCCAGCGAAAACACCATGGGTTTAAGTATGGGGCTTACTCACGATGTACTTAAGTTTGCGTCTGATTTACAACAAAAGCTGCTTGGTAGCCCTATAGCAGTTAAGTTGGTAACCATTGACGGCCTACCCACCACTACGTTTAGCGGATTGGCGATAACACCAGATTGTGCGCTAGCCGAAATAGATGAAACCGACTTAGTGATATTGCATAGTGTGTGGGGTGATATTACGCCTTTGCTTACTCAGCAAGCGGCGCTATACCCTAAATTGCGACAGTGGCACAGCAGACGCATTCCAATAATGGCAGCTGCCACGGGTGCCTTCTTTTTAGCGCAGGCAGGACTATTAAACGACAGAATGGGTACCACGCATTGGCATAAGCAAGCTCACTTTGCCAGGGCGTTTCCCAAAGTAAATTTAATGGCAGACCGCTTTATTACCGCCACTGGTGAACTGTATTGCTCGGCGGGACTAAATGCGGCATTAGAAATTATTGTTTTTTTAATATCGCGGTTAAGTTGCAAAGCGGTAGGCGAAGCTATAGAGCAAGCGTTTCTTGTCGATTTCCGTCGTGGCGTAAACTTAGAAACGACATCGCTTAACCATCAAACCTACCATCAAGACGACGATATTTTAAATATTCAGCAATGGCTAGAAATACACTTCGCTGAAAAAGTCACAATTGGAGAAATGGCTACGCGTATTAATATGACTGAGCGTACGTTTAAGCGCAGGTTTAAGGAAGCCACAGGTGAAACCCCGTTAGGCTATATTCAGCAGCTAAGAATAGAGCAAGGGAAGGAACTCTTAAAGCATAGTGATAAAAGCGTAGAAGAAATAGCGTGGGCAGTTGGTTATCAAGACTCAGGACACTTTAACAGGCTATTCAAACGCACTTTTGGAATGAATATATCGCGCTGGCGAGATACCTATCAGCACACTACAAGCAGAAAGTAACGCGCTGCACGATGTAGGCAATTATTATGTTGTGCGCTGTGCTGTGTTACTGTAAGCGTATTACACATTAAAAGCATAACCTTAGCATTGCGTTACACAAAGTTTTACAGGCCCTTAAGAGCAGTATGCTCAGCAGACTTTAGTCGGTGCATTTATTGTGGTTGTGAATCGGCCCGCCAAGACTTTATCCCACCCATAAAATTCATTCACGACTGGCAAAGCGGACACTTACAGGCCGACTTTATTTCCGTACCCTCATGCAACGAATGCTTCGACCTATTAAAAAACGAAAACAACGCCACGCTAGAGCCCAGAATAATGGTGTTAAAAAAGCTATTGGCAGCGAAGTACAAAAAAGCCATTAGGGTATTTAACCACTGGAGCATGGAAGAAATTGAGGAAATGGACGCCGCATTTCAAATAAGCCTAAAAGGCGGTATGCGATTGGGCAAAGAAACCCTTTCACGCCTACAATTTGCTGGGTTCGATTATGAAGTAAACGGCAGCATAACGCGGGTGGCAAAACCTCAGCGCGAAGTGCTCAAAGTATTCGATGAAGAATTTAGTAGCTTTAGAGAAGCGCTAGCCTTTGCCAGCGCTACCTACAAAATAAAAAAAAGCCGACTAAGCCAGCTTTATTTCGACAACGATGAAAGCTTTGATAAGGCGATTGAGGCTTTTCATGGGTTGGTTGAGGGTAAGCCCTAAAAAACAAAGTAATCCAAAGAACTAGTATGTGTTGCAAGGGCGCAACCATTATTCCTGACCGTTTTTTAAGAAGTACAAGTCAGAAAACCCCATTTTTGCAAACTCGGTATCTCTAAAGTTTCTGACGGTTTTTTTGTCTTTACTGATAGCGGCAAGTTGCTGTTCAGTTTG
>CENT01097403.1_pt1 | contig 14440 bp, 11 predicted proteins | sample 530141 | NCBI WGS metagenome assembly CENT01 (sample SAMEA2591074, study PRJEB7988) | marine metagenome | isolation source: saline water (ENVO:00002010), including | reverse complement strand
GGAACCAGGAACCAGGAACCAGGAACCAGGAACCAGGAACCAGGAACAACGCATTAAGCATCATGCGTTGGCTTTTGTTCTCTGGCACTTACGAAGCGCCGCAGTAAATCTGCAAACCAAGCAGTATAGCTATGTGGGTTTTGTGATAACTCAGCCTTAATGTCTTGTTCGCTTACCCAGCGAGTGGCACTGACTTCATCAGGGTTAGGTGATAGAGCAACGTCGTCGTCATTGCAATACTGAACGAAAATATGATCGTACTCGTGCTCAGTAAGCCCGTTATCCAATGACGCTTTGTACGTCATTGCGCCAACGTATTCAGGGTTAGGTAAATGGGTAACACCTAGCTCTTCAAAAACGCGACGTTTTACCGCACTATCAAGCCTTTCTCCTTCTCTGGGGTGTGAACAGCAAGCATTACTCCATTTGCCACCGCTGTGGTATTTATCACTGGCTCTTTGTTGTAGTAAGTGTTCAAAGCCGTGTTCGGTCTTTCTTACTAGCATCAGTGAAAAGGCAAGGTGAAGAAGACCGTGTTGATGAGCCTGCAGTTTCTCGCATGTACCCACCATATTGCCCATCGAATTGACTAACACTACTGACTCATTCATAACCATACTCATTTATAAAACTTGCCCGACCATGATTGATAGATACGTGTGGGGGACAATATGGTTTTACGTTATTTATACTTACTAGCTTAGACGAATGCGCTACATGTACCGCCGCTGTAGCGCAAGTAGTCTAAAACTAGAAGATTTGAGTTTTAGGCAGCCAGGGTGAGAATTTCTCTTGCCTTTGCTAAATCAATATCGCCGTGCTCACCAAGCGCAGTTAGGCCGTTGCGCTCTAGGTTATCAACTAATCCATCAATGGCTGTTTTATCGATATCATAATCAGATAAGCGAGTTTTGACCTGCATTGTTTCAAAGAAATCTTGAACGGCTTTAATGGTCAAATCTATGGCCTTTTCTTCATTGTGTTCTGAAATATTAAATACGCGCTCACCAAGCTGCAAAATCTTCTCTTTCTTGCTGTCACGTTGCACATACATCAGCGAAGGCAATACGATAGCTAGCGTTACCGCATGGTCTAAACCGTGAAGTGCCGTCAATTCGTGGCCAATCATATGAGTGCCCCAATCTTGTGGAACGCCTTTGCCAATAAGACCATTCAACGCCATTGTCGCTGACCACATTACGTTTGCTCTTACGTCGTAATCAGTAGGTGTTGCTAGTGACTTAGGACCTTCTTCAATAAGCGTTTGCAAAATGCCTTCTGCAAACCTGTCTTGTAACAGCGCGTTAACTGAGTAGGTGAGGTACTGCTCAATAACGTGCACAAAGGCGTCTACCACACCATTTGATACCTGTCGCATCGGCAGCGAATAGGTAAATTCAGGGTCGAGTACTGCAAACACCGGCTGTACAGATTCAGATGAAAACGCGCGCTTTTGTGAGGTTTCTTTACGGTTTACCACTGAATTACCATTACTTTCTGAGCCAGTTGCAGGCAGTGTAAGAACGGCACCGATAGGTAATGGATTTTCAAACGGTGCTTCTTTAATTAAGATATCCCATGGGTCGCCAGCAAAGTTGACTGCAGCAGCGACAAATTTTGCACCGTCGATAACACTTCCGCCACCCACAGCGAGGATAAAGTTAACCTTGTTGTCACGAGCCACTTCAACGGCTTTCATCAGCGTCGAAAATTCCGGGTTTGGCTCAACACCGTGAAATTCTACAACCTCGGCATCGCCAAGTGCTTCTACGGTTTTATCGTAAATGCCGTTTTTTTTAATCGAGCCACCACCGTAAAGAAATAGCACCTTTGCATTGTGTGGTAAACGAGAGGCTACTTCACTGAGTTGGCCCTTTCCAAAAAGCACTTCTGTTTGATTTTTAAATGTAAAATTAAGCATAGTCAGTTTTTCGTCCTTATTAGTCTTGTTCATTCAGTTGGTTAATAAGCTTTTCAGCGAGTAGTTTGTCTGAAAAAGGGTTTTGTCCCGTAATTAGCTCGCGATCTACAACTACATGAGGGGCCCACATTTCTTCGTATCTCATGTCGCCGCCAGCAGTGCTCATAGCATCGGAAGGATAGTAAAGTAAGCCTGCATCGGTAAGGGTGCTCTCAAAGTACTCTTCTTCGCCTTGTGAGAAAATCGTCATTTCATAACCCGCGTAAATCCAGTCGTCAGCCTCTGCATCGGCTTGGCTTTTAAGCGATGAATTAAACGCTTCAGGATTGTTTTGTGCTGATAAAAGCGCGATAGGGCCATGGCATATTGCCGCGGTGGGCTTTTCTGCACTGTGAAAATAGCTCAAAATTTTACCCACTTCAGGGTTGTTGGCTAAGTCAATAAGTGGGGCATGGCCGCCAGGAATAAACACGCCCTTGTAGTTGTTTAAACCTGCATCGATGACTTCTGAAAGCGATAGGGTATCGTCAATGCCATCAATAGAGGCAACAAAGCGTTGTATTTGCTCCATGTAAGCACTGTCACCGCCAAAATACTGTGGGATCACCGATTTACTGTCTACGGCGGGCGCATTGCCTTTCGGCGTGGCTAATACCAGAGTGTAACCGGCGTCGACCAATGCTTTTGCGGGTACGCCAAACTCATTTAAATAATAACCCGTCGGCTCAGTTTTACCTTCTGTAAGCTGCATTCTATCTTCGCTTGATAGCAGTACCAGTACCTCGCCTTTGGTATCAGTCTGACTCTCATGACCTTCACCGCTTCCACTTTCGTGCCCATGACTGAAAGCGCTCAGTGATAGCGATGATGATGAGATAAGTAATAATATCGGTAGTGTCTTGTTCACAAAAAATCCTTATTAATTTAAGCCAAATGCTTCGATGGTCTGCATCTTACGGAGGTTTAATTGGCACGAGAAGTCAGATAAGTTAGTATCAGCCATCAATAATCTGATGGGTCGGTCGATGTCATATCTTACGCAGTTAAAAACCTTTGTTGAAGTGTATCGCAGTGGCAACATTACTCGGGCCGCATCAAGGCTGCATATGTCACAGCCTGCAGTTACATCGCATATCCAAGCAATGGAGTCCATTGTGGGGAAGGAGCTGTTTGTTCGAAAAGCGAGAGGCGTTGAGCCAACCCCAATTGCCGATGATCTGGCGCTTCAAGTATCTAGTCACATCGACATTCTTGAGCAAAAAGTGGCGTCTATTCGAAGTCGAGCTTCAACAGACCACGGTACACTGCACCTTGCTGGGCCCGCTGAGTACCTCAGCTCTGTGGCGGGGCCAACACTTGCCAATCTGCTGCAGGCCGATAGAGTCAACTTGGTTGTCCATACCGGCAATAAAACAGATATTTATGGCCTGTTAAAAAACGACGTGGCTGAACTTGCTATTACTGGTTCAGAGCCAGAATCGACTATGTATGAATATCAAAAACTGGACAAAGAGCGACTCATCCTTGTTATGAATCGAGTTCAGGGCAAGTTGATAGGAGAGCGGGAGGTGACAGCTTCTCTATTAAATACGCATAAAGTGGTCGCTTATGATGAACAACTTCCGCTTATTCGCCGCTACTTTGCTGATGTGTTTAATGCCAAATGCGACTCGCCTGTGGCAGCCATCTGCCCAGATATAAGAGCCATCGCGTCTATAGTTACGTCGGGGGTTGGTTATTCAGTGTTGCCCGATTACCTTTGCAAGCAAGGCATAAGGCAGGGAGAGCTTATTCAGCTGGGCAAGCCTGGTCCAGAGAATGATTTATACTTAGTATGGAAAAAGGGCGCGCTTTCTAACCCCAGAGTAGATTTTGCTAAGGATGTTATCACTGCGTTTACTAACTTAAATTACCTTGCCGAATATCCAAGCTAGTACGAGGGTGAAAGAATCAAATCGCAGTACAGGGGGAACCGTACTGCGCATTTCTTTTAAACTGAACCGGCGAGTTAATCGAACCAAACGCTAGAACGTGCCTACAATTTTTACTGAGCCATCAACTTTGCTCTCATCAATAAAGCCAATAGTGTTCGGGTTTGTAGCAACAAGCGTTAGCATTTCATCTTCGTTTGAAATCATTTCAGGTGGCGTTCCTCGACCCGTGAACACAAGTTTTGACCAAAAAGCTGAGTATTGAGATTCTGACTTTCCAAGTACGTTTTTGTTAAAAATATCCCGAAGTCCATTACCTGTTTCAAACGTAAGGGGGATAGCTCTGCTCCCATCAGGAAACGCTTTTGATTTACCAAGATAAATGCGCTTTACCATTTCAACGTCAATGCCCGAGGTATTGTTGGCATTAATGATGATAGCCGTGCCAGCAAATACAGGCATTGAAAGCAAAAGACACAGTGCGAAAATAAATTTCATGAAGGTTACCTTTAATCGTTGTAAATAAATCCGTTATAGGACGCTCATCATTCAGATTCTCTAAAACAGTTTAGCCAATAAAGGAAAGAAACAGTGAGTCGTGTTTACGTCTGTTAAAGTATAGCTGAAAATAACACCATGCTGTGATTGTACAATGGTAGCAAAACGCAGAATGAGTATTAGCGAGGTATTGATGGCAAAACCCCGAAAAAAAGCCCCGGAAAAAACCGTTCAGATTTATTGTGCTAAGTGTAAAACCTTACTCTATAAATATAAAAAAGGTGGTAAAGGGGCGTTGGTAAAGTGTTTCAAAGAGCGAATAGTTGAAGACTTCACAAAAGAAGAGGGCATATGCCCTAACTGCGAACAGCAATTTGCACGGGATTCATTAATTCGAGGAACCCCCTCTCTAAAAATGATAGGCGGTAAGGTGAATATGAAGTAAATGATAAAAAAATTTGCTCTATGGAAAAAGTTACCTAAATTTAAGTATATGGAGTGCGTTAGCTAGGGAAGGTGCCTGAATAAAAATAAGTAGCAATTAGCATTAACAATCAAACAAATAGAGCAACAACAGGCTTATTACGGTGCGGTAGATATTCTAGGTAGCCCTTATCTCACTGGCTATGAGCCCATGTTCAACGCCCAAGGCCGTGTTATTGGCATATGGTACGTTGGCTATTCTGCAGATTTAAACGTGCTCGAGGATGCAATTAAGAAAAGCCACCTTCTTGATGAAGGCTTCGTCGCCTTGAGAGATGGTAAGGGCAATATTCGCATGCACTCGTCTCATGTCAATGAGCAAACAGTGCAGTCTGCACTCAATGATAATGACAAATGGTCGACAACTATCGTGCCTTTTAAACCGTGGGGCTACGATATTATTTTGGTCGCGTCACAAAGTGAAAAATCGTCGCTGATAAGCGCAGCTGTTTTTGCGGTGATTGCAAAAGTACTGGTGGCCAGTGCAGGTGTACTTATTACGATATGGTTGCTCGTAAAATACATAGTGGGTAGGCCCCTTGAGGAGTTTATTGCTGTGGTAACTAACTTAACCTCTGGCGAAGGCGACCTTACTTTTAGGTTTGAAGGCAAAAGGGGGGATGAGTTTGGGCAAATGGCTAGAGCATTTAATCAACTATTAGGCCAGCTTCAAGAGACATTGCAAAACGTAGATGCCACAACCGGCGGTATGCTGACTAAATCACAGTTGCTTAATAAAACGGCAGAGCAGTCTAGCGAGTCAGTGTCGTTACTTTCTTTAGAAACCGATAAAATTGATTCTGCAATCGTTCTTCTGCAAGAGAATACTGATAACGTCTCTGCCAGTATCACCAGTTCCAGTGAAGCTGCCACAGCGGCAGATAGCGACACCAGAACTAGCGTAAGCGTGCTTGCGCAAACTATCGACGACATTCAAGCCCAGGCTAATGATGTTGATGAGTCTGTTAAAGTCATTGATGAGTTAGCGCAAGCCAGTGAAGAAATAAGTGGCGTGATGGAAGTGATACGCAACATTGCCGAGCAGACAAACTTGCTGGCATTAAATGCGGCAATTGAGGCGGCTAGGGCGGGTGAGCAAGGACGAGGCTTTGCTGTTGTTGCCGATGAAGTTCGCTCTCTGGCAAGCAGAACGCAGTCATCGACAGAAGAAATTCGCATTATGATTGAACGTTTACAGCAAGGTAGCAGAGAAGCCGCATCAAAAATGAATCGCAATAAAGATACGGCTTATAATACCCTTGAAGTCACTAGAAATGCAGGATTCTCATTGGAACAAGCACTAGGTGCAGTGGCTCGTATTACTCGATTAAACCAAGAGGCCTCGCATACTGCACAAGGGCAAAAAGAGGTAGCGAGAAACGTTATTCAAGGGGTTGAGAGTATTAAGGCCGTTGGTGATGCTAATCGCAATTATGCCACCGAGGTGGCAATAAGCTGCAATGAGTTAGTTGATCAAATTAAGCAAATGCAAGCGCAGCTTAGGCGCTATCGTTTCTAAGGAGAGGCCGCTAAGGCCTCTTTAATTGAGCCATTGACTAAATCAACTACTTGCGACGAACCTACCAATTGTCAGGCTTGAAACGAACGGTAACAATTTCATTATTGATTATGTGAGCTTGGCATTGCCGTAGTCCTTGATCCCTTTTATTCTATGCGGTGGAAAAACATTGCAGCGGCGATATTGCACTGCTTCACACATGGAATAATTATAATGAAACGAATAACTGCGCTGTTTAGTTCGGCAGCGGTGCTGCTCACATTAAACATGCTATTGAGCAGTTTTGCTAACGCAGCCGATGTTGAATATCGTCTGCCATCGTCAGTAAGCCCCACCTTTCAACGTATTCACTTAAATGTCGACCCAGATAAACCATCGTACTCGGGGACGACGGAGATTGACGTTGTTGTCAATTCACCGACTCAAAAAGTAGGTTTTTATCAGCACGATTTATCCATTACGTCTGCTGCGTTAGTCAATGCTCAGCACTCATTGTCGCTAAGCGTTATGGAAAGTGATTATGATATTAATTGGGGAACGGCTAAGAACGTTATCAAGCCTGGCAACTACACGCTTAAAATTGCGTTTGAAGGCAATGTAAACACGTCGTCAGACGGCATGTACCTGTCTCGTTTTGAAGAAAACAATTATATCTTTACCCAGTTTGAAGACATGCACGCTAGAAAAGCGTTTCCAAGCTTTGATGAGCCTATTTTTAAAATTCCATATCAAATGACCATTAGCGCGCCTGCCCATCAGGTAGTGGTATCAAATACGCCTGTGCTTGAAGAGTCGGTAAGCGATGGCGTAAAAACCGTTCAGTTTGAAAAAACAAAGCCTATGCCGACCTACCTTATCGCTTACACAGTAGGCCCATTTGATAGCACTGATATGACAGGGTTGTCTGTGCCAGGTCGTGTTTATGTGCCAAAAGGCTATATCGACAAAACGAAGTTTGTCATCAAGCATACCCCAGAAATACTGACGTCTTTGGAAGATTTCTTTGGCATCAAATATCCATACAAAAAAATGGATTTTGTGGCTGTACCTAACTTCACACATGGCGCTATGGAAAATGTGGGTCTAATTACCTATCGCGATAGCCTATTGCTTTTAGCTGATAACCCAAGTGTTACTGAGCGCTCTGGCCCACTTAACGTGATTGCGCACGAACTTGCCCACCAATGGTTTGGCAATTTAGTGACCATGGCCTGGTGGGACGACCTGTGGCTAAACGAAGCGTTTGCTTCATGGGCTGCAAGTCACACAATGAAGACGCTATATCCTGAGCTAAATTACGCAGATCGCCTTGTTCAAGAAGGGGCTTTTGGTGCAGATGCAAGCCCAACAGTTAAGCCCGTGAAAAAAGTAGTGAAACGTCAGCCAGACGTTATGGATGGTTTGGGGCTTAATTACTCAAAAGGTGAATCGATCCTGCAAATGATCGAGTCGCTAATCGGTACCGACAGCTTCCGTGAGGGCGTGCGTAATTACATGAAAACCCATGCATGGGGTAATACGGTAGCTGATGATTTGTGGCGAGCGCTTGATGGCGTATCCGACTTTAATTTAAGTGCAATGATGAAAGCCTATCTAGAACAGCCAGGCTACCCCATCATTCATATTACAGAAAACGGTAAAGTCACTCAGTCTCGCTTCCATTTTGCTGGCGCATCGGTAGAAGATAAAACGTGGGCCATACCGCTTAAGTTGACCTACCAGCAAAACGGCGAAATGAAAAGTGAGGTTGTGTTTATCGACAAAACCACTACAACCCTCCCTCAGCTAGCCGAGGCCGACTGGGTGTATCCGAATGACAATGCCACAGGTTATTTCCGCTGGTCTATCTCGCCTGCGCAGTTAGACAATTTACTGGCAAATATTGAGGTATTGAACAAGCGTGAGAAGAAAAACGTGTTGTATAACTACCAAGCACTGTTAAATGCTGATGAGGTTGGTGTCGATAGTGTGATGAAAGTACTCAATGCGTTAAGTGCAGATGAAGACCCTGCCGTTATTCGCGCAGCTGTTGGTGTACTGCAAGAATTTGATTACTTAGTCAATGATAGCAATCGCGATGCGTATGCTATCTTGCTGACTAATACTTATATGCCGCTATTAGATTCACTGAGCCTTACTCAGGCAGAGGATGATTCGACCGACATTATTCGCCTTCGCAACCAGCTGTATGGCTTTTTAGGTATGTATGCCGAAAGCGATAGCCTGGTTGAGAAGAGTAACGTGCTCGCTAAAAAGTATATCGATGATACAACAAGTGTTTCTTCTGGCCTTGCCGGAACTGCCATTGCTATTGCGACAAAAAATAGTGCAGATAAAGATAACGCCAAGTGGTTTAACGAAGTGGTAAGTGCATTTAAAAAAGCGCAGTTGCCAAACGTAAAAAGTACGCTGATTTATTCCATGCGTTTTGACGACAAGGAATCTGTATTCAAAATGTTAGACTTGGCGTTAACCAATGAGATAACACCAGCAAACACTATGTATATGGTTGCGCGGGTGGCAAGAAATCTTGATGATCATACCTTGGTATACCAATGGCTTGATAATAACGCTGACGCCTTGATTAAGAAGATGCCTGACTATCACGTAGCGCGCATGCCTGAATTTGTGTCTTCGAGCTGCTCTGAAACAAACCTTGCCATGGCGAACACGTTTTATAGCAAGATTCAAGACCGTTACGAAGGGATGGCTCGAGGTGTTGAAATTATGCAAGACGAATCTCAACAGTGTCTTCGCTTAAAAACAGCGTTTCAAAGTGACTTTGATAAGTTTCTTGCTAACTATGCCAAGTAGTCATATTTGAAATACATAGCACGCAGCATTTGATCTACATAGCACGCGGCACTTGATATACATAGCTCCGGCGTTGTTTGCTAGCTGTTATAAAAAGCACCGAAAGGTGCTTTTTTATTGCACGTGCCGACATAATGTCCGTCTCACACCAACCGACTTACACTAACCGACTTACAATATCCGAATAACATTAACCGACTTACAAAAACCAACTCACAGTAAACACTCATTGCGAATACTCTGCCTGATTAAAGTTTATATTTACACGCGGCTTAAAATGAACCACACTGGCTAAAAGATCACGTTTCTTACAGCGGTTAGCCCGTAAAGCTTATTTTGTAATCTCTATTGTGAGAGCGTTAACAAATAGCCTTGCCTGTAAAAACACACTGTCGAAAATAATGAGGCGCTTTAATGCTAGATACCATCTCTTTTTCACAACGCCAGCGACTGGCCTACATCGATTTTTGCCTCTTATTTAAAGGCGCTATTCATCGACAAGACCTTATTAAGCGCTTCGAAGTGGGGCTGTCTGCCGGCTCTCGAGACTTTACGTTGTATAAAGAGTTAGCGCCTGACAACTTGGTGTATTCAGCGCAAGAAAAACGGTATTTTCAAACAGAATCCTTTTTGCCACTATTCGAGCACGATGCTAGACGTACGTTAGTCAAATTAGCCAATGATATTTCAGATGGCTTTGATGCCATCGGCGATATTCATTTTCCCGTTGAAAGCGCGTCGTCCCTTAACGTGCCAGACATATTTGTCGTGGCTAAAGTAGTACAAGCTATTGTGAATCAAAAAGCCATGAGCGTGATTTATACGTCGCTTTCAAGCGGCTCCGGCGCGCGAGAGCTGGTCCCACATAGTATTGTTGATAACGGGCAGCGGTGGCATGTTCGCGCATTTGATAGAAAGTCTCAGAGTTTTCGAGACTTTGTATTAACCCGTATTAGCAAGGTGACGGTTAAAGATACACCTGATGAAAATGAGCTCAAAGACTGTGACGAGGCATGGCAAAGAATGATACCTCTTGAAATTGTTCCTCACCCTAAAAATATTAAATACCCTACAGCGATAGAGCTAGACTATGCCATGGAAGAGGGCGTATTGGTACTTCAAGTACGTGCTGCAATGGCGGGGTATTTGCTCAGAAGGTGGAACGTGGATTGCACTAAATTAGCCAGTCTTCGAACGGGTGAATATCAACTGTGGTTGAAAAATCAGGCAAGCTTAGCAAATATAGACAATCTTGCTATTGCACCGGGCTATACCAGTGAGGAAGTTGAGTATCAGTAAAATGATGCTGACGATTAGGCTATTGCTCTAGCTGCTGTGCAAGCCAGAGCAATAGCTATAATGTTAAGAATAGGGCTCTGCTAGGAGCTATGGAGAAACGGAGCAAAGGGGTAATGTAAAGCATTGAGGCTAGCTCATTCATCGAGGTACTTTCTGATGCAGGTAATTAAGGTGTCTTTGTCTATGGGCTTGGTAAGAAAGTCGTTCATGCCAGCGGCCAAACACTCTTCTTTGTCCTCAACGAATGCATTCGCTGTTAACGCAATAATAGGTGTTTTTAAGTCTAAAGTGGCTCGAATGGATATGGAGGATTCAATACCACTCATCACCGGCATATTACAATCCATGAGAATGAGGTCAAAGGTATGCTTAATACAGGCCTCAAGGGCGTCTTGTCCATTTTTAACGTGTAATATAATAAAATTTTCTTGCTGTAAAAGTGCTTTAACAATTTCCGCATTAATCTCATTGTCTTCCGCTAGCAGTATGCGTTTTTTCTTTACCTTAATTTTTGGCGTTTCAGAAATAGGAGAAGAGCTGGCAAGTAATTTACGCAAATCTTGTTCTATTTCACGTCTATTGATGGGCTTAGCGTGTGAACGCCATATCATTTCCGTTAGTGTGTCTTGACCGTTTAGCCTTTCTAATTCCGCGGATACTACAATTATTTTTGGCAGGACACTGTGCTTACTGTGTTTCAGTTGTTCAATGAGGTCTAAGCCACTTACGTCCGGCATTGCTAAATCGACGATAATAGCGTTGTAGTCAAAAGGCGTGTGGTTTAAAAAGTCGCTGGCCGATGCATAGCAGGTACCTTCAATATGCATAGAAGCCATTATATGGGCCAGATATTCTCTACTAGTTTGTAAGTCGTCGATGATGGCGCAGCGAATATTTGCTTTAGACTGAACGGACATAGGCGGTAAACGGGCCTCCTGTGTGTTCATAGTAAATGAAAAGGTCGTCCCTTTCCCTACCGCTGAGCGCACGTTTATATCGCCACCCATCAGCAGCGACAGCTGTTTTGCGATGCTTAAACCAAGCCCCGTTCCGCCAAACTGGCGGGTAGTGGTTTGATCGGCTTGTTCAAACTTTTGAAAAATTTTGTCAATGACATCCTCTTCTATGCCAATTCCGGTATCGATAACATCAAACGTGAGTAAAAGTGAATCGCCCGACACGGCGTGACTCACATTCAATGAAACGCTGCCGGATGAGGTAAACTTAATTGCGTTGCTCAGCAAATTATGCAGAATTTGTGAAATACGAGTCACGTCGCCTTCTATTATGGGTGGAAGGCTAGCCTCTTTATGGTAATAAAACTCGAGCCCTTTCTTTTGGCAAAAAACACGTTGCAACGACACTACGTCATCTAAAACTTGAAGCAGATCGACAGGCACTTTTTCAATTTTAATTTTGTTTGCTTCAATCTTTGAAATATCGAGAATATCGTTGATAAGAGAGAGTAGCTGCCTACCTGAACTCTTCGCTTTTTTAAGGTAGATATTGCTTTTACTAGGCGTATCAATGGCGAGTTCAATCATCCCAAAAAGCCCGTTCATCGGCGTTCGCAGTTCATGGCTCATGCTAGAAAGAAAATCGGACTTTGCTTGGCTTGCACGCTTTGCGTTTTCTGCTTCTTCCATAGCCACGTTCTTCAGTTTAGTGAGACGGGCTAACGAACGACGTATTTGCTTTTCCATTGGCGTAAAAACAAATACCGCCTCAATAGCAAGCAGTAGTAAGGTTATTAACCAAAGGTACAGCGCAAAATTTTCTGCATTGTTCACACGGGCGTTGGCATCGTTTTCGAATAAGGTGACGGCCATATCTAAGTGCTTAAGGAGTTGCGTGGAATCTGCAATTATCGAAGATGACGCAGATGGTTGAACTGCTATGTTTTGCAAAAATGTTGTGGAGCATTCTTTATTGCTTTCACTGACTACACTCATTGCATTGATTGTACTAGATGCATTCGCAAGTTTGTTTCTGCCGCTTTTTACGTAGGTCTTAACGGCTTTATCGAGGTTTACATTCCCAAAATATAAGTCTTTATGTGCGGCTGATAAATTATCAAGGGCGATGAGTTTTGCATGGTTACTTTCGAGCTTGTCTAATGAGGACGCTAAATAGCTTTTGGTCTGCGTGCTGCCACACAAATTAGTGGCTGACTGTAACAACGCAATTCTTTGAGAAAGCATTCGCTGCTGGCCAGCAATATTGATTATTTCTGCATCTTGACGCTGATCGCTCAATAAATCGTTAATGATAAAAAAGGATAGCGACACTGCTGTGGCAGTAAGCACAAGGGCAAAAATATACTGAGACTTTATGGTCATTACAATCGCATTCGCCAAACCTTACCTTACAATGTAATAGACACACATTTCATGTGCAACTTGTCAGCTGTTTAATTGGTATAAACAAACTCATGAAATAGAAGAGAAGAATTGGATAATAGCGCTTCAACTATTTCTGTGAACCATTTAACTAGGCAGACTTTCTCTCTGTGCCTCGGAAGAACTTTAAAGCGCTCGACTTACTTTTAGGTTTATCAGCTGGCGATGTAAAAGGCGCTTTAGGCTCAGCAAGCACCTTATTTAAGGGCTTTTTTACCTTGCGCTCCACTTTTTTAGGTTTATCAATTGGCGCTAGCGCTGTTTTACTTTCAGAGAGTTCGTTTTCGTTTGGCAAGCGAACTACTCGAATACTATTGTGTTCAAAGTCTTTATTGATTAATCCTTTATCGGCATAGGCACAAAGAATATCCTTACGGGGATAAAACCCCCATTTTTCACGGAAAATTTGTGCGTTATGAACAAAGTCTAATAAATGATTAACGGGGCATCGCGTGAGGTCCCGTGAGGGAGAGAAAACAATGGAAGGATGGTCGGTGAGTGATAATCCCACATTGCGGCACTGGGTGAAGAAGTCTTCGTCGTTTAGCCCGTAACCGTCGTAGGTTTCATCGAAGCCGTTGGTTTTTTCAAAGTCTGCCTTACGTATAAAAAACATTGCAGAAGCACTGCTATCGTTACTAAATTTTCCATGATTATTGTCCTGTTTGTCTACTGACCCTGTATTTTCTAGCAAACTCGCTTTCGGTAAAGCGTCGTTATATGAAGTGTCGCTTGTTTGTGTTACAGAAAAAGGTTTGCCTAAATTAATTTCGCTTTTGGCATGTAAAAGCTCAGAATACGGTTGATTGCGAGAGGTGATTGGAATAGAGCGCACCGGAGCTCTCATTATTGATGATGGTACGAGTGTTGATACCGCCTCTTTAAGGCATGCCGGCGAAAAAATAGTGTCGACACTAATATATGCTAACAGGTCGTTTTTCGCATCGAACATTCCTTTATTTCTTGCCTTCGCAATTGGAAGCTCTTCCTGGTTGACAAATTTATGTTCAATGTTGAACTTGTCGCTTGTGATTAAAGATAAATCAGACGGTGGTGTCATCCATACAATGAGTAACTCATCAGGGGTAGGGCTGCATGCCTCAAGCTGATTAATGAGGTTGCAGAGCTTTTCGGTTCTGTTCTTCACTATCGTTATCACACTCACTGGTGCACTCATTTTAACTATCCCTTTTGCATCGCTATTAGAGGAGACTTTTACCGAATAAGAGCGTGAACTGGATGTGCTCTTATACTTTCGTCTAAAACGACTGATTCGTAGCACTAGACAAGCAATAGTCGATCCATTGTTTAATTAACTGTTTTATATGATTTTTTGTCGTTTTTTGCTCTGGGGTGTAGAAATGTGATGCGCATCTTTGTAAATGAAAGGGTAAAAATTACAGGCGAATATCCACATCACTACAGGATAGGTATTTTCACTTTATTTACACGATTAACGCTATGCGATAGTAGGGTTATTTGGTAACCTAACAACATTGCTTAAATAATTATTTTTCAATAACTTATTCAAGGGCGTGTTGATCTTTGCTGTACATTTTTGCAGCGGTCTGTGAGC
>CENT01093638.1_pt1 | contig 14545 bp, 26 predicted proteins | sample 530141 | NCBI WGS metagenome assembly CENT01 (sample SAMEA2591074, study PRJEB7988) | marine metagenome | isolation source: saline water (ENVO:00002010), including | reverse complement strand
TTTCTTCCCTTTTTCCAACCTGCTGGTATCTGTTCTTCAGGTTGTAGTAATTTTTCGGAATCACCATTAGTTATCCAAAATGTATTTGAAGTGGTATCTCCACCCCAAGAACGCAGTGCATCTTTAGGGATATCTGGTGTGGGAAAGTTTTTGAGGTCTTCGGCAAAATCGCCGGTGAATGTATAAATAGCCATGCTGATTACTCCTTATTAGTATTAGTGTCGGTGGGAATTGCAGTTCCGCGATCGACATCTTTATTTATACTATTGTGCGTTTCAAAGAGATGTTTAGCATAAGCTTCCTCTTGATCTTTTTCAATCAATCCCATTTCTACTGCAGCCTCAGCTTTTTTAAGAGCTTCCTCTTCAGACATTAGTACTCGCCATGTTGGAATTTGAGCACTGCGATCATGTTATTAATAATGAAGTTTCTGCTATGAATAGTCTTCACAACATCTTCGAGATAATCAGCGTTTGCTGTGTGATAGTCAATCTTTAGACTTAAACGTATAATATCAGGATCAGCTTGCAAATGCTTATCGAGATCTTGTCTAATGATTTTCTTTTGTTGAGGTTTCCATCCACGTTCCCGTAGATCTTCTTCAGCCATAGAACCATCAAGCCATTCGCGTTTAGCAAGCTCAAGTTCTTTGTAATCATAACGAAGCTTCTTTACTTTCAAAGCTTCCTTATAATATAAGGTATAGTATTTGTTGTGCAATTGTGGAATCTTCTTAGCTTCACCGCCAAGATTAGATTCATCGATTTTTGCATCCTCAGCCCATATAGCGCTAATATCATCAGTACTCATTATACAGTTATCCTCAAGTGTGGTACGTTTTATAATATATTATAATACAGTTTTGAGAGAATGTCAACTAATTTTTTTGAACGTCATATTAGTATAACGGAATGTAACACTAACTTCGGGTGGAATAACATCAGTATTTGTAACATCGAGTGGAATGCCAGTTAGAGATGTTGGAAAAGCCTCAGTGAAAGTAAACTCAATATTTCCATTACGAGAACTATTTTCTACTACTATAGATATATCTGATCGTGAGCCTTCTTTGGATGCTATCAAATCTGTTCTTTGTTTTGAAGTTTCAGGATTACCCAGCCCTTCCATCCATTTGAGAATCTCATTATAGTTTTCCATGTTCTCATCTACTATAAAAGATAGGTCAAGATCTGCATATTCAATTCTATCACCAGTCTGATAGATCTTATGAATAGGAGACAATTGCTCCGGCGCGCTCATACTAAGACCAGGAATATTGACTCTTTGTGTAAAGAACTCAACATTGGGAAGTCTATCTATAATGACCTTAAACGAGATCGGAGATAAATAATTTGTAATCATACGAAAATTCCTATTGACATTTATTTCAGCTTATGGTACTATTTATAAATACTTCGCAGAATCACTGCAGAAGTGCTTTCTACCGTCCTTTTATACGGACAATCAAAAATAAAATGAAATTAAATCAAATTAACTGTTGACATTTGCTTAAAAGCAGTGTAGAATGGTATTATAAATTGTTATGGAGATTAAGCTTTGGCTGAAGACTTTAGAATATTAACGGCACGACAGCACGTTCGTGAACGTATTGGTATGTACATGGGTTCGTCCTCCAAAGAGGAAATTGAACGCTTTGTTATGGGTGAGTGGAAAAAAGCAGACTACGTTCCAGCACTATCTAAAATGGTTGATGAAATTCTTGATAACTCAATTGATGAAGCTATTCGAACTAAATTCAAACATGCTAATAAGATTGATGTATCAGTAAAGAATGGCGTCGTGGTTGTTACAGATAATGGTCGTGGTATTCCACAAGATGAAATCTTTGATGAAGCATCGGGTGACAAGATACTTCGCCCAGTAGCTGCTTGGACACGAGTTAATGCTGGTACATCGTTCGATGATGAACGTGTTACTATTGGTACTAACGGTGTTGGTTCAGCAGCGACTAACTTCCTTTCCTCTAAATTTGTTGGTAAGACTTGGTCAGCCGGTAAACGCGTTGAAGTTCGATGCAAAAACGGCGGTGACTCAGTTGACGTTCAAATTAAGCAAGGCATTGAAGGTTCTGGTACTGAAGTTTCATTCGTACCTGATTATACATTATTTGAAATAGATGATCTTGATTCTTTAGATACAGTATCTCTTATTGAAGATCGTATGATTAGTCTTCAAATGGCTTTCCCTGAAATTGCATTCTCATTTAATAAGCGTAGAATTAAGGTCAATGATCTTAAGAAATATGCTAAGTTATTTGTTGGTGATGAAGGCGAATTTATTGTTGAGAAATCTGAAGATCTTGCTTTCTTTTATGCTCCCTCTGAAGATGGCTTTCGTTCTAATTCATTCGTGAATGGTGTGAACACTCGTCAAGGTGGTACATATGTCGACTTCCTTACGAATGCCGTATTAGAAGATCTTGGTGCAATGATTAAGCGTAAGCACAAAATTGAAGTTGCTAAGTCAACTATTAAGAATGGTCTTACGTTTGTAATGTTTGCAAGGAACTTTACGAATCCAAAGTTTGATTCACAAACAAAAGAACGTTTAACGAATCCAATGAGTAATGTTCGTGAACACGCACTTGCTGCTGGTATTAAGGAGTCTGATGCAATCGCTCGTAAGATCCTTAATAGTCCTACAATCATTGATCCTATTATTGAAGCTCAGCTTGCAAAGAAAATTGCAGCCGATCGTCGAGCCGCTACACTTGCTCAAAAGAAACTTCGTAAAGTAAAGGTAGCAAAACACATTTCAGCTAACCGTGATGATGCCACTCTTAAAATTGTAGAGGGTGATTCAGCTATGGGTTTCTTGCTGAAGGTACGTGATCCTAATAAGGTTGGTGCTTACCCACTACGTGGTGTAATCATGAACACATGGGACATGAAACCAGCTGATGTTCTTAAAAATAAAGAATTATCAGAATTAATATCAGTTCTTGGATTAGATATTACAAATCCAAATAGCGTTGACTATATGACATATAAGCATATCGCAATTCTAACTGATGCTGACCACGATGGTATTGGACACATTAGTCCATTGCTTATCGCTTTCTTCTACAAGTTTTGGCCTCGTCTATTACTTGAAAAGAAAGTCAAGATTACTCGTACTCCAATCATGATTTCATCTAAAGCAAAAGATGTTAAGTGGTTCTATGCATATGAAGAAGCGAGTAAATTTAAATCAGACCAAGCCGGATGGAAACATAGATACATCAAAGGTCTTGGTTCACTTCAAGAAGACGAATATAGTACCATCATTAATGAACCAGTGTATGACACAGTTACTGTTGACGACGCTAAGACATTTGAAATGATGTTTGGCAAGGACAGCCAACTTCGTAAAGATTACATGATGGCATAAGGAGAAACAAAATGGAAATTAGAGAACAAATTTTAGAATCACTGAAGTCTCATGCTGTTGGTAAGATCAATAAGCATAAGATGAATGTGGAAGTATACCTCACTAACCCAGCTGGTATTGGTGAACACCCAGATGTAATGGAAGCTATTGAAGCTGAACTTAAAATCATTGCAGAATATGAAGAACAATTGGAAGTAATTAACAAATACTTTTAAATAGAGGCTTTCGTTATGAATGAGAAAGAACTGAAATATTACTTTGATATATTCAAAGCTTTCCAAGCTCCCATATTAGATGAGGAAATGGCTGAGCGTAGACAATATGGTATTCGTGCCTTCTCGTCTACTCAAGGCTGGTTCTTTGATAACACATGGAGAGTTGTGGGTATTACCCAAGATGCTCTTGATGCTTTTAAGGCTGTTGACTTTGATAGGATTCCAACTCGTAAAGATCCAGTTGCAGTCGAAAGAGCTCACATCAAACAAAGAGCTATATGGCTAGACTTTTTATTCGAAAGAGAATGGGAAGATATGAATCAGTGGTGGAAATTTATCCATGATAACGACCGTGTGGTCCTAGCCACTACTCAGGAAAATAAGCTATCAGATCAAATGGGTGTATCCTTACAGGTAGCATATGACATTCCTGATAACGGAGAATACTTCCAAACCAATTATATTGGCTGTAAATACCGTAAAAAGGTAGAAAAAGTTTTGCTTGAGAGCTTTATTTAGTTGACATTCGGCAAAATGCATGGTATAATGGTACTATAAATTAAAGGAATCACTTATAAAATGAGCTTAGATCAATTTATTACTGAAGACAATAAGACCTCACTGGGTGAATACCCTATAAGTCAAGTAGCTTCTAACGAGTGGAAATCTTTCGCAATGTATACTGTGGAATCCCGAGCGATTCCCAATATGATCGATGGATTAAAGCCGGTTCAAAGATTCTACTTGTACTCGTCACTTATCAACTCGAAGAGAGACTTCAAGAAAGTTTCTGCCGTGGCTGGTATCATTAGTGACTATGGGTATAACCATGGTGAGGCAAGTGCAGCGGGAGCAGGTCAATTGATGGCCGCGACGTGGAACAACAATATCTGCTTAGTCGAAGGCCGAGGATCATTTGGTACTCGACTTATCCAAGAAGCAGGTGCTCCACGATATGTATATACTCGGTTGAGTGAAAACTTTGAGAAGTACATACGCGACATTGACCTTGCTCCCGCCCATGAGGATCCGGAACATGAACCACCTTCGTTCTATGTACCTGTAATCCCGTTAGTGTTGGCTAATGGTACTAAAGGTATTGCAACAGGGTTTGCTACAAACATCCTACCGCGAAGTAAAGAAGGTCTCTCAAAAGCAGTGACTGAATATATTACTACCGGTGATATTAAGAATCGTATTCCAATATCCTTCCCAGACTTTAAAGGCAAGGTCGTGTGGGATACTGCACAAGAACGTTATAATATCCTAGGTGTCTATGAAAAGAAATCAAAGACAGTGATGGAGATTACTGAAGTACCATACGGTTTTGATCGAGAGTCTTATGTAAAGATTCTAGATAAGCTTGAAGACGAAGGTGATATAGTATCCTATGAAGATCTTTGTGATAAGACTGGTTTCTCCTTTGAAGTCAAGCTTAAGCAAAATACTTCCGCTAATTGGAATGATGAAAAAATCATTCGTAAGTTTAAACTCAGTAAGCCTGCTTCAGAAAATATTACTGTTATTGATTACGACGGTAAGCTTCGTGAATATGAAGATGAACGAGATCTGGTTAAACACTTCTGTGATTATCGCCTTGGGATACTACATAAGCGAATCGAACTTCGTAAGACTGAGGCCTCAGAACTGGAGCGTTGGTTAAACATTAAGATGCAATTCATTCAATCGGTACTTGATGATAAGATTATATTCAAGAATCGTAAGAAGGCTGATGTTAGTAATCAAATCCTTGAGAATACTGATGCTATTGACTCTGATACTGATCGTTTACTGCGTATCAACATCATGAGTCTTACAGATGAAATGGTAAAGGAACTACTAAGGGAAATTAAAACTGCTCACACAGAGCTAAGTTTCTGGAGTAAGGAAACCCCAACCAACCAATTCGTATTAGATCTAAAAGGAATTTAACATGAATCTAAAGTATAAGATGTATATCTTTGCTTACAATCAGCACCAACGTCGAAGAGATAAAAAATTGAACGTTGCTTGGGCTATTAATTTGTTCTATCCTAATAGCCCAGACCATTGCCTTGAGGTTTGGGTTGAAAGAACCCTCAGTTCAAGGCGCAAGAAATGAGGGTTGAAGTATCAGATCTGGATATTACATTAACGACAAACTTTGTTAACTTTTGTTGTGATGAATTGAATGTATTTCCGAGCTTAATATCGGTTGAAGGATGGGAATCTTCATTTTTAGATGGAGCAACCGGTCTTTGTTATGAAGTAAATTGTAAAGATGAATACTTAATTATGGTTTCAAAGAGTGATAGGAATATTACTGAGATATACGATACAATTGCTCATGAGATGATTCATGTAAAACAGTTTATGAAGGATAACCTTAATAAGAGTTTGTGCAAAAGACACAGACCAGTATACCAGGAGCGTTGGTGGGAGCTTGAAGCCAATCAAAATAGTTATGAATTGGTGAAAAAATATGTTGACATTCTCTGGGATGCAGCTTAAAATAGAAATATAAATTGACTTACTAAAGGATATTGTTATGTTAGAAAAAATGAAAGACTTCGCTTATGGTGCTGGTTTTATTATCGTGGTAGTTGGTTCTATCCTCGGCGTATATGAACTAGGTGAAATGGTTGGCTTATCAAGAGATAATGTTTTCGCTATGATTGCCGTTCCATTCTTTATCTATTTCTCATATGTGTTTGGTGGACTTACCCGCTCAGTATTTGGAAGTAAAAAGAGTTAAAATATAATGGATATACTAATAGCTAATCTAGTATTCTGGCCTTGTTGGATTGCTTTGTCTTTATTGCCACAAGCGATAATGCAGCACACAATTGATCAAGGTTGGATTGAATCCATTAAGCGCCCGTAGCTCAGCTGGATAGAGCAACGGTCTTCTAAACCGTAGGTCAGAGGTTCGAATCCTCTCGGGCGCGCCAACAATTTCACTAACACCGTAATAGAAAGGAAAACGTTATGGGTATTATTGAATATTTTGGTGCATTACTAGTGAGTGCATATGTAGTTTTAGTAGCGGCTTTTGTCGGATGGATGTTACCACGAGGCCGCCATCTTAAACTACTTCAAATGAAATTCTTAAGAGCTCTGCATAATTTCTTTGCAGATGAAGAAGAGTATATTGCTCACAAAGTAGAAAGGATCCGTAATGCAACAAACAAAAAAAGAACGTGATGAAATTATAGCACGAGTAGTTGCAGCTTCAAAGGAGCATACAGCAGAATTAAACGCTGGTCCAATGAAGCATACAATTGCAAAACGCAAACGATTAGAAGCAAAGAAAAGTAAACGTCGGTAAATAAATTATGAATTTTAAAGATATAAAGTTTGATAAGTTAGACGACTTTCCCTATGGAATAAATGCAATGTTATCCTTCGGTGACTATGACGTGAGTGTTATTCAAAACCCGATGTCATACGGAAACAAACAAGGCTTATATGAAATAGGTGTTTTTAAAGGTGAAGACATGGTAGAACTACCAGGTATTACAAATGAGAATGATACTATTGCTGGGTTCTTAACTCAAGACGCAGTAATGGTATTACTCAAAAAGATGTATACAATAACTGGTGTTCTACCCAATGAATTTAATTAGAGGAAAAATATGAAAGATAAAGATGTTGTAACAGTTGTAGCAGCTACCGGTGAATACGTTGGTAGAATGGTTAAAATTGACGAGACAGGTATTGTACTTGAAAAGCCAAGGTTGATTACTTACAATGAGGAAGGTATGGGATTTGCACAAGGTATTGCAATGACCGGTAATCCTGATCCTAAGGAAGTAACTATTTTGTCAGCAGTATTTGTTACTGAATGCAATGAAGAAATTGTCAAAGCGTGGCAAACAGCCACATCGGGGATTATCCTGTAAGGAAGGAATATGAAAATGCGTGCACGAGTACGTGAATTTACTAAGGAAGAATTGGAAAGAAGCAAAAGGATTTTTAAATCAGCAACGCCAAAGTATACCTTTGATTGGTATCTTAAATGGATTGCATCGCTTTTTGTTTTATCAGCTATGTCTATTCGTGGCGTTGTGGGTATGGAAGTTATAGATTTATCACTCTCCGTGATTGGAATCGCACTTTGGTTAGTAGTATCCTTCCTATGGAAAGACCGTGCACTGATTCTACTCAACGGAGTGGGATTAATGTTTCTTGTTAAAAATTTAGTTACATACTTGGTCGTTTAGACTATAAATATTATTTGAGATAACTGACTAGAGGAGAGTAAGATGGCTTACTCCGAAAAAGTAATTGATCATTACGAGAATCCTAGGAATGTTGGTAAATGGGATCCTGCTGATAATATTGGAACAGGTATGGTTGGAGCACCAGCATGCGGAGACGTAATGCGTTTACAAATTAAAGTAAAAGATGGTGTTATCGAAGATGCTAAATTTAAAACTTATGGATGTGGATCTGCCATTGCTTCAAGCTCTTTGCTTACTGAGTGGGTAAAGGGACAAACGTTAGAAGAAGCTGGTGCAATTAAAAATACAGATCTTGCAAATGAGTTAGCTCTACCACCCGTTAAAATACACTGCTCTGTTTTGGCGGAAGATGCAATTAAAGCTGCAATAAAAGACTATAAAGAAAAGTCTTAGCTCTCGTGGTGGAATTGGTATACACAACAGACTTAAAATCTGTCGCCTAACAGCTTACCGGTTCGAGTCCGGTCGAGAGTACCAAACGTAGGGTTCTATTCCCCTCATTAAATAACTGACTAGATGGTGCCCAGGAGATAAATAGAATTGGCTGACATAGGGTTAGCCGAGTCGGAGATGATACAGTATATTATCACTAGTGACTTAACGAGCTCGAAAGAGCAGAAAACCCGTATATTAAGGAGAAGATTATGAAATCTTTATTTTTAATTTCGGTACTAGTAGTATTATCTGGTTGTAATACGATAGACTCTACGTATAATGGTGTTACAGACATTGTGCAAGGAGTTAAAGATGATGTTGTAGGTATTACTGCTGGTACTCTCGATAGCGTAAGTGGTGTTATCAGAGATACAGCCGAAAAGACCGATCCCGAGGGAACAACTGAGTAATATTACTCTTCGCCAAGGACGGCGACTTCTTCCACAACTCTTCTAATTCCTATCAGTCTTGAACCCGAATAAGCTTTTACATTTACTGAATCGTTTTGATTACCACCAAGAATGTTATATAATTTAGATCCATTATCTAACACGGTGGTACTTACGTAAAATCCAACATGGCCTTGCCACCCTTCATTACCTCTTTCAAATATCATGATATCGCCTTGTTGTGGCTCAACCACTTCTTCTCCATACTCTAAAAAACTTTTTGCCAAAAGATAATGCTCAGATACTGATTCTGATGTAGGTAGTTTATTTTCTAATAGTACCATATTAACAAATGCCGCACACCATTCGGTAGTGACTGGATCCACCCCCATAATCTCTTTAATAAGATCACGATGACGCGCTTCGTCCATGCCATAATAGTAATAGGCTTTGTGTGTTAGTGTTGTTTTTTGAGGGGCTAGCGGTTCTGGTTTGAACATGTCTCCTATGGTGCAGGAAGACATAACCAAAAGTAGCATTAGTGAATATAATGGTATAAAATATTTCATATGATCATAGTTATTGTGTTGCTATATCTATTTATACCAGTTGACACTAGTAGACAAGCATGTTATAATATAGTTAAACTATTGTGGAAATATGAATGGAAATTTTACTACTAGGCTTAATAATATATTTGGTCATTACAAATCTTAAAACTATTACTTACTTAGTAGGTGCTTTTGTAATGGTCTCGTTATTCTTATATTTTATTAGTATTTTTATTGCAGTTCATTCAGTAACGTATGTTTAAGATCTTCGTATTTTAGGACGAGGATATATACCACCTTCCCTAGGTCTTCTACCTTGACTCTGAGCTCTATCAAATCCCTTTGCATTAAAGAACCCTATCTTCGCGGTCGTACCCATAAGATCTACTGAATTATGTCTGCCATAGTATCGGTTTCTGTGAGATTGTAATAAATTTCTTTCAACATCATTATAAAAATCCATTTCGAGCCTGTAATAATGGTGCGAATTTGTAAACCAACCAGTACCGCCTTCAGCAGGCGGCATATCAGAAAAGCTTTTACCAGTAAGATCGATACCCGTTGCTGTAACTCCTGGAAAAATTGAGCCGCCTTCAAGTTCTTTAATCGGGTTATCTTTTGATTGATTCACTATAATTTCTTTAACCTGATTAGGAGTTGGCCATCGCCCAGTGTTGTAATAATATTTTGACATCTCGCATGCTGCCACTCCAGCAATAGAAGCAGTAGCGGCTGAAGTTCCGGTGAAGTATCCCCACTCACCATCAGCAAAGTTTCTCCCGCTTGGATATGCTGAATACGTGTCGTTTCCTCTGCCCATTATATCTACACCAGGGCCGCGAGAACTAGCATACTCAATTATAGGGTTTTTCATAGAGTTTTGAACTGCGCCAACATCTATAGATTTATCTCGTGAACACCCGTGCGGGCCAAAAGATCTGAACGGGTAAACCGTTAATCCTGTTCCTTCAGGCTCAAACTGGCCAGCAATAAATTCTGAATAGTACTGGAGGTCATTATCGCTGCTAGCGTAATTCATTCTGAAATATCTTTCGCCGTGCTCTATATGCATTGTTGAATTATCATGTGCCGGGTCGTCTCGTTTAACATATGTGCATCCAGTATTTCCTGCACACGCTAATACAACAATTCCAGCATCCCATGCAGCTTCGATTGCGTTTTTAAATGATGTATTCTCTTCCCTGCTCCAAGTTACTGCCCAAACCCAGGGTGCGTTAATCCCTTCATTACCTATTTCATCTAAATCTAATCTAAAGGGTGTAATATTCTTATCAGTAAAAGGTGTTAAATCATTTCCCCACCCGCCTTCAGGACGATTTGATGTTACACCATCGTGAGTTACTGATTCAATGCGGTCAACAGGACAAATCCATTCTTTATTAATAGTAAACTGAATAGGCATTATCATTACTGTTGGGTTAGGAACGCCAGTTGCTGGATTATTTGCTTTAGCGTTATGCCAACTAACGACATTGTTTATACATTGTATTGCATTACTTCCAGTACCAGCCTGAGTATTTGACCATTCAAAGATATGATGTAAGTTTGCTTTTTTAGCAAATCCTGCAATAGCGCCGCCAGCTACACTTAATGAGCCAATGGAGTGAGCACTAAACCAATTAGATTCCCCAAATGTTCCGCCACCTATAGAAGCTGTTTGATCATTAGGATCAAATGATTGGTCAGTAGTATTAGGCCAAGTTGTAGGAACCCATCTTGATACTGAAGTATTATCAGGGTCAGCAAAATCAGGATGTGGATCGGTATGATATTGATCCCAGTCAGTAATTTGAGTTCCGATAAAATTGCCACCAGCCTCTAAACTAACTATATCAACATTTTCACCGAAGAACATAGAAGTATATTCAACGTTTTCAAGAATGTCTGCGTCATCTCCATCAGGGTTAGTATCAGTATTACCTACTTGCGATTCGGGCTCAGGCATGACGTCAGTATCAGCATATAAAGCAAGAGGCATGTAATCTGCGCCAGGTGCATTATTGTTATCTAAAACAGTAAGAGGAGCTTCCGCCGTGGCATCGCCGTCTTGAGTTGCTGAGGCAGGTAATGAATATCCTATAGATGATGGTTCTGCCGGTTCATCTATATCAACAGATAAAACTCTAGAATCAGCGGCAAATGTATCTATATAAGATTCTTCAATTTTTAGAAGCAACAGATTAGGAAGAAATTCAAGAAGATCTACTAGTTCTACTGAATCATTATCAGCAAAAGATTCAACAAACTCGCTTTGATCTGTTCCAGGAACTAACGTAATATCAACAACGATCATGTGTTATCCCTCGAGTTGTATAAGTCTTAAAGTAATATCTATTGTGGTTGTTCCGCCACTATTGTTAGTAACCGCAACTGGGATATTTGTTGTTGGTGTGCTTTCATCATTGAATCCAAAAACGCCAGGAGTGAACTTAACTGTTCCGCTTTGAGTAAATACTGCTTCGGCAATAACACCAGCATTAGGAGCAGGATCAACACCTTGTGTTCTACCCGCGTTAATGTCAGCAGTTCTACTTGCGTTTGAATCATAAACTCTTATCCAACAAGCGTTATTTGCTGTTATTGAATATAATCCATAACTCTTAAATCCTGTTATGTCTATACTCGAATCTGTTGCTGCATCAGCCAAGGAACTTGAAGTTTCTGTAGTTGTATCGTTTCTTGTTGCTAATCCTTCATCACCACTTATCGTAACAGTATCTGTGCCATCGTCTGTTGTAATGGTTATATTGTCACCTGCAGCAATGTTAAGAGTATCTGTAGTTGTGTCTGCTGCAACAGTAGTTTGACCTGCAACTGCTATGTTACTAAACGCGTTTTGGTTAGCATCGCCTCCGCCACCACCGCCTCCTGAAGCGGCGATCGTAATACTATCTGAGTTAGCGTCTGTTGTAAGGGTTACGTTATTTCCAGCAACAAACGTGAGAGTATCTGTCTTAGCGTCTGCTTCAACGTCATTTTGCCCGCTTACTGATACGGTGGTAAACGCGTTTTGATTAACTTCACCGCTAACTCCTCCGCCACCAGCAATATCTTGTCCGCCCGGTGTTACACCGTCAGATAATCTTAAAGCTCCTGTAGTAGGGTTCCAAAAGATTTCGCCAGCTTTGCCGATATAGTCAGCAGGATCTGTCCCGCCCATTTTAGTAAGAAATGCTCTGTATGTGTTAGCCATGAGATGCCTTTGATTTCCTGTTGTAAAGATGCATGTTTATTGAGTTATTTATAATAATACAAGAAACAGTTGACATTTACTTTGAACTGTTATATATTAGACGAAACTAACAAAGGAATATATAATGTTAATTGCATCAGTAATTATTGGAGTACTAGCAGGAGCGTTTGTTGGATCATATTTTTGGGAACCAATGACTGCTGAATACGAACTTGGATGTACAGCTTCTGGTCTCATGGGCATGATCGTAAGCATAGTTGTTTTTAGTTTATTAGGATTAATTTAAAAAAACAGTTGACATTTGCTTCAAACTATTGTATAATAGATGTATATTAAGTTAATGGTGGGATAAACCGAGACGGCGAGATCGCAAGATTTAAGACCCACGATGGAGAACTGCTTTCGGGAGCAACTTTTGAACTACCGATATACTGTGTAGGAATCTGACGCCAAAGAAACAACCACCATTAGTTTAATTCTTTTATTATGAATTGATGAGCACATAAATCATGAAGTGGTTAGCTACAGCATTATTTTTATCGGCAGGTACTTTATTATCTCTTAATATAGAGATTTCCCGTTTTGGGTTTTTGTTGTTTTTGGCAGGACACGTTCTGTTGAGTTGGTATTTCTATAAAGAGAAAGACTGGGCAATGACTACTCAAAACGGATTTTTTATATTCATCGATGCATTAGGTATTTACCGTTGGTTTTTAATATAATAAGGATAAGATTAATATGGCACTAAAGTTTAGAGCAACATCAGGTGGGATCGAGAAAACAAATAAGAAAACTTCTATTGGTCGTGGTAGAGTAAAAATGGCTTCAATGAATAAATCAAAGAAGCGTTCATACAAAAAATATAGAGGACAGGGTTCATAATGAATCCCATATATGAAACGATCTCATTTCAAGGGAAAGTACATACCTAAAAATCCAGAAAAATATACTGGAAATATCAAGCAAATAATATACCGTAGCAGTTGGGAACGATTGTTTATGGTATATTGCGATAAGAAAGAGAATATTCTTAAATGGTCTAGTGAAGAGATCAAAATTCCATATATACACGAGGAAAAGAATAGAACATACTATCCAGATTTTTGGGTTGATATGATCGATAAGAATGGAAATCGTGTTGAGAAACTTGTTGAGATTAAACCACACTATCAGCGCACTATGAAAGTCAATAAGGCTAAATGGAGTGCGGCTACTAAATACTGCCAAGATAACGAAATGGAATTTTTAGTAATGACTGAAAAGGAGTTATTCTAATGAGAGTATTGAATAGGTGGAAAGGTAGAATCTTTCGTAAGCTTGTAAATTTTGCAGATCGTATTGATGTTTGGTTTAATAGTAAATTCAACGTTAATCTAAAACAAACGGCTTTAGAGTTATCTCAAGATAATATGCCAATGAGTCGTTTAGATAAAACAATCGGTGTGCACTTAGGTACTGTTCATGAAGACAAATAAGAGGTCTGCGCTTTAGGAGTCAAGGGTAGCGAATCCTGACTCCAAGGTGGCAGACCCACCTACGCCTAGCTATCAGCCGATACGGCTAACGGTCCTAGGTGATTCTATGATTCTGGTTTCCAAAGAGTCCAAGCACCATAACCAATCATGGCATATGCTACCAAACTTACTGGAGCGAGTAGCATAATAACACCACCGCCAATTAGTAAAGCTCCATCTAAAGATGTTCTTTCTTTTAATCTATTCTTAATAAAATCTATCATTTCTTTGTCTCCTTCTTTTGTTTAATGATCTTTGCTTTCTTGCCGTTCTCTAAACTTTTAATACGTAGTTCTAAAACGTTAATGCTGCTTTGAAGCTCATCAATCTTGTTAGTAATCTTGGGGTATTTCTTTCTCCAAGCATCTACTGGTTCTTGCAACCAAGTCCAACCCCAACGATCGACTAAGTAGTCTAATGTTCTGTCGAATAAGGCATAGCACCACAATCCTGCTCTAGTTCCTTTGAACCAAGCTAAGAATGCAGCACCAATTAATGCACCTGCTATTGCTGTATATATCCAGAGTCTATCTCCGAACATTTGTGATATTGTCTCAATCATCTAATTTCTCCGTATGTTTAACGTAGTTATTCATTCCGTGATCTACCGCTCC
>CENT01004664.1_pt1 | contig 14558 bp, 20 predicted proteins | sample 530141 | NCBI WGS metagenome assembly CENT01 (sample SAMEA2591074, study PRJEB7988) | marine metagenome | isolation source: saline water (ENVO:00002010), including | reverse complement strand
AAATCAGACATGGCAGACCTGTACATGTCTTTAATCACAGAAGAATACAACGAGACATGGGAAGCATTCCATAAACAAGACATCGTAGAAGTTGCGGATGGTCTTGCAGATATGGTATGGGTCATCATGGGTATGGCATCCGTATTGGATATTCCATTCGATGCTGTCTGGAATGAAGTCCGTGCATCCAACATGTCTAAGTTTGTTGATGGGAAAGTTGTTAAGGATGACAACGGTAAAATTATGAAACCAGACGGATACTTCCGTCCCAACATTGCGAAGGTGTTATAATGGCAATCAAATATCTAAGACACACTGACACTCTTGATGAATGTCTCAGCACAGACGAATACGGTAACAGAATTCACACTGCAAGTGGTGAGTATGCTATTGTTATTGAACCAAGTAAAGAAACCCCTGTGTATAAACCCATGTCATTGACTATGGTTGAAGGTGAGTGGAAACCTATGCAGATGGAGTTTGACTTTGGATAAGTGGGACAAAGCACATCTACAGGCTGCAGAAACATATGCACAACTTTCATCCGCAAGACGCATGAAGGTTGGTTGTGTAATTGTAAAAGATAATCGTATCATCTCTATTGGATACAATGGTATGCCAAGTGGATGGGATAATAACTGTGAGGATGTCGTTGGTATGCCCGATGACCAGACTCTAAAAACTAAAAAGGAAGTTCTTCATGCGGAATCGAATGCAATCACGAAAGTTGCAAAATCAACGGAATCGGCGGAGGGTGCAGTTCTATACTCAACGTGTGCGCCATGCATCGACTGTGCAAAACTCATCCACCAAGCAGGAATCAGACGGGTTGTTTACGGACATAATTATAAATCCGAGGAAGGATTGACTTTCCTTGAGAAATGTGGTATAGTACTTGATACTACAGAAGATTCTGACCCCTTTGACTTACCTTGGAAACGGAGAATATTTCCCTAATGAACCCCTTTGATTATGTAAATGCGATTAACTATTCCAAGAAAGATATCATGGTGTCCCGTGAAGATGAGAAGGCGTATAACCCTTTCATGACAAACCGTTCACTATCGTATTTCTCTGACACTGTTGTTATCGCCAATGAGATGAACAAGTATCATCACCTAGACTCTCGTCTACAATTCTCATTTCTTATAAATATAATTAGGAAACGAAAACGTTTCTCTAAGTGGGTAAAACCTGAATTAGAAAATGACCTTGAGTCGGTGAAAACTTATTATGGATATAGTAATGAAAAGGCACGCCAAATACTATCTCTTCTCTCACCTTCACAAGTTAAACAAATAAAAGAAAAGGTGAATAAAGGTGGAAGAAAGTAATTTAGTATCATGGAGTCCTGTGAGTATGTTAGAGATAACTCTGGCTGAACCTGACGACTTCCTCAAAGTTCGTGAAACTCTGACACGTATCGGTGTCGCATCACGCAAAGAACAAAAACTATTTCAATCTTGTCATATCTTGCATAAACAGGGACGGTACTATATTGTCCATTTTAAAGAGTTGTTTATGTTGGACGGCAAGAAAGCAAACCTCGAAGAGAGTGATGTGCAACGTAGGAATACGATTGCAACGTTATTATCCGACTGGGGTTTAGTTGAGATTCAAAACAAAGAAGTTGCACAAGACTGTGCTCCTCTTAGACAGATTAAAATTATCGGATACAAAGACAAAGAACAATGGGAACTGTGTCCGAAGTACAACATAGGTAATAAGTAATGGACTTTGCTAGTATCTGGAACAACCTCTCTTACTTAGATGGTATCCTGTTTACTGTATGGTTGGGTATTATCTACTACGGTAAGTGTAGGATTGACCATCACTTTAGTACAAAAGACTGGAAATGATTGGGTTTGAGAAACGTAAGGAACTGATTCGCAACAAGGAAGTCTGGTGGACTACCATCAAAGATTGCGATTATAGCTGGGATAGAATCATGCGATTGATTGATACCCATCCAGTAGACCTTTATGATTGGAACGGTGACAAGAATAGACTTGGTCTAAACTCTTTTCATCATCGTCCGTCAGCACCTCACTTTGCAAAAGAAATTGTGGAGGAGATGGAACAAACATTTGTCCATCCCGCACCAAAGAAATTTGAATACGAAAAAGGGCCACCACAGATTACCAACATTGCATTTGTTGGATTCGGTCAAAACTCTGGTTCGTATCCAAGACATAAGGACAGCATGGATGTGTTCCTAGTTCAAGTTATCAATGAGTGTAAAATAACTATTGGTAAAGAAGAACAACCAAGGAACTCAGACCAGACTGTTGTTATGAAGCCAGGCGATTGTGTATATATCCCAAGGGGTACATGGCATCATCTGGAACCGTCCGTGTCGAGAGTTACTTTCTCATTTGGTTTTGAGAGTGACCCTGACACTGACCCAAAAAACTTTGTATAAGGGCTTGAAATATAATTTTTAATTCTTATATATAGTAGTGTGTTACAGTTTGTGACACATGTAGGAATGCCGTAGGTTCGGGTTCCTATTCATCTTGCTAAATTAATATAGGAGATAAAGCGACATGACAAATCTAAAAGTAGGTAAACAACTATTCCCACGTTCCGCATTTATTGGTTTCGACCATTTATTTAACGAACTGGAATACGCAACCAAACACGCTAACGACCATTACCCACCTCACAACATTGTGAAGTTAACGGAAGATGAGTTCGTCATTGAGGTAGCAGTTGCGGGATTCACACAAGAAGAAATAAGTGTTGAACAGAAAGAAAGGTCTTTGACCATTAGTGGTCAACATGAGTCTAGAGACCGTGAAGTAATTCACCGTGGTATATCCACGAAGGCCTTTAGAAGACAGTTTCGACTTAGTGAGTATGTACAAGTAACTGGTGCTTCACTCAAAGACGGTATCCTTGCAGTAACCCTGAAGTTGGAAATCCCAAAAGAGAAGCAGCCTCGTAAAATTAAAATCTCTTAATTTCATACGAGGACAAAATGAAAATGACAACCGAAGCTAAGATGGAGTTCGGGTTGTTTGTAGGAACCATGGCTCTCATGGCGATTGCATTGCAACCACTACTCTAACAAGAGAGGAGGGGGCGGGAAACTGCCCTCTTCATTATAGTATGAAAGCATATATGATTGCAGACCTGAATAATCCGACCTCTGTCAAGTATACAGAGATTGCATTAGAATCATGGTCAAAACAAAATCTTCTTGACATAGAAGTAATTCAATGTTATACTCCCGACACCATTGCGGAGTTAGAACCCCTTTACAACTGGAAACCCCTTCTTCACAAGATGCAGAGTGGGAACGAAAGCAGCAAGACTGAACGTGCTGGTGACATTACCCATTGGCAGTTGATAAAGAAACGTGCAGAGAGTCGAGAACGATTCTTTGTAATGGAACACGATTCATATCTAGAAGACCCCGAAGAATTTAGAAGACAGATTGACTTCACTATGGAACATGGTCTGGACTGGGCAAACCTTGGTCTATTCATGTCATGTTACTCGTTCTCTCGCAGAGCGGCACTATACATGAATGACTTATTGTTAAAATATGAATTCCCATTGAACGGTGGCCCATTTGGTTGTGTAGAACGACTAGTCAAAACTTACCTAAGTGCTGACGGTAAAGGACAGAATCGTGAGTACACATTTATGTGTCATCACCCCAATACCGAATGTATCAGTGCGGGTAAGACTGCAAAGGAACTATACGAAGTATATAACTTCCACGGAACCAACTGTAAGTTCACAAGGGCAACAACCCAAGTCATCTCTAGGTCTCTGGGTATCACCCAAGACCATGTTGGTATGAAAGCAAGACCCGAAGACCGACATAAAGGTTTCAAAATAATTGATTAAACACTTGACATTTGTGGCAGTATTGAGTATAATGTATTTCATGGCCTGTTCGTCTAGTGGTTAGGACACATGGTTTTCATCCATGCAACAGGAGTTCGATTCTCCTACGGGCTACCATTTATCATGAGGAGACTTAATTGGATTTTTACACACGAGTTGACCGATACGGTTCTACACTTTTATATCGTGGATATTCTGGCGGACAACCAGTAAAGAAACGCATCCCCTTCAAACCCACACTATTTGTAAACGCACAGAAGAGTAGTGGATGGACTACACTGGAAGGTTATCCAGTTGAACCCATTGAGTTTGAGACAATGCGGGAAGCGACAGAGTTTACCAAACGTTATCAACACGTAGACAACTTCAAGGTCTACGGTATGAATAACTTCATCTCACAATTTATTGCACAGAAGTTTCCAAACGATATCAAGTTTGAACGTGACCTACCTGTCATTACTACTATCGATATTGAGGTTGCATCTGACGAGGGATTCCCTGAACCTGAGAAGGCAGACTATCCTGTTATCTCTATTTGCACCAAGTCCAGTAAGGAAGACTTCTTTCGTGTCTGGGGTCTAGGTGACTATGAGACCCACGGTGAGAAATCAATCTATAATAAGTGCGACAGTGAGTTGCAACTGATTGATAAGTTCCTTGAGTACTGGTCTGGTCATGGACTGCCTGATATCGTGACTGGTTGGAACAGTAAAGGATTCGATATCCCCTATCTTGTTAACAGAACAAGAAAGGTTATTGGTGAAGAATCGGTCAAACGTTATTCACCTTGGGGCGTAGTATCGTCCAAGACATCCCGTGGTAAGATGGGACTGAAAGATGTGGAGACCTATGACATCATGGGTATTGCACAGATGGATTACTATGACCTGTTTCGTAAGTTCACCTACAACACACTGGGACAACAAGAGTCCTATCGACTCGACCATATCGCTCATGTGGTACTGGGTGAACGCAAACTATCCTATGAAGAACACGGTAACCTACACACCTTATATAAGGAAGACCACCAGAAGTTTATTGACTACAACATTCGTGACGTAGAACTGGTTGACCTATTGGAAGAGAAACTCGGATTGATTACTCTTGCAATGACCATGGCATATCGTGGTGGTGTGAACTTCGAGGAAGTACTGGGTACTAATATGATATGGGATACTATCCTGTATCGTGTTCTGAATCTCAAGAAGATTGCAGTACCGTCTAAGACTGAGAAACCCAAGGGTGACTTTGCTGGTGGTTATGTGAAAGACCCGCAAGTCGGTTCCCATGAATGGGTAACATCCTTCGACCTGAACTCTCTGTATCCGAACATCATTGTACAATACAATATGTCACCTGAGACTGTAGTTGATGGTCTGATTGATACTGACGTTGAACGTATGTTGAACAAGGTAACCGATACATCTGGTAACTACAGTGTTGCCCCGTCTGGTGTTCGATTCACTAAAGAGAAGGAAGGTGTCATTCCTAATGTGATTCGACAGTACTACTCTGAACGTAAGAGTATCAAACGTGAGATGTTGGACGCACAACAAGAGTATGAACAGACCCCGACCAAGACACTATCAAACAAGATTGCGAATCTAGACAATCAACAGATGGCGATTAAGATTCTAATGAACAGTCTCTATGGTGCATTGGGTAATCGATGGTTCCGATACTTTGACCAACGTGTTGCGGAGTCTATTACTCTTGCTGGTCAGTTATCTATCCTATGGGCGGAACGTGCTGTCAACAAGGAGATGAACAAACTCCAAGGTACGGATGAAGACTATGTGATTGCGATTGATACTGACTCGGTCTATATGCGTATGGGTACTCTGGTTGATAAGTTCAAACCCAAAGACCCCGTTAAGTTTCTGGACAAGATTTGTTCTGAACACTTCGAACCTGTACTGACTAAATCCTATGCAGATATGGCAGACTATACCAATGCGTATGTCAATCGTATGGAGATGGGACGTGAGGTAATCGCTGACCGTGGTATCTGGGTTGCAAAGAAACGATACATTCTAAACGTACACAACAACGAGGGTGTTCAATACAAGGAACCCAAACTCAAGATGATGGGTATCGAGGCGGTCAAGTCATCGACCCCACAGGTGGTGCGTGACAAGTTCAAAGAAGTCTTTGGTGTTATCATCAACGGGACTGAGGGTGAAACCCAAGGATATATTCGTGACTTCCGTAATGAGTTTACCAGTATGCCCGCAGAAGATGTATCATTCCCCCGTGGTGTGAATGACATATCCAAGTGGAGAGATGCGAAGACTATCTACAAGAAGTCTACTCCAATTCACGTGCGTGGTGCATTACTATATAATCACTACACCAAGGGTATGCGACACGAGTCAATCAAGAATGGTGAGAAAATCAAGTTCGTCTATTTGAAAGTTCCGAACCCGATAAAAGAAAACATCATCTCGTATCCGCAGAACCTACCACGTGAACTTGCTCTTGAGAAGTACATCGACTATGATAAGATGTTCACCAAGACATTCATTGACCCACTGACCCCGATACTGGATGCGGTTGAATGGACTGCCGAACCATCGTCATCATTAGATGACTTTTTCGCTTGACATTTCTAGGACATTATGTTACTATAACACCATGAATTATTCACTTACTATATTCAAGAACACGTTCGACAACCAGACCCATCGGGGTATGGAGATTCCTACGTGGGGCGAGTTCGAAGAATTATTATATCATATGTTTGATAAGGAGGGTATGAAAGGTGGTAGAAATTCTAGTGTTCTTATTAGTCCTGCTCGTTATCTCCCCGATACTACACGTTCTAATAAGAACGTTGATTTATGGGGCGGTTGGGCTTGTCTTGACGTTGATGATTTTGTACTATCTGGTGATTCCAGTATTAGTCCTAGCGAGCGCTTAAAAGAACAACTCGCAGAGAAGTATGGACGGTTTTATTATGTGTGTTACAACACTGCATCGTCCACCGAAGAACAACCCAAGTTTCGATTGGTGTTTCCGTTAACCAGAAAGGTTCGCAGTAAAGAACTGCCACACTTCTGGTTCGGTATGCAGAAACAATTCGATGGTCTGGGTGACGAACAAACAAAAGATTTATCACGGATGTATTATGTCCCTGCTCAGTATCCGAATGCATACAGTTTTATATTCGTCAACGAGGGTGTACATCTAGACCCTGATATGTTGATGGATAAGTATTCATTTGTTGAACCACAAGGTAAAACATTCATGGACAGATTGCCACCTGAATTACAGAAGGCAGTGATGGAACACCGTAAGAATTCCCTAAATAATACTGAGTATAATTGGACATCGTATCGTGACTGCCCATTCTTTCCTAAAAGATTGGAACAAGAATATCGTGCAATTACTGGTACAGGTTGGTATCACAAGATGTATCAGATTATGATTGCGGTTGCTGGTAATGCGGTATCGAAGGGTTATCCTATCTCTGCTTCTCAGATTTCACAGATGTGTACTGAGTTGGATATGGAGACTGGAAACTGGTATGAAAACAGACCCCTAGATAAAGAGGCAGACAGGGCACTAGAATACATTTACAGGAATGGATAATGGGTAGAAAAATATTAATCACTGGTGCGGCAGGATTCATTGGTTCGCACCTTGCAGACAGTTTGTTAGAAGATGGGTTTGAGGTTGTTGGTGTTGATAACTATAACAACTACTATGACCCACAACTAAAACACGACAGGGTTGAGTACTTTGGTCATCAAGTATATAATTGTGACCTGAAGGACTTTGACCAATTGGATATGGTGTTCAATAAAGAAATGCCAGACATCGTCATGCACTTGGCCGCACGTGCGGGTGTACGTGACTCTGTTGGTAATGAACAACTATACCATAATGACAACATCATCGCTACACAGAATCTTATTCAAGTGTGTAAGATGTATGATATACCCAAGGTGGTCTATGCATCTACCAGTTCTGTTTATGGTGGTACACCTATTCCTGAGACTGGTTGGGTAGAACATGAAGTTACTGGTCACCAGTTGAACCCCTATGCATATACCAAATACTGTAACGAATGTCAATTCAAAATCTCTGGACTGAACAATGTGGGACTGAGGTTCTTCACTGTTTATGGGCCATGGGGTAGACCTGACATGGCACTATACCAGTTCACTGATAAGATTATGCACGGATATCCTATCGAAGCATTTAACTACGGTAAGATGAAACGTGACTTCACCTACATTGGTGATATCATTGAAGGTATCAAGATTGCACTATTCTCTGATATTGACTCGAATGAGATATACAATATCGGTAGAGGTAAACAAGTAGACTTGATGCATTTTATTGAATGTATAAGTAATGAACTAGGGACAGAGGCAGACGTTGTTCTCGCTCCTCGACATCCCGCTGATACTCTAGAGACTTGGAGTAACACAAAGAAACTAAGAGAACTTGGATATAAACCTAAAGTTAACATCGAAGTAGGTGTGAATGCATTTGTTCGATGGTTTAAAGATTATTACGGAGTGAAGTGATGACAGAAGAAAACAAGGGTGAGTGGAGTGAATGGCAAGGGGCGGAAGGTTCCCGAAACATTGATGCTGCTGGTAACCCTGAATTAGTCAACCTTAAATTGAAGGTTGGTATTGTTGGACATGGATTTGTGGGTGGTGCAGTGGACTATGCATTTACTCATCCAGAGATTAGTAAGTTCTATGTAGACCCGAAGTATGATACTACTATTGATGACCTAGTCGATTGGGAACCCCATGTCACATTTATTTGTGCTCCAACTCCGATGGCGGAGAGTGGATTCGTTGATGCATCTATTGTAGAAGACGCTGCCTTAAAACTATTGGAACATACTGAAGGTGGAGTTGTTATTAAATCAACAATCACACCTGACATTGTAGACCGTTTATATCAATCTGTTTTTGAAGACGATATCAAACGTCTTACAATCAACCCTGAGTTTTTGACTGAGTCAAATGCTAAGGAACAATTTGTGAGTGCAGACTACCATGTTATTGGTGGACATCCTGACGCATGTCAAGGTCTTGCACAGTTATATGATGTTTATAGTCTATGTACTGCTGACGAATATATTTTCTGTTCTGGCCCTGAGGCTGCATTCATTAAGTATGGGGTGAACTCATACCTCGCAACTAAAGTTACATTCTTTAATCAACTGTATGATTCAATTCAAAGGTTTGGTTGTAACTTCCCAACTGTTGCAAATGCGATTGGTAAGGATAAGAGAATTGGAGTAGGTCATACTCGTGTGCCTGGCTATGATGGTAAACGTGGATTCGGTGGTGCTTGTTTCCCCAAGGATACAAAAGCATTTACTTTATTCGATGAGACCTTGACTTTAATTGATAAGTGTGTTAATATTAACAACAATTATAGAAATGAATATGAACTAGACGAACGTGAGGAGTCAAATAATGTCAAGTATGATGGACAAGCTGAAGAAAAACAGCAAGATAAAAACAACGGAAGTACTGTCGGAGAGTAAGTTCTTCACAGAAAAAGATATGGTGCCAACCAATGTTCCAATGGTGAACGTTGCATTGGCAGGAAGTATTGACGGTGGTGTCACGCCAGGCCTAACGGTCTTGGCAGGCCCTTCTAAGCACTTCAAAACCTCTTTTGCACTGCTGATGGCAGGGGCGTATCTAGAGGCGAAGAAGGATGCAGTAATGCTGTTCTATGATAGTGAGTTTGGTAGTCCCCAATCTTACTTTGAACAGTTTGGCATAGACACCGCACGGGTGTTACACACACCCATCGCCAATGTCGAGGAACTCAAGTTCGACTTAATTGCACAACTTGAGAACATTGACAGAAACGATGACGTGATTATCGTTATCGATTCAATTGGCAATCTCGCATCTAAGAAAGAACTCGAAGATGCAATCAACGAGAAGAGTGTTGCGGATATGTCCCGTGCTAAAGCGCTCAAAGGTCTGTTCAGAATGTGTACACCGTACCTGACTATGAAGAACATTCCTATGCTTGCCGTCAACCACACTTATAAAGAAATCGGTCTTTTCCCTAAAGATATCGTAGGTGGTGGTACTGGTATTTACTACAGTGCCGATAACATCTGGATTCTGGGACGTAGACAGAATAAGACTGGAACGGAGGTAACAGGTTATGATTTCGTCATTAATGTTGAAAAGTCTAGATATGTTAAAGAGAAGTCTAAGATTCCTATTTCTGTTTCTTGGAAAGGTGGCGTTGAGCGTAACTCTGGTCTTCTGGATGCTGCTCTTGCTGGTGGGTATGTCGTTAAGCCTAGTAATGGCTGGTACGCTAGAGTTGATAAGGAAACTGGAGAAGTCGTTGACCCCAAAGTGAGACAAGCAGATACTCTGACCGATGATTTCTGGGCACCGATATGGGAGACCACAGACTTTGCAGACTTCTTACAATCACAATACTCAATCACTCGACAGTCTATTGTATCAATGGATGATATTGTAGATGAATGAGATTGCATCGAAACTTAGTGAGAAAGTTCACTACGAAATTATCCCATCTGCTGAGAACTCTCACGGATGGGATATCCGTTTACTTGAAGAGTATCCTGAAACGGTTATATCTTTTGGTGCTATTGAGTTTACTGGTGTCGATGGTGATGACGGTCACATTTCTTTTAACTTTGATGTAGTGTCTTCTCCCGAAGATATTACAGCAGATGACTTGACATTTCAAGAATATGTTGGTAGAATACTCACTAGCATAATCGAAATGTCTGTCGCTGAAGGAACGATGGTCGCACAAGACCAGAAGACGGGTGAGACATTGATGACAGAACAAATGAGTGAGGAGTTAGAAGAAGCATATAATGAACATAAATCTGGAACAGACGATTCTGAGGAATCTATTAACGAATGATGAGTACATGCGGAAGGTGGGTGCATTCCTATCTCCCGAATACTTCCAAGGGACTTATAAAGGACTATTCAAAGAAGTAACCAAGTTCGTTGCAAAATACAACAAACTACCATCTCTCGAAGCATTTAAGATTGAGATTGATGAGAACAACTCTATGGGTGAGGATGACTACCGTCAAGGTGTTGACCTTCTCCCTGACCTATTCACCCCCGAACCCGAAAACCTTGATTGGTTAATTGAACGTACTGAGAAGTGGTGTCAAGACCGTGCTGTATTCAATGCAGTTATGGAATCTATTTCTATCATTGATGGTAAACACTCTACTCTACAAAAGAACGCAATCCCTGATGTACTATCTAAAGCATTGGGTGTATCATTTGATACTAACATTGGTCACGACTATCTAGAGAATGTGGATGGTCGTTATGAATTTTATCACGAACAAGAGGAGAGGATTCCCTTTGACTTGGACTACTTTAATCAAATCACTAAAGGAGGTTTACCGAACAAGACGCTCAATATTGCACTTGCTGGTACTGGTGTTGGTAAGTCTCTCTTCATGTGTCATGTCGCTTCCAGTGCATTAAGTCAAGGACGCAATGCCCTGTACATCACAATGGAGATGGCAGAAGAACGTATCGCAGAACGTATTGACGCAAACTTATTGAACGTACCGATTGACCAGTTGGAGAATCTATCTAAGGATATGTTTACTGACAAGGTTAGTCAGATTGCTGCAAAGACTCAAGGTAAACTTATTATTAAAGAGTATCCGACTGGACAGGCAAACACCAGTCACTTTCGTGCATTGTTGAATGAACTGAAACTCAAGAAGAACTTTGTACCAGAGGTCATCTTTGTTGATTACCTAAACATCTGTGCCTCGTCTCGTATGAAAGGTATGGGTGGTGCAATCAACTCTTATTCTTATATCAAGAGTATCGCAGAAGAACTGCGTGGTCTTGCGGTTGAGTTCAATGTACCTATCATGTCTGCTACTCAGACTACTCGTTCTGGTTACAGTAATGATGATGTTGGTCTAGAGGACACGTCAGAATCGTTTGGTCTCCCCGCTACCGCTGACTTGATGTTCGCATTGATATCTAATGATGAACTGAATAATCTAGGTAAGATTATGGTCAAGCAGTTGAAGAATCGTTACAATGACCCAACACGTAACAATCGATTCACTGTCAAGGTTGACCGTAGTAAGATGCGTCTGACCGATGATGAAGATGATGAAATGATACCTGAAGATAAAGATAAGGGTTGGGATGACAAACCACTATTTGATAATAGTGCGTCTGGTCAGAGAATAAATCAAGAACAGAAATTCAAGAACTTTAGGATGGAATGATGGAACTATTTGGATGGCCGTTGATTACAACGGGTCTCATGTTCTTTTCTTTTTGGGTTGGTAAAATCCAAGGATTCGCAGATGGTAATGAAGTTGGATTCGAAGAAGGTATTAACGCAGCTTCTCCCGCAATCGCAACTGCAATACTGAGGTGGGTTCGACAAGAAAAAGATATTCATATCTCTGACCCCGAAATAAAAGAGATTATAGATAACATTAACGTGGAGTGGAAAGATAAAGATGATGAATAAAGTAAAACTAATTGCATTGAGCAAACCTAGTGCGGTCACTGATTGTGATACTGCTGGAGAGTTGGTTGCATACACAGCACGTGTGAGTAATCCTACTAATCAGAATAACACCAAGACCGCAAACAAACTCTTGGGTTATCTTATTAAGGAAGACCACTGGTCACCCTTTGAGATGGTTCATATGACTATGGAGATTACAACGACTCGTGATATTGCGAGACAGATTATTCGACATAGGTCATTTGCATTCCAAGAGTTCTCTCAGAGATATGCCGAACAGACACACTTCCAATCCCGTGATTGTAGACTACAGGATGAGAAGAATCGACAGAACTCTATTGATACCGATGACCGTGTACTCAAAGAGTGGTGGTCTATGGAACAGGCAAAGATTAAGAATAGTGCAGAGAAGTCTTACAAGATGGCACTAGAGAAAGGTATCGCAAAAGAACAAGCACGTGCATTGTTACCCGAAGGTATGACCGAGTCCGTATTGTATATGGCAGGGTCACTACGTAGTTGGATTCACTACTGTCAGTTACGTATGGGTAATGGTACTCAGAAAGAACATATGATTGTTGCAGAGAATTGTTGGGAGATTATCAAGACACATTTCCCTGATGTATGTGAAGCAGTTATGCCAACATATCGCAGAGTAGATGATGCGGGTGTTGATATTGATACAGGTAAATTTGTCGGATGACAGAAATTGTAATCAGAAACAAGGAGATGTTGGCGACTCTGGATAAGACCGTCAACATGTTCCTTGAACATCGTGAGCTCTGTAATGAGTTAGCAGATAACTTAAATGGAACTATCCCTGTTGAGGAATGGGAGAAGTTCTGTCAAGAAGATTATCTACACGAGATGATTGCTAAGGGTGCTGACCATCAAGGTTTCCCCGAAAGAGGTTTTGGTTTCCAAGTTTCACGGGGTGCAACTGTATATCCCGAAGTGTTTGAACCTCTCAAAAACTGGACTAAAACACAACTCCCTATGATGTTTGGCGCAAGGTCAAACTCTCTAACATCTTACTATCCACCCAATGGATTTGTAGGATGGCACACAAACTGGAATGCATGTGCGTATCAAATCATATTTACATGGAGTGAAGAAGGTGATGGATACTTCTCTTATTATGATAGAGACAGAGACGAAATCATCACAGAACCCGATGTAAAAGGATGGCAGGCAAGATGGTATAGGTTCGGAAGACTGAATGAACCCAAACATCATTGTTGGCATACCGCATGGACAAACTGTCCAAGGTTCACCCTCGCATTCAAATATCCATATAATCACGGGTTGTATGAACAAGAAGCATATGATGCCCTGATGGAATTCGTAGAAGAAATTGAATTAAGTACTTGACTTTTCACCATTATGGTGATATAATGTATACATGATTATGAAAAAACTAGTGATTCTTGTAGCCGCACTAGGCGTTTTGAATACCGCCTCCAGTGCAACCAATAAACCCGAAGACGTGATGTCCGCTGCTTACATATTCGATATGTACACGGTAGATGACACTCATTGCCTCGCACTCAACATATATCACGAAGCACGTAATGAATCCCTTGCGGGACAAGTTGCGGTTGCGGATGTGACTATGAATCGTGTGTTCGATACTAGGTATCCATCCTCTATATGTGGTGTGGTGATGCAGGCTGAATTAAGTGAATGGTATCTTGAACGGGGTCAAGTGATGCCCGTAAGAAACAGGTGTCAGTTCTCTTGGTACTGTGACGGTAAGTCAGACGAACCCAAAGACGGTGATAGTTGGGCAAGGTCACAATTAATTGCACAGAACTTTCTAACGTATGGTGAGTTCCGTGGTCTAACAGAAGGTGCTACACACTATCATGCATCCTACGTGAGTCCTGCTTGGATTCATGACCGTGGTATGGATATGGTTGGTAGTATCGGTGAACATATTTTTTATAGGTGGAACTAATGGCGAAGATTGATTACAAATACAATGAAGACAAGGCAATCAAAGAATTGTCTGATTACATTGATGGGACGTATGCACAACACTACTCGAAGAATAAGTTTCAGGCAACTGAGTTTATTATCGATGGTGGTCATGGTGATGGTTTCTGTATCGGAAACATCATGAAGTATGCACAACGTTATGGGAACAAGAACGGTTACAACCGTGATGACTTGATGAAGGTGTTACACTA
>CENT01042556.1_pt1 | contig 14571 bp, 10 predicted proteins | sample 530141 | NCBI WGS metagenome assembly CENT01 (sample SAMEA2591074, study PRJEB7988) | marine metagenome | isolation source: saline water (ENVO:00002010), including | reverse complement strand
GGGATGGATGAACGGAAATAACTGTTGTTAATACACATTAATCACAGTTATTCCGCTCGATGAATTTACTGGGTTCTGAGCTATAAAACGGCTCAGAGCAAGCCACGTTCAGCGAAGCTGACAATGTTGGTGCCACCAATAATGAAATGGTCAAGCACGCGAATGTCGACGACGTTAAGCGCTGCAACGATTTTATGGGTAAGCTGCTTATCGGCTTCACTGGGCTCTGGATGGCCACTGGGGTGGTTGTGAGCCAATATGACGGCAGCAGCGTTATGTTCAAGCGCGGTCTTGACGATTTCTCGGGGATAGACGGCGGCACTGTCGATAGTACCTTGAAATATCACTTCACAGTGTAACAGCCCGTGTTGACTGTCCAATAACAACAATGCAAATTGCTCGCGCTCACTTCTGGCCAATGAGGCTTGCAAATAAGCGCGGGTAGCATTGGGGTTAGTAAAATAATGACTGCGTTTAAATTGGTCTTCCAGAATCACCTGGGCCCACTGAAGGACCTGAGACTCAGATACGCCAACGGGTAAACGCGGCTTGGGGATAGTGTGATGGTTGTGCAGCATAAGGGTCACCTGAATTATAGTGGGCAGGGACGCGCATTCAGCGCGTAACCCTGACAAAATGGTTAATGTTGAGTGTTGTGTTAAGCGACTAACGCCAGAGCATTGTCGAAGGCGAGATTTTTAAGCTTCGCACCCTGACCAAACCATGCGGAGTTGAGGCGATTGTCAATAGAATGAGCACGCTGCTCGTGATCGACAAACTGTGTCACGGCATTGAGAAGACCGAATGCCGTGTTATGGGCTGAGGATAATTCAGCCCCTTTTCCATGACCTTGATAGAGCTTGATTATACTGGCCATATTGCGGTCTCGGGTTTTCACAGATAACGTAGGGGTGTGATCATCAAAAAGCGTTGTCAGGAATCGGGATACACCTCGTGAGGTCAGCTTGCGTTCAGACAGGGCTTTCATTTGATAACTAAACTCATCCCAGCCAGACACTGACAGGCCGAGTTGTTGTTTTACCTCAGTGGCATTGAACTGAGTGCTGTGTGGGACCTTCACTGCACCACGATTATCGCGAGTTGCAATCGCTAGGGTGTTATTACAGACCACGCGGACACTGGTAAATTGTGCGGTTGTGGCCATCGTGCCATCGCAAGCGGTGGCGAGCAGGACATACCCGTTAACGGTATCTTTGCCTTTTACATGTGTAGTTTGCCCGGTTTTTGCCAATGCCCATAGTTTTCGACCGCCCTTTAAAACGCCAGCGGTTTCCATCTCAAAGCCGAATTGCTCGGTTAAGTCACGGTAAAATTCCATGATGGCTTTGGGTTGCACCACCTGATAACGCTGACTAACAACAGACAACGGTGTGTGCGAATCAGAGCGATACAAGACCTTATATCCCTTCGCTTCTCTTGTTAAGGGTAAGCGTAACGTCGGCGAGCCAGGTAGTGCATTGCAATCAAACAAAACAGAAGCTTCGTTAATGCACCAGTCCATACCAGCGGCGACTATCCATTCATCTAAGGGCCGATTTGCCGGTATAGCGTGACCAAGCCCATGCCAGGGCGTTTCACCCGTATAGGCCATATTTTCAACTAAGTGTGCCATGATAATTTTCCTTGGATGTTATTGAGAGGACGTCGACAGAGGATGAAAGTCATCGTCGTCATCTGAAGGCGTTGAGTGCTCATAAACGTACTCGTCGTCCTTGCTCGCCGTGCTGTCACTGAAGGTGTGTTTACAATCCAGACATTTGTAGTTGTTAAGGATCTTGTCATCAATCATTGAACCGAGTTGCGTACCCGTACTACCGCCTAGCATTGCGCCGCTTATCCCTGCAATGATGAGGCCAGCTGTGCCGCCTATGACCATTCCCGGTGGGCCAAAGAAGCGACCGACAGTGGTACCCACACGAATACCTTGCATGGCAAGGTGTGCACCAGCAAGACTCCCTAGCGTACCGCAAGTAGAACGGCCATAGTTTTTAACGCCAACTCGTGAAGAGCTGCAATTGGGACAGATTATTGTCATATCAAACCTCATTAAAATGCATAAAAAGGACGCGTAGGATGACGCGTCTATGAGGTGATATAGGTTTTCAATTTTATTGAATTACGTATTGTGATGATTGGTAAGTTGTTACTTGCAATAAATTTGTATATTCGAGCCAATGTGTATAGTTTAATATGATTTTCAAGTGTGAGTGTTTCTCGCATTCCCATCGCTTTTTGACGTTTTGCACTAGTAAAGGATTATTTAATGGTAACTGAAAAGCAGATCGAGCTTTCTTGGCTTCTCCCTGATTTAACACAACTAAAATTAATCCCAGAGACAGGTACTGAGTTAAGTAGCCTGTTTGTTGTTATTTTATGGGGAATAACTTTCCTCGCAGCTGTTTTATTTTTGGCAAAGTTTTTTCAAACACGAGCTAGGCTAAAGTGGTTGCTTCGTATTCTAGAAAATCTAAAACGTGAAGATATTGCTAATAAACGAATAGATTTACTATCTGAAGCAAAAAAACGAGATAAAGATATCGGTTTCTTATGGATGGAATTTGATGAAACCCTTGTTGAAATACAAGGACCTGAAGGAGTAAAAATAAAAAATACCCTTGATGCAGGGCATTTTTTTAACTCCCATACTTTAGCCGCGGGTGTAACGGAAAACAGGTTAGTTGCAGCGGTACCCGGATTTCTAACCGCACTTGGTGTTATTGGTACTTTTATCGGTCTGCAACTTGGTCTTGGACAGTTGGAATTAGGTGCCGGTGTAGACGTTAACCAAATGCAGGATGGTGTCGCTGGAGTTGTTGATGGTGCAAAAGTTGCCTTTTTAACATCGGTATGGGGCGTTGCGCTAAGCGTGCTTTTTAATTTCGGAGAGAAGTGGTTAGAGCAAAAAACAAGAAAGAAAATCAGAACAATTGAATATAAGGTCGACTGGCTTTTTCCGCGCATTCGTCCCGAGGAGCAACTTCAGAAAATCTCCGAAAATAGCGTAGAATCACGAGAAGTTCTGCAAGGTCTAGCTGAGCAAATTGGCGAAAAAATGCAGGAAGCGGTGATTACTGCAACTCAAGGAATTCAATCTAGCTTGGAAAATAGTCTTTCTGCAATTATGGCGCCTGCTATCGATAAATTGGTAAGCGAAACCTCCGAAGGTAATCAAAAAGCACTGGAAGGCTTACTCGAAAGTTTTATGGATGGTTTTGGACAAGCAGGTAACCAACAGCGTCAGGCACTCGATGAAGTTTCCTCAAAAGTGAGCCAGTCTGTTGATGCTATGCAATCCACTATGAATAGCTTTGTTGAACAATTACAGAAGACGCAGGCTGATTCAGGTGAACGTGAAAAAGCCTTGATTGCTGATATTTCAAATCAGGTAAACAGTCTGTCATCGCAGTCGGAAGCTATTCATCAAAAACTAACGTCCTTCGTCGAAAATCAAATTGGTGAAATGTCGACTCAGATGAAATCTCGCGAGGAGGCTTCGGCAAAACGAGATGAAGAATTGGTAACCACCATCAAATCTCAAGTAAATGAGCTTGTGGAGAACTCGCGTAAACAGGGGGAAACGTTGAGTAACTTTTTAGAGTCTCAGCTTAACGGCCTGACTAAGTCATTTGATGAAAGGGAGCAACGTTCTTCGCAACTGGAAACTGAGCGTAATGCCAAGATTGAACAACAATCTCAAGCTATTTCCACACTTTCTAATGAAATTCTTCAGTCGGTAGAAAAGTCTGTGGCTGATCAGGTTGCTACCGTGAAGCAGCTAATAGCCCAGGGGCAAATGTTGCAGAACAGCATTAATTCATCTGTAGATGCCAGTGCGCAGGCTACACAAGCCATGCGCGAGTCTTCAACTGAACTGCGCGTTTCAGCTGATAATATGCGTGTCTTGAGCTCTCATGTTAATGACGCCGGTAATAAGTTGTCTGGTGCAATCAAAGAAGCAGTGGAAAGCACGGCTGATTTGGCAAACCAGAATCAAATGTCAGCGCAAAGAATGGAAAACTTACGTGAAGAGTTAATGAAGGATGTTTCGCGATTCGGCGAGTTGACAACACAACTCAATGGACTAATTGAAAGTGCTGGTTCAACATTCTCAGAACTCAAAGCAACGCAAAAAGAGTTTATCGGCGATCTGAAAGGCGAGGTGGAGCAACTCAGCGGCAACATGACTCAGATGCTTGAGGACTATGCGACACAAGCTAACGGCCAAACCGCGGACCATTTAAAAATTTGGTCGCAATCCGTTACCGATTATTCAACGCAAATGAATAATGCGATCAAAGCGCTTTCCAGTGTTGTAGATGAGATGCAGGTTAAATTGGGGTAACACATGGACAGGTTATTCAATCGAGGTGGCTCAAAGGTCGATGAAGAAAATCCATACTGGATGTCCTTTTCTGATTTGATGTCAGGCTTGTTAGTGATTTTTATTCTGGCAGCGGTAGCGCTTATTATTGAGCTTACTCAAAAGTCAGAGAAAATAGATGCCAGCATTGAAGAGCTTAAAAAGGCTGAAGAAGCTCGAAGAAATATTCTTATCGATATTCAGGAAGAACTGGCTAAACAAAACATTCACGTAGAGATTGTTGAAAACGACACAGTTCTACGGATTCCTGAAAGTACGCTTTCATTTGAGTCTGCGAAAGATACGCTACCAGAAGATGAACGAACGCAGGAAGAAGTAAGAGCAATTGGTATCGCGCTGCATAAAGCAATTACCACCAACGAGCGTTGGAAATACCTCGATACGGTGTTTGTGGAAGGGCATACCGATAGCGTTGGCATTTGGTATCGAGGAAAAGGCAACTGGGGGTTATCTGCCGACAGGGCCGTATCGATTTGGAAGCTATGGCAAGCCGAGATCCCGGTAGAGCCTAAATTGAATGAGCTCCAAAACTTCAATGGCCAGCTTCTATTCTCAGTGAGTGGTTACGCCGATACGCGCAGAGTCGATTTAACCGAAGAAACAGAAGAGCAAAGAGCTCGCAATCGCCGAATCGATATCCGCTTTACAGTCAAAAAGCCCAAGCTTGAAGATTATGAAAAAGCCAAAGATGTCTAAAAGAGTCTGGGACATGTGGAGCGAGTAATGAAGTTCTTCTTAAGTGATGAAGCTTATCGTAAAAACATGAAAGTGCTAGAGGGCTTAACGGCTAAGCAGAAAGCGATTGCCAAAAAGGCTGGTACGGAAAATCCCAAGTTTGAAGCGGCTTGGTCAAAGCTTTTTAATCTGTTATCAAGAAACCGCTTCGACTTATTTCAAATCGATAATCGATTTGATGTACGTGCATTATCAATTTCTTTAACAGCAAATAAAAAGCTTCGCAGCGCTATTAATATAGATCGAGGACTCCTTAGTGATATTTCTGTTGTTATCCCAAACGGCAGTAACCTGTTTATTGAATCACTCTTTCAGTATTTTTTAAGTGATTTTGATGCCATATCAGATCCTGATGTCATTGGTGACTGGTTGTGTAAAGAGCGCAAGCGTAAAGGATTGGCCAAAGGTATGGAGGAACAAGTGCTTTGTGCAGATGGTCCAACATTCTTGGCAAAACAAGCAATTAAGCGCGAAGCAACCTTCGAACAACAGGTCAAGCACTGGGGGCTTGATCAATACGCTTCAGGTGACTTTGTTAAACGGGCTAAGTCAGTCTATTTTGTGGAGCAGCTTCAGAATATTCCGGTAAATCAACCGCATGAGTTGCTTGAAGAAATCAGTAGAGAATCAGTTGCTAGTAGCCGTTACGATTCAGAGGATCTTATCGGTCACGTGGCATTACGCATTTTAATCGACAGAGCGCCAACACAAAATGTGCACGAGAGCTGGCAAAATGCCGTAATCGCTATCGCAGGTGATCCTCGCGTACCTAAAAATCACCCCCGTTACATTAAATGGTGGAGCCAACTCAATCCGCAACAAAGTAAAAAAGTACAGAGCTGGCTGTCTAAACTGGATCTCAAGCTATTTCTGGAAGCGTTGGAGGATTACTCAAAAAGTTCTTATGATGATGACATGATGCGAATGTTCCCATCCCGTAAACACTTTTTGGAAGGGATGCATGAGGCTGGCACGATTGTACATACTAAACTGTATCTCTCGAAAAACGCAGACAAGTTTATTCGTCAAAACTACCGGCCAGAACATGTTCCTGACTATTCTGTTGTAGAAGACGGTGACCGGTCTATTATCTATGCAGAGCTAAGACGTGGGCACATGATAGAAGGGAGCCACAACTGTCAGATTTGGTTTTATGAAAACCTACATGAAACAGCACCAGTCCTTCAATATGGAAAGCAGCGACTAAAATACGAAGACTTAACAGGGCGTTTAAGCCGAAAAATGTATGCTAGAGGATGTGGTCCATTTGATCATTTTGCCCATTCATCTTCTGCTAGCTTCAAATGGCAACAAAAGTCAGTGGATGCGCTGAAAAAGATGGGTGTTCAAATAAAAGCTTCCGATGTACTTAGCGAAGAAGATTATAAAAAATATAAGCGGATGTACGGAGTAGGATAATGAAAAATTGGATTTCATCCTTGTTCAGCGTAAAAGACTCAAGCGCAAAGTTTGACTTTGAAATCAGTAATGAAAGTGTCGATTTTTACTGCCCGGAATACCAATTTAATAAAATTAAATCCGGAGGTGCAGATGAATATCTCACTGCGCAGTTTGTTGCCTTACAAATGCTCGCCGAAGAAGGTAATGCGGAAGTCATACCTCACGGATTTATTGTGCCCCATCATGTTGTCGCGGCGTTAGATGAGGATGTTTTCCAGCTATTAAATTTACCAACAAGATGGAACGGTAAAGCTGCCGTAGATATTAAGGGCACCACCTTGGGTGAGTCCTTTAAAGTTACTGTAAATGTAGAGTCTCCGTCTGGTCGCATGACGGCAGCTTACAAACCAAATGGCAGTATACTTTCTTTTGGTGACACGCAATTTACGCTAACTAAAGCCATGTTCGAGGTTTTCACAGCACTATCTGAACATTCGGGGTCAGCTAAAAGTGAATCGGATAATCTTTTGCTATTGTATAGCTTGCAGCAAGCGCAGCAGGCGGGGGCAAAACTTTCGCTGAGTCACTTCGATAAACTCGATATTCATGTACCCGACAAAATCGCAGTAGAAGCTGAGACCGATGCTTACGGTAATTTGATCCTTACCCCAAGTATGGGCCAAAAGACCGATCATGATAAACTTCAGCGTGTATTAGGGCAGTTAAAAGCCGAAAATAGCCGTACCTTAAAAGTAGGTAATGAAATTATTCTCTTTAACGAGAAAACCGCCAAAGCCGCCAAAGAAATTATTAGCCTCCGAGCCATTCCGCGTTCTCAGGTTCAACAGTTTTTAAAAGCCCCCGGGGCGTTTTTGGATGCATCGCTTGTTGATCTGGATGTCGGCTTTGCGCTTCGGGTAAAAGGTGCCACGCGTTTTAAACACGCTTACTTTGGTGAAACCGACGAGTCGGGAATTGATTGGTTTGGCCAGAGCCATGCTACCGGGAAAATCCTGCCAATCAATGCGGTTACCAAAGAAGTTAAAACGCAGGAAGATCTTGAGCAACTACAGCAAGTTATTAACGATGCTAAAACAACGGGGGCGACCGAAGTTGTCTTTGAGGGCAAAAACTACGATATCGGTAGTGAAGCCGACGTAACGCAAACCCTCTCCAAGCTGCAAGACAAAATTAACAACCAGCCAGACGATGACGGAGAAAAAGAGCCTAACTCTCCCGATGCACCAAATGATGATGAGAACGTTGAAATCGACGATGGACCAATCGTTATCGATATTGCCCTCAATGATGACGAACTAGACAGCCCATCCAAGTTAGTTGAAGAGGCGCTCAATGAGGTTTATTACAGTCAACCTCTTGATTGGAGTAATCATAAAAGAGAGCCTTATACACATCAGTTAACAGGTGTTAAATGGATCCTTGGCTTAGAAGAAATGGCACGCCAAAAAGAATTGGTCAATGGTGCGTTATTGGCCGATGACATGGGGCTGGGTAAAACCTTTATGTCGCTTTCTGCCACAGAACATTATTATCGGTTGTGCGAAGAAGCGGGTGAAACTTGTCGTCCTACACTCATTGTGGCCCCGTTAAGCTTATTGGAAAACTGGAAGGACGAAGTTGCCGAAACTTTTAATGAATCACCTTTTAGAGACATCGTTATTTTACAGTCAGACGGCGATCTAAACCGCTTCCGGGATGGCAGTACTGAAACCAAAGCCTCTAATATCGATGAAGATTCATTCGAGCCTCGCTATTCCCTTAAGTTCGGCGAAAAATACGGGCCGGACCGCTTGGATTTACCACGCCGATTGGTGATTACCACTTATCAAACGCTCCGTGATTATCAGTTCTCTTTGTCACAAATCGACTGGGGGTTTGCGATATTCGATGAAGCCCAAAACATCAAAAACCCCAATGCCCTGCAAACCCGTGCAGCCAAGGGCTTAAAAGCCAAATTTAAACTACTGGCCACCGGTACTCCGGTAGAAAATAGCCTAGCTGATTTTTGGTGTTTAATGGACACCGCTTGTCCCGGCTATCTAGATTCTTATCAAACGTTCAGGCAAAGCTATATCACGCCTATCCTGCAAGCCGCAGGGGATGAAATCGATGGTGTCAGGGAAAAACTAGGACGACAGCTTCGGGAAAAGGTAGGGGCACTCATGCTCCGTCGCGTAAAAGAAGATAACCTCAAAGATTTACCGAAAAAGCATATGCTGGTGGGGATCAAGTCAAGTGACTGGCAATACGAACCAAAGCTACATGCGGTAATGTCCGCTTATCAGCAAAAGGTGTACGAAGGATCGATTGAAGCGCAGTTAGAAGATGAAAATAGTCATGTGTTAACCACATTAATGCGCTTACGTGACAGTTCTCTTCATCCGCGCTTGGCAGACGGCGGTCGGTTAGACGCGCCGACATCAAAGCGTGAAATCAAAAAACTGTTCGATGAATCCGCCAAGATGGCAAAAACCATCGAAGTACTTAACGATATCCAGTCTAGAAACGAAAAATGCATTATCTTTGCGGTAAATAAACGTCTGCAACGCTTCTTAAGTATTGCGCTGGGCAGTTACTTTGAGCTTGGACCACTGCACGTTATCAATGGCGATGCTAAAGCGGTAGTAAAAAAAGCCAGTGCCTTAAGCCGTAAATCCATGATCACAGACTTTGAGGCCAAAGAAGGTTTTAACGTCATTATTATGTCGCCAGTAGCAGCCGGTGTTGGTCTAACGGTTGTGGGGGCAAACAACGTTATACACTTTGAACGCCACTGGAATCCAGCCAAAGAAGCTCAAGCTACCGACAGAGTATTTCGTATCGGCCAGAAAAAAGACGTGAATATCTACGTGCCCATACTACATCATCCCAGTTTTGAATCTTTCGACGTTAACCTGCATCGCTTGTTATCGCAAAAGTCGATGCTCAAAGACGCCGTCGTGACGCCGGGTGAGGTAATGCCTAATCCAACCGGTTCGGATAAGCACAGCCTTGGTGCTGACAGCATTATTACCTTAGAAGATATGCCACGTTTAAGCTGGAAACAGTTTGAAGCGCTAACGCTTGAATTACTTGCGCGCGAATATCAGGCCGACAGTGCATGGTTAACCAAAGACGGCTCAGACTTTGGTGCCGACGGTGTGTTAACATTCTCTGATGAAGCCATACTCATTCAAGCAAAGCACAAGCAAGGGGCTTATCAGGGCTATAAAGCGGTGCAGGAAATATCCAACGCTGATGCAATCTATGGCCAGAACCTAGGGCGGGAAATCTCAGAAAAAGTGTTTATTACCAATGCGAGTCAGTTAGCGAAAGCAACTCGCGAAATCGCAAGACAGCTAAATGTTACCATTATTGATGGCAGCGACTTAAACGAACTTTGCCAGCGTCATAAAATTAAATTTGGTCAAGTTATAACTCGGTTATCGAAAAAAAGATATGAGATAAAGACGACCCTATAGCAAAAATATAGCGGCAGTGAGCTGAACATATAGATAAAGAATGTACTGTCTGATGGTCATTAACTTCATTACATGAAGGTTACAGTGGGAGGGAATTTTGAAAATAGATACTTATCTATCAGGATGTTGTGAATTCACTCCGGGTGTTATCCTCAAAAAGTAGACAAGGAATCAACGATGCCTAATACTTCTCAATTCGATGCATCAGCTTCGATGTTGGGTTATATCTATCAGATTAGATTTGCTCTGTATTTGTCTTTAAAGAAGCTATCGGATTTGGCTGATCCAGAGCAGTTTAATATATCCATCGAGAAACTGGATGACATCGCATTTGATAATGATGGTTCTCCAGAGGAGCTTTTGCAGACTAAGTTCCATGGTGACGAAGGTAACCTTACTGATAGAAGCCCTGATATATGGAAAACTATTAGGGTTTGGGTAGAGTCGATTAAATCCGGCGAGATCTCACTCGGGAATGTAATTCTTTCATTAGTTACCACACAAGCTGTTTCGAAGGACTCACTGGCAAGTTTGTTGGGTGGGGGGCCGGAAAGAGACATAGATGAAGCTCAGAAAATGATGACTGGGATCTGCGAAGAGACAAACCAGACAAATGAAAAAGGCTATAAAGCATTTAAGAGTCTGAGCGTTGCAGAAAAGAATAGTTTGTTGAGTGCAATCTATGTTGTTGGAAAGTCAGAAGATCTAATAAAAATCAGAGAAAACATGAAACCAATAGCCAGACAGTCTGTGCCTGTTCAGGCGGTCGATGCATTCCTAGACCGAATTGAAGGAAATTGGTTCAAGTGGGTTGTGGAAGCTCTGAGCAAGACACCATCAGGTGTAATCAATTTGGGCGTTTTACAAGAATTAGTCGAAAACATACGACCGGAATATGCTCTCACTAACCTGCCTGCTGAATATGTTGATGCGTTGCCCGATGCGATGGACGTAGACAATGACATGCGGATATTTGTTAAACAGATGCGTTTGTTTAATGCCCCTAAAAAATTGATCGAGTTGGCAATAACAAATTACTATAGAGCATTTGAGCAGAGAAATAAGTGGGCTGGAGACGGTTTGTTGAATCCGGGAGAACTCAGTGGTTTTGATAGAAAACTATTTGAGAAATGGTATGAGCAACAAGCGTTTATGGAAATGCAGGAGTCGCTAGACACCGAGGATGCGAAAAGGGCGTATTCAGCAAAGTTGTTTCAGTACTGCCAGCAGCAAGGTGTTGTTCCTATTCGTCCAGATTTCGTTGAAGAGTATCTCTCCAAAGGCTCCTATCAAATGTTGTCAGATAATCTAAGAATCGGGTGGCATCCTGATTATGAGCAGTTGGGCGATGCGAGAAACGAGGATGTTGCCTAATGATAATTGAATCAGAACTTTCCAAAGAAGAGGCCAATCTTTATAACCCAGCCTATATTGGAGCCGTCTTGTATAAGGCGATTCGGGGGTGTTCAGAAAAAAATGAGCAAGGACTTCATTGTTCACTTCTTTACTTAATTGCACCGCTTGCGATAAGTGCTCACTATTCATCTGTATTGCCGGCTACTGTATCGACTCCACTGGCTGGTTGGGCTGCGGACTTTGAAGGGCACTTAGTTGGATTTGCTAATTCAGTTAGCGCATATATTGATGTGGTAAACATGGCAATTGTATTTTTACTTGAAAGGGAAGCTATTTCCTTATCGGAAAATGGTTTCTTTCTAATTAATAACGAAGCTATGCCAAAATTACCAGCGATAGTTAATAAGAACGAAGCATTTAAAAAGGCATTTTTAGGAGCTGGTTTTTTAGGTCGATGGTTTGGCCAATCTCCATCGGTTGAGGGGATCTATGCGCATTTGGGAGTGATGCCGTGACTATGCAGATATTGACTGTTTCATTGTATGGAAAAAATGGACAGCGACGTGATGTTACATTTCAGCCTGGCTCAGTAAATATCATCACAGGGGCTTCGCAGCGAGGAAAAACCTCGCTCATCCACATTGTGGAATACTGTTTGGGTGCCAGTGAATGCATGATAGCGGCTGGCCATATTCGTCAGACTGTAGATTGGTATGCCATTTTATTGCAATTCCCTGACTGCCAAGTATTTATAGCGCGGGGAGCTCCATTGCCTGGCTTAAAAGCAACTTCGGCCTGTTATATGCTCGTTGAAAAAGAAATTTCCTTGCCGTGCAAATCGGAATTAACGAGTTCCACTAATATTGATAGTGTGGTGTCATTTTTAACCCAAAAGGTTGGTGTTCCAGAGCATGTTACGGAAGTTCCGAAAGGAAATACCCGGCATCCGGTTACCATCGGGTTTCGCCATTCTAGATATTATCTATTCCAAAGTCAGACTGAGATTGCCAATAATGAGATCCTTTTTCATCAACAAGCTAGGGACAGAGTTCCGCAAAATATTAAGGATACCTTGCCCTATTTTATAGGGGCAGCTGAAGACGACCGACTCTCCGAAATGGAAAGGTTGCGTTCGTTAAAACAAGATCGGATGCGCCTAGTAAAGCAGATAAAGGAGATTGAGTCTTTAAAGGGGGATGGACTTCAAAAAGGTTATTCATTGTTATCAGAGGCGGCAGAGCTAGGATTGTACATCTCAGAGAATTTGATTCCCAAAGATGAGGTTTTATTGGACCAGCTTGGGCAGATTTCGCGTTGGTCGCCGTCATTCGATGTTGATGTGAGCGTTGAGCAGGATCCACTTTTAGCATTGGAGGCAGAAAATAGAAGGCTCCAGGGCCAAAAACGGGCGTTGAAGTTAAGGCTCAGGGAAGCCCAAAACTATACGGCCTCGGAATCTGGCTTCGAACAAGCTGTGAACGACCAGGTTTACAGGCTTCAGTCAGTTGGGTTATTTAGGAAGTTTGAAGCTATGTCCGAAGTTTGTCCTGTATGTGAGAGTCCGCATGAGGGTACTTCAAAATTCCAAGAAATAATAACGTCATCGTTAGCAGATCTTTCAGAAAAGTTGCAAGGAGTTGGGCGTACCAGACCTCGTATTAGTGGGTATGTCAATCAGTTATTACAGGAGCAGAGCGAGCTTAATACTCAGCTCAAACGCATTAAACAGTCTATCGGCAAGATTAGATCTCAAGAAAGCGATGATGAGCAGCGTGATGACTTGAATACGCTGAGAGCTAAGTTGGCAGGAAAATGTAGCCTGTACTTAGAAAGTTTAGATTGGGCTGATGACAACGAAAATTTGAAAGCGCAGTTGGCATTGTTAGAGGAGGAGATATCAGTCCTTTCAGAAAAGCTCGATCCAGAAGCACTAAGAGAAAAGCTGGAGGCTCAGCTTAATTGTATATCAGAAGATATGACTGTTTGGGCTCAAGAACTGGGTCTTGGATATAGCAATCATCGAATCCGTTTAGATGCTTCAAAATTAACCGTAGTTGCTGATACTCCAGATGGGCGCGTGACACTCGATAAAATGGGAAGCGGTGAAAACTGGATGGGTTATCACGTTGTTACCTACCTTGCATTAGCAAAGTGGTTTATAGAGCGTGCTCGCCCAGTAGGTCGTTTTATTTTCTTTGATCAACCTTCTCAAGTTTACTTCCCCTCTGATAAATCTGATTCAGGTGATCTTTCCGAAATTGAGAAGGATGAAGACAGAATTGCAGTTAAAAAGTTGTTCGAATGGATTTTTAAAATTGTCAAGGAACTATCACCCGAACTTCAAGTGATCATAACTGATCATGCAGATATAGATGAACCTTGGTATCAAAAAGCCATTAGAGATAAGAAATGGCGTGGTGAATATGCGCTTATTCCAAGAAGCTGGTATGAGGAACCCCAGGTTACTGAGTCGGACTTATATTTGTTTCTACAAGAGCTAATTGTTCGCTGTAAAGAGGAGCTTAACTATACGCCAACATATTTTATTCGGATGCTTGAAGAGTTAGGAGCAATTCAAGCTGTATCTCAATTAGTTCTGGATCCAAAAGAGTCAGAGGGTTTCACTAAACTAGCTTTGGAGAGACGTCTCGATTTAAGTGTCGAGTCAGTCGTTCTTGAGAGTCCTTGGTCTTCACTGTTTGATGAAAGTGTGATTCAGGCTGCTAAGATAAAATTGAGGAAATTATAGTATTATAATTCTTTATACAACTTAATCTACGATTATTTTGATTCACTATAATTCATCTCGATTAAACAACCCTGTCTTTGTCGCCTCATCAATATGATCGCTCCACCACTGCATCATTTCTCGTCTTTGCTGAAGGTACGTAGCTCGGTTGTAGGCAGCGCGTACTTCATTTGAGTCAGAATGGGCCAATGCCGCTTCAACTATATCGTAATTAAAATCATTTTCGTTTAATGTTGTACTTGCTAAAGCTCTTAAACCGTGCGACACCAAGCGCTTCTCAAATCCCATGCGTTTAAGGGCAGAGTTGGCCGTTTGGGCATTGGTGTGCATTTTTCGGTTTCTATCTGCTGGGAATATGTATTCGAGTGTCCCGCTAATTGGTTTAATCTCTGCTAATAGGCCTAGAGGTTGTTGATCTTTGTATGAAAAGCAGCCGGCATAGCAAC
>CENT01017263.1_pt1 | contig 14677 bp, 28 predicted proteins | sample 530141 | NCBI WGS metagenome assembly CENT01 (sample SAMEA2591074, study PRJEB7988) | marine metagenome | isolation source: saline water (ENVO:00002010), including | reverse complement strand
AATACTCTTTCTCTTCTTGAGAGCCCATCAAATACTCGTTGTGGATTCATTGCAGGTAGTTGACAACTATAATTAAAATCAGAACTATCAATCCATTGTTTTAGTACTTTTCTAGTATGCTCCATACCATTGTCTTGCCCTTCTGTAACGCTTGGCACTACTAGTTCTATTATTATTTTTTCTGTTCCTCTTTTAAATTCCATATTTTGCCTCAAATTTTCCGAAGGAGTAATCTTCTCCTACATCAAAATCACATCCGACTGGACAGTTTGGTATAGACATACCCCTGTCTTTTTGAATACAATCTTTTACAATTTCCATATACTCATCTACATACTCCTCATCTACTTCTGCTAGAATAGAGTCATGAACGAGAGCAAATATCTTTGCTTTACTACTATCAATTTCATTATGAGCATCAATCGCTCCAAGTAAGTTTACATCAGATGCTATAGACTGTACTAGAAAATTAATACCAGATCTTACTTCATGAGATGCAATACCTTTATCTTGTGAGAATACATTTGGTAATCTTCTCTTTCTACCAAAGTGAGAATAAATGAATCCATTATCTTGAATAAATCGTTTGTTATCGTCTAACCATTTCTTTAAACCATGAAACTGTTCAAAGTAATCTCGAATAACTGCACTTGCCTCATTCATACTAAAGTATTTTCCTGAGTCTTTGGTGACTTGTTCACTAATTTTCTTTGGTCCAGCTCCATACATAATACCAAATGTTACTGCTTTTGCCATCTGCCTTTGTGTGCCAAACTGTTCTGCTACCTCGTCTACTTCGCAAGGAAGATTAAAGACGAGCTTTGCAATGTTTGAGTGAAAGTTTCCACCGCTTCTGAATACATCCATAAGGTTTTTATCATTTGCAAGCACAGCGGCACAATATACCTCAGCTGTGGTTAAATCCATTGCAACTATCTTCTTGCCTTCTGCGGCTCGAATACATCCTTTCACAATCGGATTGTCTCGAGGAATCTGTTGCATATTCATTTTACCACTTGATGATAGCCTTCCAGAAGTTGTTCCATGCAGGTTGAAACCTGTACGAAGTCTACTGTCTCTATCAAGCTGTGGATAAATTTTGTCAAGATATGTACTCTTAATCTTAACTTTCTGTCGTATATCGAGTACTAATTGTGGTACTTCATGCTCCTCGGCTAACTCTTTTAGCACTTCCGCATCAGTACTGTGCGCACCCGTTCCAGTTTTCTTACCTGTAGGTTCCAATCCTAGAAAGTCAAAAAGTAATCCTCTCAGTTGTAATGTACTATTAGGATTGAAGTCTTTACCTTGATTGTGTTCAAACTCTTTGATAGCTGGATAAGTATATAACTTTTTAATAGCTTCATCAATTTGTTCTTGCATAAGTACTGAAGATGTTTGAAGTCTGTCTTTATCAAAAGGAACTCCTGCATCCTGAATATCTGTCAGGAATCTACAGCCTGGAATAAGAATATCTCTATACACTCCATACAATCTTTGATTTTTCACTAGTGCATTTTCAAACTTTTGAAATAGTAAGAAAGTACACACTGCATCCATAGCAGCATAGTCTTGCATTACTTCAAAAGGAATAAGATCCCAACTGAAGCTACCTTTGAGTATACCATTTCTACGGCAGTAATCATCTATCCATTCGTACATACCTTTTTCATAGTCTCCATATGGAGTGTACTTAAGAGATAGTTGTTTCAAACCATGTGTGCCAGGATTCTCATCTAGCATATAATGAAGTAGCATAGTATCTTCGAACCTTGGAAACTTAAATCTAAAGTGATACTCAAAGAACGCTAAGTCAAACTTAGCATTGTGAAAGACTACTCTTTTCTTGTTAAATATTTGTTGAAGTAATACTTCTGCTGTTTCATCTATACACTCACAGTCTATATACACTCCATGCTCTGCTTCATAAGATAAACTAATACCAAGCATATACCCATCTCGGGGGTACAAACCTGAAGTCTCAGAGTCAAGAGCAACAAAGTCATTCGCATGATCTCTAGCTTTGATTAGGTATCTATGGAGTTCTTTCGAATCTCGGATACCATAACACTTGTCGTCTCCAAGCTTTTGTTGTTTTAGTTGTCCTTTTGTATATTTGACTATGTTCTCTCTTGATTCTTCCCATGTCTTTTTAGCTTCAGGTTTGAACGCTAACATAGCAGGATTAATTACTGGTAGGTACTTATCATCAATACATCTACCACTATATTCTGTTACAGAATTCTGATTCGTAAAATACTTTAAACACTCAGAACCAACAAGTATAATCCAATCATAGTCATCTTGATTAATCTCAATATCACAGTCTCGTTTTAATACTTTCTTAATTGTTGGATCAGAACATAATTCATACTTATCGAACTGTATTTCATTCTGAAATAACTTTACATAGTCATTACGACTAGGTTTACTTTCTACTAGGGCTATTTTAGCCATATAATGTCTCCTTTAATTCTTTTACTTTTACTTTATTTAAAGCGCCCGCATCCCCTAATTGTACAGGCAATCTTATATTTTTTGATAATAACTCTGCTATTTCACAGAGTTCGGCAACTCGAGTAGCAGCTTCTTGTCCTGCTTCGTCAGGATCAAATAGTATATCTACTGCAGATACTCCTTGCATTTTTAATAATTTTAACTTGTCAACATCAATGTTTCTAGTTCCAAAACAACAAACAGCATTTTCTAAGCCTTTGTCGTGCAGATTTAACATATCAAATATACCTTCTACTAAAATTACTCTACCCTTGATAGGGCGGACTCGAGCAGGATACAAAGGTAGCAATGCCTTCGGGGGATGTATTAAATACTTTGGAACATCAGTTGGGGACTGTGTTCTGCAGTTAAATGCTACTATTCTTCCTGTCAAGTCCTTAATTGGAAAAGAAATTCTACCTGTAAATGGTTTGTCTGGATGCAAAAATGCATCAAACAATTTGTAACTTTCTGGAGTTATCTCCCTCCAGTTACCTACATAAGGCATAAAATTCTTTGGCATCTTCAATCCTACGGAAGATGCTCTTTTTTCTTCTACTTTTCTTCTGAGTTTTTCTCTACGAATGTCCAACGGATTGGAAGGAGCATCGAAATGGTTAAATAAATTACCTTTAAACCCACAAGAAAAACAGTTGAATACACCTGTAATTCTGTCAATTCTCATACTAGGATTACTGTCATCATGGTCAGGACTAAGACACTTTACAATAGCGTCTGCTGGAGACAACTTATAGTCAATCTTTCGTTCTTGTAAAAGTTCTTCTACTGTCATAGCTGTTGTATAAATGCAAAGATGACAATGATAGGAGTTGCAATCATTATTGCAAATGTCATAGCGATAAGTATGTGTTCCATTATCTTCATCATAATTTAGCTTTAGCCCTCTCTATTAATAAATAAGGTATTGCAGATATAAATGTCCACACAGGCCAAAAAAGTAAGTTTGCTACTATATATTTCATAATTTCTTGTGACTCCATCCTTTTAATTGATCTCCAAGTTCTTCAAAGTCTGTCATAGCTTTACCACTTGGATCTTCTTTGTGTTCGTAATACTTACTTTTCCAAGCAAGTTCTACCATTTGAAACCATATTGCTATGGCTTTGTTTCTAAATTCTTTATCTCCCCACAAGTAAAACATATTCCACCATTCTTTTTGAAATTTGAATACATCTACTTCCATTGTTTTAAACATCCATCCATCTGGGTGTTTATGACATATCTCTAGCATTGCTCTCAGTCTTTGACTTCCTGCAATCGGATAATAACTAGGCATGGTTAGTATTGGGGATTTCATCCCATGCTCTATTAAACTTTCCATAAGAGGTTCATTGACTGGTACTTTGTGAATATTATCACGCACAGTTGGTTGGTTCAGTAAAAACTTTACTGATCGCTTCTCTCTATCGAAAGGTGGCAGAGCTATTAACTCTGCCGTTTCTTTACTAATTCTATCTGCCGCCACTGTTCCTTACTTTTCTCCATAAGCCATGTCGGCGTCTTTTTTCTATCTCCATACGAATCATGTATGTTCTAATTAATGCTACTATTGTAATTATAAAAGTAGTAGTTATAGATATAAGAAATGCACTTGTCCATTGCCATTGTTCTATCATTAACCATAACATAAATGTTTGTAATGGAAAGTTAATTGCTAATGCAACGCCTACTTGAACTACTGATTCTTGTAGAGCTGCTTTCTCTGTTTTAGTCATTTATTTCGTCCCATAGTTGTTCTTCGAGTTCTGTCTCATAAATTATTCTGAACTCCTCGATTGTTGGTGTCATCACCTTTACTGGTGAATTCATTAATTCTCTTACATGTCTAGTGTAAGCAATTAATAGTTGTTGTTCTGTGTATAATATCATATGTCGTCTACATTTTCTCCTGTTGCCATATTATCTTTAATTGCTTCTCGTTCTTTAGGATTGATTGCTGACTGAGGTCCAATCTTTAAAGTTTCCCAGTCTACTGTACTAGTAAAACTTTCCATACGATTACTTCTCATTTTGACACAATTAAATGTCATACACTCATCCTGCTGCTCCCATGTCTCTAATGCATAGGCAGCATCTGCTGCATCAAGAATACCTTTTGCAAACCTAGCTTCTCCACTTGCATCCGTCTGGTAGGGTGCAAAGACAAGCGTTTCATATTCTTGTGCGTACAGTTTCATTTTCTTACTGACTTCTATTTGTTCTGTCCAGTCATATTGACCTGAGCGACTTGGTGCATTGTGGCGACGAACTTGGTTTAGATAATCTACTATTACTACTCCGACATCTAGTTGATTGACTTTCTTATCTAATTCAGACTGAATCTTTGAAAGTGTAAGTGCTGGATCATAGATGACATCTAACTGTCTTTCTTTGTGGAGAGGAAGTTTTGTTAAGGCTTTATGGAATGCTTCAAAGTCATGAGTTTTTTGAAACTCTGGCAATAAATCATGTCCACCATCAAAACGACCTGCCCACCATCCACCAACCATGTTCCATTCTTGGGCTGAAAGCATTTTGCTTCTTAGTCTGGAGAATGGGATCTTTGTAGCAATAGAACATATTCTCTGAAGTATTGATCTACTATCCATCTCAATAGTGAAGTACAAGGCACTACGCCCAGCTTCATATACATTGGATGCTAGATTACAACAAGTTAGAGATTTTCCTGAACCTCGTCGTCCGCCCACAAGCACTAAGTCTTTGGGAGAGAACTTAATCTGTGAGTCATACTCACTATTGAGTCCTAAGGGTAAATACTTCGCTAGTTCTTTGTCATCCTCAAAGAGAGATATGCTCTGCATACTTTCTTCGGGCGGCTTGACATCTACCTTATCACTTACCCTTAAAACTATTTCTTGTAATTGTTCTATGTTTTCTTCTGCGCTAGCCATAGCGACTGTGTTATCGATATAGGAATCCAACTCATCTAGTATTTCTACTTGTGCATATTCATTCTTCAGATAGTCAAGTAAAAGCCAAGCGTCTACCTCGACATCTACGGACTCGATTGCGAATATTTTTTCTTGGAGTTGTCGATCTCGTACTTCATAAGAGAGATCTTCGAATTGGGGAAGGTCTTGATAATTATCGATATGCTTATCAAGGATGCGGAAAATTGACTGGTACTCGCCAGGTAGGTAATGTTCTTTTAACTTAGACCATGTGTCTAAATCTTTCTGAACTATAATCTGTTTTAAAAGCGCTGACGCTATATTCAATTGACCTCTCCCAAAGTAATAAAAAACGGGCAGGGGCGAACCCCTGCCTTAAACTAATCAAAAGACTAGGTAATTAACCGATATCTTTTTTAGCTGCGCCGTTGTAGTCAGAACATTGTAGTCCTCGTCTTGTCAACATAGTTTTTACGCCACGAACTGTTTTGCCGATTTGGTCAGCAATTTCTTCTACAGTGTGTGAAGCAACATCTACATCAGCAAGTACGTCAGCTTTGCTTGATCCTTTTGTTTCTTTTTGCTTTGGAATAGCGTTGATCTCGCCACTTCTTAGAAGTGAAAGAGCTTTTCCTCTGATTGAGTTTACAGATTTGCCAAGTGCGTCAGCGATTTCTTCTACGAAAGATCCATCGTTAACCATTGATACAAATGTGCCTTCTTCTTCAGGAGTATAAGTTCTAACTGTTTCAACTTTAGGAGCAGGCTTAACATGAGAAGTTAATTCCATTGATAAGATTTTTCCTTGAATTGATTTAGCAGAGAATGATCCGCCTTCGAAGTTTGATGCAATTTCTGCATATGTGTAAGAGCCGCTGTTGTCAGTAACAAAGGCTTGTAAAGTTGCTTCTTGCTCGTCTGAGAAAGACTTAGAAGCAGATGCTGAAGCTAATTCAACATCAAATCCCATTTTTCTCAATTTGCTAGAAACTGATCTTGTAGATGTTTCTAACTCATCAGCTGCGTTAGCAACTGTTGATTGAGATATAGGGCTTTCAGAACCAACAAAGTCTGTTAACTGTTGAGTTCTTTCGTCTGTCCATTTAGGTAATGCCATGATTATTTTTCCTCTATAATTTGTTTTAGGTTGTTAAATATTTTTATCCCAAGTTGTTCTGCTTTTTTAGTTTTTGCACTTTCAATTCCACTTTCATTGAGTAAGATTGTTACATCCTTTGTCAAGGAACTCTTAACAATGAAGCCATACTTTTCTAATACTTGAGTAGCGGCCGCTTTAGTAGGGTAAGATTTCAACTTACCACTAATGCAAACTGTTCCCTTAGTGTCGTCAAGACTGACTTTTGCCTGCTTTTTACAAGTAAAAGAAAAGGGAAGTTCATTATAGCCGTGGTCAATAAAAGTACCAACTAACCAGTCATAAAGATTCGACGCCGCTTTCGGACCCAGACCTGCCTCTATACATATCTCTGGGGTTATCTCATATAATGATGAGATGTGTTGTGCTAATTTATTAGTGGCACTTGAGCCAATCAGCGGTATCGAAAAAGCTGGTAATAGAGTTGTAAGGTCGACACTCTTTGATTTCTGTATCTCGTTGTGTAGTTTCGTACCAAGTTTCTCTGAATCCAAGCATAATGATATTTCTTCTTGGGATAAAGAATAAATATCATGTATATCAAATAAATCAAGTCTAGCTATAGTAGCTGGACCGAGTCCTTTGATTTTTAAGGTTTTTGCAAAGTGTTCAATACGCTTTGCAGATTTAGCAGGACAAGAGTCATTCAAACAGAATAACTGATCGTTTACAAATTCCAGTACACTGTTACATGCTGGACAATTTGTTGGCGGTACTATCTGTCTCAAAGTTTCTCTTTCTCCTAAATATGATATTATTATATCAAACGAGAGAGGAAATGTCAAGAATTATTTTTCGGAAAGTGGGATAAAATAAGAGAGGATATTTTGAAACACTCCGTATGCCCACCAAATTTTTGAGTTGGGGAATAACTATCGTGTTTAAACTCCTCGTGGAGGGACTGCTCAATTTTCCAGCAGTTGTAGATGGTGTCATGATAAGTTCGTTGAATACGCAGATCGTATCCTTTGAAGCCACGACTTCTTTTAATTACATGCCGCCAGTCTTTACCACTAGCGATACCGACTTTGATGCACTCGCGCTCAAAGGTTCTTTGATTTACTAAAATAACTCCATACAATACACCTTCTCGTTCTTTTTCTTCAGGTCTATTGTTGAAGTATGTTTGATTGTAGACTCCTCCGCTCACCACTTAAGTCCATGTTCAAGTGCGTACTTACATCCTTGATAGAAGTCTCTATCTTCTTCGGATATAAAATGCCATTTGTAGCTTACTCCATACATTTTTTCTTCTACTTCTTTGGGGTGAGTAAGATGCATTTGTTTATTCATCATTTCTTCGAGTTCATCAAACTGTTTTGTGATCATTGCTTTGTATTCTTCTACTTTCTTACTCATTTCATCCAATATCTTTTAACTGGGGGGTTGACTTGTTTCTTTTCCTTTACTGGTCTTTTCATAAGTTTACCACAAGAATGGCATCTTAAGTTTATCTGTAGCAACTCACAAATTGCCTCGTCTTTTGGTAAAGCAAAACACTGGTGAGGATGAAACATTTCTGTTGGTAAAGGAAAGCCTACATGCTTCATCTGACAACTAAGTCAATAAGAAAAAAGCAGAATAACATACCTCCGAACATACCTACCTGTACTAATGACATGATAGCTACTTGTTTCATTGGGTGTACATCTACAATCTTTTCAATCATATCTTCACTAGGAGATAAGTTTGCAACTTGTAATAACTTTTCTTCTTTCACTCTGTTTGTGGTTTTCCTTGTTTTTTCATCCACTCTCTATGCGTGGGCTTTTGTTTCATTATACTACGATTCTTTAAAAAAGCTTGTCGTAATTCTTCGTTCATTTTTTGTGATTTAGTCAATGGTTTCATCTCTTTTTGTTTTTTAGGTGGAAATAGCCACTGTATTATTTTAATTGCCATTTGTTGCAAGTCTCTTCTGAGAGTACTAATGCTGTGTACTCGCCTACTCTACACCAGCCTTCGCTGAGTTTAGAACTAATTTGATGTATGGGATCATAGAATTTACACTCTCCACACGGTTGGGTTGGCATTGGATTAAGTCTTTTTAACTTAAGCTTTTTCATATTCCGTAAAGCCACCAATGGATTTACCTTCAACTATAATCTGTGGAAATGTTCTCGCTGTTGGGAACTTTTCCATAAATTCAGGAAACTCAAAGTCTAATCCTAGTTGGAAGTATGTATAATCATGTCCTAGTCTTTCTGCAAGATTCTTTGCTTTATCACAAAAAGGACACTGTTCTTTACCATAAATTTCTACTTTCATTTTACATTCCATTCTTCGTTTCCGTTCTCTGTGTTAAATCGTCTCACTAGATACTTGAAATTGTTAATTAAATATGTAGGGTAGTCTTCTGTAATTGAAAGGTAATCCTTTGTTTCATCACAATGATCAAGCCACATTCTACTTACAAAACTAGTAAATCTATCACTAAATATTTCTGTAAATGCTTCTTGCTTCAATCGACTCTCCTTACTACTTGGGGAATAATCTCCCCTGCTCTTATAACTTCAACCATACATCCAATCTCCAAACCGAGTTCTTCGATAATTCCAATATTATGTAAGGTTGCTCTTGCAACTCTTGCGCCGTCTATGTCAATCGGATCGAGTATTGCTACTGGGGAAACATTCCCTGACTTTCCTACTTGCCATACAACATCAATAAGTTCTGTAACTACACCCTCTTGTTTTACTTTCTTTGCGAAAGCTCCTCTTGGGTGATGAGAAGTATATCCTAATTCTTCGAAAGCTTCATTATTAATTACTCTCCATACTTCTCCGTCTTGGGGAAACATAGGATAATTACTGTCAATGATTGTTTCAAATCCACAATGATCGAGAAAGTCCATGTCTTCGATAAAGTCAAGAGTTGGGTAGGGTTGTATACCATACGCAATGAAAGTTAAATCTCTATTCTGAAACTCTATCACATCATGTAAACTTAGTGCACCCGCTGCATAGTTACGACTATTCTTAATCGTTGCTGGGGCTACTACTTCTCCTGTGATTTGTACTATGTGTTTGCCTGTGCAAGGCAGAAGGATACGAGGTACTAGAAACCTCATGTTGTCTGTAATGTCGAGACCATGTTTGCCATCGCCTCGTGTTAAGGCAAGTGATAACCTGCCATTGATATATTGAAGACTTACTGCTGCACCATCTAGTTTTGGTGTAACAGTTACGGGTTCATTTCCATAGTCTGGGTGATCTTCTATTGAATATGCTTTCTGTAAAGAATACATAGGAAAAGCATGAGGATATCTTGCACCTCTGTCTTTAAGAAGATCGTGTCCTACTTCAGTAGCTACGCCTAGTTGTTCTTCGAGTCTATCATAAGCCTCGTCAGACATAAGTGGTTTGCCATTATAGTAGGCAATCCTTGCCCGTTTGATTAGTGCTTCTAAATTTTTCATATGTATATTATACTAAAATTATAAGGACTTGTCAAGAATTATTTTAGGGTAGGTATATTTGATCTAGTAAGTCTTTAAACTCTTCCTCCAAAATGCTTTTGCTCTCTGCTAGCGAGAGAATTTCTACTAACCCTTGAAAGAGATTTCTACTGTTATCAAAGTCAATCGGCATACTTATGCCTTGATTTGAAGGTTTCCATTCTTCTTCAAAGTCTAAATAGTACTTGCGTAAGGATATATACTCTATGTCTCTAAATGTAGAAACTACAAGACGCACTTGTTCGTGCTCAGTTTCTTGAATTACTTTTTCGTATATTGCGGGGGCAGTGAAGTCAATCATTCTTAATCACTCGGTTAAGAGGTACGACACTGGTAACATTCTCTGGCACAAGGATTCTATAAGAATCTGTATCCCAGCAAAATAATAGAACTGTGTGTTGACCTTCTTTTGCTCTGTTTCTTTTCTGACGAATGTATTCTGTAGAAAAGTCACTAGTGCAAACATTGTACTTTAGTTTCCTAGAGTTCTGACTTCTATAGGTGATCACTGCGTCACCTGCTTCTTCGAGTTTAGCTTTAAGCTCCTCTTTTTTCATTGATTCCTCCAATTTAATCTAACAAAAACTCTTTTGTGTTGCTAAATTGCAGAGGTCTCTTTTATGAGATGCAAAAAACCAAGGCAGTATGCACTGCCTTGGTCAAACTATTTTTTTAACTATTTAACGCTTCAACGACACCTTTGAAGTATACTGCAGCTTTACCAGTTAGTTTACTGATAATTGCTTCATCAACTTCTTGACCTGCGTCTGACAGAGCGGAAGTAAGACTTGCTTGAGCATCAGCTACTGATACTCGTCCACCACCAGTAGATCCACCTGAGGATTTAGCTGCTGGAGTTTTTCTTACATAAACGCCTGCCTTGGTCAATATCATACGAACTCCATTTGGTGATTCACCAAGTTCGTCTGCGATGTCTTTTACAATCTCCATTGAAGTTTCAGGTGTTGGTTCTTGTTCCTGATACATTTCGACTGCCTGTGCTTTAGATTCATCTGTCCAAGCCATTCTTTTTCTCCTATGTTTGTTTTGGATCCATGTGTCATTCCATACGGGCTTCCAACCTGTTCGGTCGTACTGTTGTGTATAAAATCTATCACTCATGTATATCCTTGTTTAAATATAACTATATTATAACGAAATTGAAACCATCTGTCAAGAAGTATTTTTCAGTATCTATAACGATTTCCTATCTTGAAAAATACTTTTCTATGGTTGCAATCTTTTCTTCGGCATTTGCAATTTTTTCTATCTGTGTCTCGATAGCTTCTATAATCTCTGGGTGTTCTCCAATACCTGTAGAGTTTCGGGTATACACCATAACATTTGCCTTTGCTACTTCTAATTCGCCTTTTAACTTAGCGATAAGTGCTTGTAGTAAATAATTCATAAGTATCCTTTGTCTTTTAGTGTGTCTTTTACCCATTCAACAGCATAGTAACCTAACGCAGCCCAAATGCCTAAGTTAAGTAAAAATATGCCTACTGTTGTGGGCAGTGTAAAAATAAATTCTATCATTTGTGTTTCTCCTCCCAGTCTTTCACTGCGGCTTGAATTGTTTCTTCTGCTAATACGCTACAGTGTAATTTAATCGGTGGTAATTGTAGAGCTTCTGCGATATCTTTATCTTTTATTTCTAGTGCTTCGTCAAGTGTTATGCCCTGTAGCATATCTACAAACATAGAAGATGAAGCAATTGCACTGCCACACCCATAAGTTTTGAACTTTACACCAAGTATACGACGATTGCCAGGATCTACTCTTAGTTGTAGTTTCATAACATCTCCACAAGCGGGCGCACCCGTCATGCCAGTTGCTACTGTTGGATCTTTAGGATCGAATCTTCCTACTGAAAATTGTTGAGGACTATTTAGTACTCCCTCAAATCTATCTACTACTTCTTTACTGTATGCCATTATTTAATTTTCTCTGTGCCTTTTATAAAACCTACTGCAAATTCTTCTGCTTTCTGAGGGATTAGTAAAGGTAATACCATAAATGGTAAGAACAATGTGAATATTATAAACACTACTATAGTTGATAATATAGGTCTTTGCGCTAATATGTTGTCTGCGTTTATTAAAGAGATTACCTTAAGAGAAGGTCTCCATATTTTCCACATAGCAAGTAAACTACCTGCTAGCCAAAAACAAAGTATTATCTGTAGTGTTGTCATAAATATTCCTGTAAGTGTTTTAAACTTCCTATGTTGTATGCAAGTCTTGGGGCGTAATGCCCTGCATCTTTTACCAATCCGAAGTATGGCGATTCACACTCTGCCATTTCTATTTCCCACAAGAGATAGCATTTGCTACCATGTCTCTCAAAGTTGTGGGACTCTGTTATTTCTCGTTTTACAACTGCAATACAGTTGCCCTGTGCTGACCAAACTCTTTCATTTGGTTCAAACTCTTCTGAGACGCAAGGTTCGGGAATCATTGCATCTTTGATACCTTTGTAATCCGTATCTGGAAGTTTTTGAGGTACTCCCATCCGTTCAATAACGGCTTTGATAAAAGCTGGGGAACGATATAATGCCTTTGCAATGTCAGATACTACTGCTCCATTTAAGTAATGTTTTACTATGGAGACTTTCTCTGCTTCTGTTACGCCCTTGCCCTTATTTTGTGCCTTTCTTTTAGCACGAAATTCTAATGTTTCATTGTGATCTAATATGATCTTGTTGAGACGAGTTGTATTGTATGATATATGTAATATCTCACACGCCTCTTTTTTAGTAATAGGTTTCTCTGCAGCGAGTAATTCTATTACTTTGTTGATGTTTGCTTCTGAGAGTTTTTCTTCTCTTTTCTTTCTAACTGCCATCTTTTAACTCCAAATGATAGTCGTTTAACTCTTTGAGTTCTTGTTCATGCATTGCGCCTAGTAAAATAATAGCATAGTGAATAACTTTGTATAAGTCTTTATCATTTCTGCCGTTCTTCTTTCCAAAACGCTGTGCATACTTAATTATATTACCAATACAGAAACCTTCTCCATGTCCATTCTCAAATACTATCTCTGTAGTTTGAGTCTTTGCTTGAGCATAGTGTTGATTATATGTATTATCTATATACTGTCGTAATCTTGATAGTATTAAATCTTCGTTAAATTTATACACGAGTTATCCTTTTTTCGTAATCGGCATAATCTTCATTCCACCAATGTGGTTTGTCTCTGTACTTCCAACTGGCAAAAGTTGCCTTGTCTAAATGGTAATAATCACGATAACTTTGTATCGGATTATCGTAATCTCTAAGATCTTCTGGCATAGCCAAGCCGAACTTAGTAAAGCCTACTCTTTCAAGATGTACTGGATCTGGCAATTTGTTTACTACTTGCTCTATTGATTTGTGTAGTTTGCCATAACGATAGTAGTACTCATCATTCAATGCATTTGCATAACAATGAACCCACTCATGATTGTCCAATGACTCCCTTGCCCAGATAGTGCAGGGATGATTGTACATCATTGGAAGGTAGGGGAAGGGTCGCTCCTCCAATGGTAAATGCTTAATTTCAGCTTTAACCTTGTTCAGAACTTCTCGTTCGTCTGCATTTAGCGCACGAGGAACATACCCTAGAAACTTATCTATGTAAATTGTTGTGCAAAGAATCTGGGCTGCTTCGAGTGGCATCTTAACAATATGTTTGTCAACATGATACTCAGCAGCCTTATCGAGATCCTCGTCTAAGTAAAATAAATTCATATCTTACTTCCAGCACTTGTAAATGCCACAAAGACCATCTGCGTTTTCTGTAGTTTTACAGTAAGGACAGACCTTTTCTTTCTTTGTGGGCTTGATTTTTTTGATGTCTTTAAACTTTTTCATAACTTATATTATACTAAAATTATGAGATGAAGTCAAGAACTATTTTCCAGACCCGTTGATTTTATCTTTAGCTGTGCCAGCATATAGACCAAACCAAGCTGCACCCGCACCTACAACAATACTGATTAAACCAGATTGCTCCATTGTAGGATCTTCTAGTGCCATAAACCACATTGTACAATAGTACAACAAGAAAATGTAAACACTAAGGAATGCACGAGGGAAAATTCTCCAAGCGTCAATCATGTTTGATAAAAATATCCAACGCTGCCAAGGGTTATCTGGCTCTCTGTTGGCTTCCATCTCTACGATCTGTGCTTTGAGGTTTGAGTTTTCTTGTACAAGTTCCATGAATTTATTAAGATCAATTTCGACCTCATTTCTACTCATATCACCTGCGAATCTTTCGTCTGCCATTAGCTATCCTTTGCTTCCTGCTTAGCTTTACCAACATTGATTGCAAACCAGTCAAGAACTTTATACATTTTTCCGACTAACTTATCATCTTTTGGCGTATCTGTACACGCAGCTATGATTGAAGCACTCATGACTAACCATGGTATAACTTGAATCCATCCAATAACCCACTGTAAGAATCCTAACATTCTTCTCTCCTAATCCTCTTGCGAGGCTCAGCCTTGAAACAAGGCGTATTCTATTGCTTTTGCCCATACATCATCATCTGCGATAATACAGTCAATAGCATCATAACCTAACTCTTTTGCTGCAGAAAGATACTTGTTCCCTTTGTAGCAAATGAAAGGTTCTTCAATGTAGGCTTGATCGCCGTCCATTGTTAGGTTCT
>CENT01078781.1_pt1 | contig 14699 bp, 21 predicted proteins | sample 530141 | NCBI WGS metagenome assembly CENT01 (sample SAMEA2591074, study PRJEB7988) | marine metagenome | isolation source: saline water (ENVO:00002010), including | reverse complement strand
AACATATTGGCATCATACGGAGTTTTCTCCACCGGTGTTAACTTGAAAAAGCTTGATAACATCATCTTTGCTTCTGGTTCTAAATCTGAAGTGAGGGTGTTACAATCGATAGGTCGTGCCCTAAGAAAGGGCAACGACGCCGATAAGGCTACTCTATATGATATTACAGATGATTTGACTCATGGTAGTTTTGAGAACTACACATTACAACATTTTAAGAAGAGAATTGAGATATACGGAAGGGAACAGTTTGCATTTAAGGTTTATACAGTTGATATTTAGTAGAGACACTAGTATTGTTTAAAGGGCATAACCCTATTATACCGACACATCAGCAAGGTGTCAACTGTTTTTTTCACTTTTTTGCAATTTATTTTCTAGAGCACAATTTTACACTATTTTAACAAAACAGTTGACATTAGCTGCAAGCTATGTTATACTAGTAACAAGTAAACCACAGGAGGTTATAACTATGGCTAAAAGAGCCACGCGCAATTACGTGAACAATAGAGACCTTCTTGAAGCGTTGGTTGCATACAAAGCTTTATGTAGAGAAGCGGAAGATGCAGGTGAGGGAAGACCAAGAGTACCGGATTATATCGGTGAATGTATCTTTCAGATCGCGACAAGACTGGCAACCAAACCAAATTTCTCAGGATATTCTTATAAAGAGGATATGATTTCTGATGGCATTGAAAACTGTCTATTATATATCATGAACTTTAATGAAGAGAAATCCCAAAATCCATTTGCATATTTTACACAGATTATATGGTATGCATTCTTACGCAGAATTGCTAAGGAAAAGAAACAGATGTATATTCGTTTCAAATCTTCTCAGCATATGATTACTACTGGTGGTACACACACTGGCGGTGATGAAGACTTGAATATTCATTTAAGTACTGCTGCTGATTATATGAACGACTTCATTGAAGACTTTGAAGATAAATTGGCAAAAGATAAAGCTAAGAAAAAAGCTGATAAGACTGAAAAAGAAGCTAAAAAAGCAGAAGACAAATAGGAGATTTTTGTTTGAGTAAAATTGCAATTGTAACAGACATGCATATCGGTGTTCGTGGTGATTCTAAGTTATTTTTAGATCACCAAGAGCGTTTCTTCTCAGAAGTGTTCTTTCCTTATATAGACGAACATGATATTAAAATCATTTTTGATCTTGGCGACACTTTTGATCGACGTAAGTTTATTAACTATGTTTCTTTGGAACGTGGTAAAAAATTCTTCTTTGATCAAATAGCGAATCGTGGTATTGAATATCATGCGCTTGTTGGCAATCACACAACATATTATACAAACACTAACGAAGTCAATTCAATGAATTTGCTTTTACGTGAGTATGATAAATTCCATATCTATGAAGATAAATGTGAAGAGATTCAAATCGGTTCTACCAAATTTTTGATGGTGCCGTGGATCAATAACAACAATTATAAAGATATGATGAAGGATATGCGTGAGTCTGATGCTGACGTATGTATGGGTCACTTCTCTATTCAAGGATTTGAAATGGACAAAGGTCACCTATGTGATCATGGTCTTACAAGGGAAGTATTCACAAACTTTGAAGCAGTTTATTCTGGTCATTTCCATCATCCATCAACTTATAATAATATCTCGTATCTTGGTTCTCCATATGAAATGACTTGGTCTGATTATCAAGGCAAACGTGGATTCCGTGTACTTGATACTGAAACACGTGAAATGGATTGGATTTTGAATCCAAACGTTATCTTCTATAAATTAGAATATGATGATACTGACATGACAATTGAAGATATTGCTAATCTCGATGTATCAAATTTAAAAGATACCTTTATTAAGGTTATCGTTAAGAACAGAACTAATCCATACATCTATGACTTGTTCTTAAATAAACTGACTGACGCTGGTGCAGCGGACGTAAAATCAATCGAAGATTCACTTAACCTTGAATCCGAAGGATTGAATGAAATCATGGATGAAACAAAAGACACCAAAGATATCTTGCACACTTATATCGATTCATTGGAAACAAAGGTCGATAAAATACAAGTAAAAAGATTAATTGATGAACTATATGTTGAGGCACAAAGTCTGTAATGAAAATACATTTTAAGAAAGTACGATATAAGAATCTCTTATCGTCGGGTAATTCTTTTACTGAAATTTTGCTCGATAAATCAAAGACAACTTTAATCAGTGGTTCAAATGGTAGTGGTAAGTCAACGTTGCTTGATGCTATTACATTTGCTCTATATGGTAAAGCTTTCCGTAAAATCAGTAAACCGCAGCTTGTTAATTCTATTAATGAGAAAGAACTTGTTGCTGAGATTGAATTTAGCATTGGCTCTAACAACTATTATATTAGACGTGGAATCAAGCCAAACTTCTTTGAAATTACTTTAAACGGTACACTAATCAATCAGGATGCGGCTGTTCGTGACTACCAAGCATACTTAGAACAAAACATTCTTAAGCTAAATTATAAATCATTTACTCAGATTGTTATTCTCGGTAGTGCTACATATGTTCCATTTATGGAATTACCAGCACATGGTCGACGTGAAATCATTGAAGATCTCCTCGATATACAAGTCTTTAGTACTATGAATACATTATTAAAAGATAAAGTAAATAGTAACAAAGCTGATATTACTGAGAATGCTTATCAAAAAGATCTTATTGAAACAAGAATTGATAGTGCTCAAGAGCATAATGCTTCTATTAAGAAAATGAAAGAAAAGCAAGTCGATAAGATTAAAGATAAGATGAAAGAACATCTTGATAATATTGAAGTGCAAAAGCAAGCTATAGAAGTTATTGACGAAAAGGTAAGGGAACTTGCTGAATCTGTATCTGATAAGAATGCAATGACATTAAAAGCTCAGAAAGCTCGAAGCCTGAAACAAGATATTGAAATGACTCTGCGTAATATTAATAAAGAGTTGTCGTTCTATCACGATCATGATAATTGTCCTACATGTAAGCAGGGTATTGATCATGACTTTAAAGAGAACGTTGTATCTGAAAAAGACGTCAAGCGTATTGAAATAGAAAAAGGCATTGAAGATATTAATGCTAAGATCGCTGAATATGAATTGCGTCTATCTGATATATCCGAAGTAGAGGGTATCATTGGTGAACAATCGTTAATTGGTGCTGATCATCGTGCAAATATCAAAATGGCTAAGAATGCTTTAGTATCATATAAGAACGAATTAAATACAGCCGAAGATGCAGTTGAAGCAGTTGACACAAGTAAGCTTGATGATTATTATAAAGATCTTGAAAGTATTGAAGGCCGACAAACAGAACTATTCCTTCAGAAAGAAGTGATTAGTGTTACGGCCGCGATGCTAAAAGATGGTGGTATCAAAGCTAATATTATTAAACAGTATGTTCCTGTTATGAACAAGCTTATTAATAAGTACCTCAGTGCTTTTGATCTATTTGTAGATTTTCAGTTAGATGAAAACTTTAACGAAGTAATCAAATCTCGTTTCCGTGATAGATTCTCATATGCTTCATTCTCAGAAGGTGAGAAGTTACGTATCACACTTGCTATTATGTTAGCATGGAGAGCAGTTGCTAAACTTCGTAATTCAGTATCTACCAACCTATTGATTCTTGATGAAACTCTAGATGGTGCATTGGATGGCGTAGGTATTGAAATGCTGATCGATACACTTCACAACCTGAACTCAGATGATAACATCTTTGTTATCTCACACCGTGGCCACCAGTTTGGCGACAAATTCATGTCTCACGTTAAGTTTGACAAAGTTAAAAACTTCTCAGAAATAGCCGCATAGCAAGGAAAGAAATGTTACATACAATCGAACAACTGATTGAAAGAATTAACCTCATGCACGACAAAGCCGCCGAGCTGCATCGTGTCCGTAATGCAAAACCTGATTATGACAAGACCGCTTGTCAGAACTTATTAGCTGATGTACGATCTATAGCGTATTTGATATCACAAGATAAGTGGGATGATGACCAAATTAAGACCGACATTGACCCCAGAAAATAACCGTTTACAAACTGCTATTTCTGTTATATAATGAACCATATTGAAATAAAAGGATACTCATGTCTAGTTTTTACACGTCTGTCGAACGCTTCGGCAACAATATTCTCTGGCGCGGTTATGAAAATAACAAGCGCTTTGAACGTAAGGTAAAGTTTTCTCCCACTCTATTTGTAGGTGGTAAAGGTAAAGAAGAAACTACGTTCAAATCCTTGACAACTAAACGCCCTATGACTCCTGTTAAAATGGATACTATGCGTGAAGCCAAGGATTGGATTGAACAATATAAAGATGTACATGGCTTTGAAATTGGTGGTTCTACTAATTATGTAGCTCAGTTCATTCAAGAACATTATCCCAAACAAGTCGACTATGATGTTTCTCAAGTAAACATTGTATCATTTGATATTGAGGTTGATATCAGCGATGGTTATCCTGATATGAATACTGCTGATAAAGAAATTACTTCTATTGCTTATAAGTCTTCTAAGTCTAATACTTACCATCTTCTTGGCCGTAAAGACTACGACAAATCACAAACACTTCTTGATCTTGATCCTTCAAACATTGAATTTGATAAGTTTGATACTGAAGAAGACTTGCTTCGTAGGTTCAGACAATTGTGGTGCCAAGATTATCCTGATATTGTAACTGGTTGGAACGTCGAGTACTTTGATATTCAATATATTGTTACTCGTATGTCTCGTCTATTTGGTGAAAACTTTGCAAAAGACTTATCACCTTGGCGTTCTATTCGACAAACAGGTCGTGAATTTTTTGGTAAGATGCAACAAACATATCAAATATCTGGTGTGGCTATTGTTGATTACATGGATGCCTTTAAAAAGTTTGGTTATAAGTATGGACCACAGGAATCATGGAAACTTGATCATATTGCTAATGTAGTACTTGGTGAAAAGAAACTCGACTACTCTGAATACGGCAACCTTACTGATCTATATGAACAAAATCCACAACTATATCTTGACTATAACCTTAAAGATACATGGCTAATTCAACGCTTTGAAGATGAAACCGGATTGTTATCTCTGGTCATGACCGTTGCTTATGGCGGTGGCGTAAACTTTAATGATGCGTTTGGTACAGTTGGCATATGGGAAACAACTCTATATCGTAGGCTTATTGGTGAAGGTCGTGTACCACCACTTAAAGGAGCTCCTGGTGAACGCGCAGGCGATCTTGTTGGTGGCTTCGTTAAAGATCCAAAAGTTGGCATGCATCCTTGGGTTGTATCGTTTGATTTGAACTCTCTATACCCACACTTAATGCTGCAATACAATATGTCACCCGAAACATATATCGATGATCGACGTGAATATACTTCTCAAGAAATGGTACTCACTGGTGATTATAAAAACGATGATAAATCTGTATCAGTAGCAGCCAATGGTGCTTGCTTTACTAATGAATTTAAAGGTGTTATTCCTGAAATCATTGATGAATACTATGGCAATCGTTCTGTAATCAAAAAGAAAATGCTTGGTGTTGAACAAGAACTTGAAAATACGACTGATCCTGCTCATAGGAAAGCTCTTGCTAAAGAGGCCAATAATCTACATAACCAGCAAATGGCTATTAAGATTGCTATGAACTCCCTATATGGTGCAACGGCAAACATTTACTTCCTATACTATATTAACGACATGGCTGAGGCTATTACTACATCAGGCCAATTATCAATTCGTTATGCTCAAAACTCAGTGAATGCTTATCTTAATAAAATCCTTAAGACCGAAGACAAAGACTATATCGTTTATATTGATACTGATTCAATCTATGTTGACTTTGGTCCTTTGGTACAAGCTTCGTTCGGTACTACTGATATTCCTCGCGACAAAGGCGAAGCATTCCTTGATAAAGTTTGCTCTACTAAAATTGAAGAAGTAATTGAAAACGGTTATAAAGAACTTGCATCTAAGATGGGTGCATATCGCCAAGCAATGGTAATGAAACGTGAAAAGATTACTGATAAATCTGTATTCATTGCTAAGAAACGTTATATCATGAATACCCTCAACTCTGAAGGCGTTCATTATGATACTCCAAAAATATCAGTAACAGGTCTTGAATCAGTTCGTTCTTCTACTCCTGAAGTATGTCGTAACAAACTTAAAGAATCATTCTCAGTTATTATGAATGGCGATGAAGCTGCGGTTCAAGAATTTATTGAAAACTTCCGACAAGAATTTTATAAGCTTCCACCTGAAGATGTCGGTCGCAACTCTGGTACTGATAACATCGACAAATATCGTGATAAAGGTAATCTATATAAGAAAGGTTGCCCAATGCACGTACGAGGTTGTATACTATTCAATCATTACCTCAATCAAAAAGGTCTTGCTAAAAAGTTTACAACTATTAATGGTGGCGACAAAATTAAGTTTTGCTACCTCAAAACGCCTAATCCAATCAAAGAAAACATCATATCATTTCCTGGTGTTCTTCCAAAGCAGTTTGGATTACATGAATATATTGACTACGAAAAGCAATTCGAAAAAGTATTCCTATCTCCACTGGAATCGATACTTGAAGCTGTAGGCTGGTCCGCAGTTAAAATTGCTACGCTAGAAGATTTCTTTTCATAAGGAGGACTAAATGACTAAACTCGAACATCTACAAAAAGAACACAAAAGAAAGCACGATTTCATTGAAGCTGCTGTAGCAGAAAAAGCTCCTGAAGAATTTATTAAAAAGTTAAAAGTAGACAAGTTGAAATTAAAAGATGAAATAGATAGGATAATCAACAATGCGAATTGATAATGAAGTTAAGTTAGATTATAGCGACGTATTGATTAGGCCGAAGCGTAGTAGGCTGTCTAGTCGTAAAGATGTAGATCTATCAATAAGCTATAACTTTAAGAACTTCAAACCAGACTTTCCAGAAAACATTCGTGGGCACATTAGCAATTATAAAGGTATTCCTATTATGGCCGCTAATATGGATGGTGTTGGTACTATGGAGATGGCTGATGAATTAGCGGAACAAGGATTATTTACTTGTCTCGTTAAAACATATACTGCCGAAGAATTAATTGATTACTTTGCCGATCCTAGAATTTTAAATGTTTCTGATTATGTTGCTATGAGCGTTGGTATTAGTAACGAAGATTGGATGAAGCTTAAAACAGTAGTTACTGAGCTTGGTAAGAGCTTAAAATATATTTGTGTCGATGTGGCAAATGGTTACAGTGAAAGATTTACTGACTTTATCGGCAAATTAAGAGACATGTATCCGGAACTCGTTATCATAGCGGGTAATGTTGTTACCGCGGATCAAACGCAGGAGTTAATTTTAAGTGGAGCAGATATTGTTAAAGTTGGGATCGGTCCTGGAAGTGTTTGCACGACTCGTATTCAAACTGGTGTTGGTTTTCCTCAGCTTAGTGCTGTTATTGAGTGCGCTGATGCTGCTCACGGTCTTGGTGGACATATTATCGCTGACGGCGGATGTTCTACTCCTGGAGACGTTGCTAAGGCATTCGCCGGTGGAGCTGACTTTGTAATGCTAGGTGGAATGCTTGCTGGTCACGATCAAGGTGGTGGCGAAGTCATTACTAAATATCGTGAAACTAACGAGCTTGTATCAGCTCCTATTATAGGCAGTGAGATTATAAACCATCGCAAGAAAGTAGTACAAGAACAATTTGTAAAATTCTATGGAATGAGTTCAACATCAGCTAATGATAAGCACTTTGGAGGATTAAGAGAATATAGATCATCCGAAGGAAGAACAGTGTTGACAAAGTATAAAGGCTGTGTTACAATAACTATACAAGATATATTAGGAGGTCTTAGATCTACCTGTACATATGTAGGTGCAGACAAAATCAAAGATCTCTCAAAGTGTACAACTTTCATTCGCTGTAGTGATACACACAATCGAACATTTGAAACAGCGACAGTAGGTAACTAAATTTAAGAAAGAAGGAGTTATGTTATGAGTGATTGGGCAAAAGATATGAAAGCCATGCACCAAAAGTTTGGTGTTAACGAGTGGTTTGAAGCGAATAAAGATAACGCTGAGTTAATGGATAAGTATCTCAAGTTCCGACTTTCAATGTGTAAGGAGGAATTAGATGAAACAATGGATGCAATCGAAGCGCGAGACCCTGAGGAAATCGTTGATGGTCTTGTGGACATGTGTGTTTTTGCTATTGGTACTCTCGATGTATTTGGCGTTAATGCTAATGATGCTTGGGATCGCGTTTACAGAGCTAATATGGATAAAAGTGTCGGAGTTAAAGAAGGCCGTCCTAACCCGTTTGGGCTTCCAGACTTAATCAAACCAGAAGGTTGGACAGCACCAGATCATGATGGTAATCATGGAGACCTTGAGAAGGCATTGTAATGGGTGTAAACGATTTTTTTGGTTTGATCGCTATTGTATGCATAATCATTTGTATTGGCGTATATTTAGAAAACAAATCTTAGGCGCGCGGCTATAGCTCAGCTGGATAGAGCATTGGTCTACGAAACCAAGGGTCAGGAGTTCGAATCTCTTTAGCCGCGCCAATGTTGACAACATTTTTAAACTGTGTTATAATCAGTATACACTTAAATAAAGTTGAGGTAATATGTTATGGAACAAGTAGTGAATGTATATCGAAGCATTATGGATTTACGATATAACCCGTTAAGATTTATTCCAGATCCTGTATTGCAGGGTTATCTATTAATGGCGTTATTTGTAATGTGGTCAGGATTCTTCGGAGTCATAGCAATATATTATATGGGTTGGTTAGGATACAGCATTCCAGTTTCTATTGGAGTTCATTTGTGTCTTATTATACCAACTATTATAACTAATGCTGTATTTTTAGACGCAGAAAGAAAAAATAGTAATAAATAACTTTGTAAACGTTGAAGCAACGTGAAACTGAACAGGACGGCGGTTCAAATCCGCCCGCCTCCACCAAAAGCATACTAGTGTCCAGTTAAGTTTGGAACACATCTGATAAAGTGGCTAGTATGTTTTTGATGGGGGCGTTTTGGGAATCGACTGGCAGTGTAGTGAAGTGGAGTTTACCGGATGATCGCGTATAGATCAACATAAACTAAATGCAAACGATAACTCGTACGCACGTGAGGATTTCGCTCTAGCAGCATAATCGCTCGGGGTTGACCACTTACCTAGCAACAGAAAATGTGGCAATTAATTCATGAGGATATTATGTCAAACAAACTGAAAGAGCTAACTTGGGCTCACCACCAAGCAGCAGAAAGAAGAGCATTCGCTAAAGAACTTCTATCTGGTAGTATAGATCCAGAACTATATTACAAATTTTTATGTGCACAATATATGAATTACAACATTCTAGAAAAGCACACCGAAATCCCGCCATCTTTACAGCCCATCAAACGAGCTAAACGCATCTTCCAAGACTTGCGCGAACTTGAAACTGCTTATGGATTTAGCCCTAGTGGCGTATTTCCTGCTTCAGTATCAAAGTATGCAGCACACATTAATGCGTTAGCAGATGCAGAAGACAATCACTCGCTCTTAGCCCATATGTATGTACGCCACTTTGGTGAATTGCATGGCGGTCAAATGATCAAAAAGAAAACGCCAGGTAATGGACTTATGTATGAGTTCAGTGGTGACACTAAGGTTCTTATTGAAGAATTTAGAACTTTACTCGACGATGATATGGAAGTTGAAGCTAAAACTTGTTTTGATTTTGCATCAGAATTATTTGATGAGCTATCAAAAGAAATCGTTGACAAAGAGCAAAAGTAAGTATATAATTAAACCATAGTCAAGCAAAGGAGAACCCAATGCAAGAAGTAGAATCTCAAGCTGTTGAAGAACACGATTTAACTACTGGCAAGCCTTTTACACGAGCATTTAGAATGATGCGAAGTGAAACCGCACGGTTAAGACGAAGAACAATGAAACAACTTCGTTATACTTTATTAGAAAATGAATATGCCAAAGCAAGAAAAGCCAAGAAAAAGAATAAATGAATTACACCTTAAAAGTCCAAGAAGATAAAGAAACTGGAGAGTACTATATAGAACTTCCGCATGGTGTACTCGTTTCGGCTAACATTGATATTGGTGATAGTATAGAGTGGAGTATGAGCGATGATAATTCTTACGCCACACTTACTAAAATCGACGATGAGACGTCATAACGAAACATATAGCTCTCCTGTACTCTGCTTTAAATCAAAGTGGGTAGATACGGGTGAACAAGAAAAATATACTAATAACAAAGGCGAAATTAAATATAGGCCTAAAGTTAAGTTAGTGTTTAAGATCAATCCAGAATACAAGGGAAGAAGTGAACATGCATCTATGGAATAAACTCAATAACTATGCTGAATGGATTGGGTCTCGATTTGATGATTCTTTTGAAAGATGGGATAACCCAAAGTATACTGAACAAATGCACTTTGATGGTTGGACCGATACATTCTGGAAATCAGACATAGTATCAAAAGCTCATTTAAAAACAATTGAACCAGAGAACGGTAAAGGATTGTGGTTAATGCATGTGAATGTATTTCCAAACGAAGGTATTGAATTACCTATTCTTGGATTTGATATTGTAGCAGGTCCTAAAAAGATCACTGGTTCATTTATGGATTATAGCCCTTTGCATGGATTTGAACATCCATATAATGTATCTATGAAAGAAGCAGTACAAGATCTTTCTTGGGTTAAACCTCGTGAACTGCCACCTTGGGCAAAAGAAATCTTTTCAGAAAATATGATTGCTGTTGGTAATATTAATACTGATGAAGAGTTGAATCAATTCATTAAAGTTACTACTAATTTAGTGAATCATTATCTTGATAACCTAGAATATCACTCTCCACAAACTGGCCGTGATACACTTCCAAGCTTAAACAAATATTGTTCAAACCAAAAATTAAATCCACATCTCCATCGTTCAATACTTGCTATGGGTATATCAGAAGAAGATAAAGATGCATATGTTAACGATGTACTATTCGAGGAAAAATAAATGACCATCGGCGCTATTACTAATATTAATTCAACAAAACCGTTGACAGTCAATGGCTGCTGTGATATAATAGACATATCAGCTGCAACAAGAACTATGCAAGTCGGTGTTCATCGATTTGAAATTACAGTTGTACACTGCTCAAATTGTGGTAGTGTAAAGGCAACTTCCAATATTAAGGAGAAATCAAATGGTTGAAAAAACACTTATATCTGAAAAAGATGGTCAAAGCTTAAAAGCTGATTACTTTACTACAGATGGTGGCGCCGGTATCCGCTTCTTTATTAATGGCGATTTCATTAAAGAAGAAATATACGAAGGTAAAAATATTCACTTCGCACAATCAGCGGCCGAAAACTGGCTCGCAGGGATAAAAACACTCAATGGATAAAGAAGAATTAGTAGAAAGCGTCTTGGTTAACAAAGAAGCAATCGTTGCGCCAAGAACACCTGAAAAGGTACATCATGAAATTCAGTACATGCTCAAAAGTGGTATAAGCTACATTGATGCATTATGTGAATACGCTCGAATCAACGAGCTAGAAATTGAAACGGTTGCAGACATCGTTAAGAAATCTTCTATCTTAAAAGAAAAAGTAAGATCTGAAGCGGTGGATGCTAAATTGGTAGTTAAAGATGATCAAGACCTCACTAAGCTATGCTAACGAAGACAGTTTCGTATGGTACGTAAAGTACCTAGCAATGAAGAAACATTTTACTTCTGATTATGACTATCACAAGTATAACGGAAAGATAAGAGCGTCGTACGAAAAGTATAGAACTCGTAATGATGCATATTTTTTCGAAAAGCTTTCACGTAAAGATGATCCAGAAAAGCTAATGCTATCTAATATGATAGTTAAGCCTAATGCATGGATTCGTGAAATAATCGAGCAAGAAGGCGAAGATCGTTATATTGATTGGCAGCGTAGAATTGATACTCTATCGCGGTCATTTAAAAGCGAAATAGCTATTCTTGACGATAACTTTCAGGCTAATTTTACTTCAGTGAATGGGCAGCATCCGCTGCTTCTAACTTGGTATATGCAAAAGAAGATTAGTCTGGAAACTATTACTATCCTTGCTCACGTCGCTAACATTTTTCCTTACTGGGAAAAAGAAATAGTTGACAAAATTGTGGCAAGTGATATAATAAGGTTAATAAGGAAGTACAAGCCTTTCTTAGAAATCGATGAAAAAAAGTTTAAGGATTTAATCCGAGATCGCTTTTTTTGATTATAAATAGATGGCAAGCTCGATACTTGCACATACATCGCAATATAAACAATGCTATATACAGCAAAACTTAGGAGATATTAATATGTCATTTGACGCATTAAAAAAGAACCGTTCAAGTTCTTTAAATAAACTGAACTCTCAGCTCGAAAAAATCACACAAAAGAGCTACTCAGATCCCAACGAAGGTAAAATGTGGAAACCAACCCGCGATAAAGCTGGTAATGGTTTTGCAATCATTCGTTTCCTACCCGCAGCCGCTGGTGAAGAAATGCCATTCGTACGTATTTGGGATCACGGCTTCCAAGGTCCAACAGGACAATGGTACATTGAAAACTCCCTAACCACTATTAATCAAGATGATCCAGTATCAGAATACAACTCTAAGTTGTGGAACTCTGGTCTTGAATCTGATAAAGAACTTGCGCGTAAACAAAAGCGTAGGCTCAAGTATGTGGCTAATATTCTTGTCGTTAAAGATGGAGCTAATCCTGAAAACGATGGCAAAGTATTCATGTATCAGTTTGGTAAGAAAATCTTCGACAAATTGAATGATCTAATGAATCCTCAGTTTGAAGATGAGACACCCGTGAATCCATTTGATCTATGGGAAGGTGCTAACTTCCGCCTCAAGATTCGTAAGTTTGAAGGTTATCCAAACTATGATAAGTCAGAGTTCGACGCTCCGTCGGCAGTCTCTGATGACGATGCAGAATTAGAACGTATCTATAACTCTGAGCACTCTTTACAAGAACTTATTGATCCTAAGAACTTTAAGTCCTATAATGAGTTAAAGGCTAAACTATATCGTGTACTTGCACTGGATGAAGAACCTTCTACTCCAGCTAAAGCAGAAGACGATGAGTTTGATCTCTCTAATATGGGTAATACCCAAGAAGCGGCTCCTCAGCCAACAATTGCGGAAGCCACACCCGAAGCTTCGACATCTTTATCAATGGATGATGACGATGACGATCTCTCAATCTTTAAGGAACTAGCCAATGGTTAATAAAGTCTACGAAGAAGTTCTAGACTTTGACTTTGGTTTCAGCTTTATTGATGAAGAGCTTCAAGAAAAAGAAGCTGAAGCACAAGATACTATTCAAAAAGTCAGCAGTGAGAAACAAACGTTGGAAGATCAATTGACCGACGCCAAGCTCGCTGCCGACGATCTTGAATATAGACTAGAACTTCTATATAAATCAATAACACCGTTCTTAGACAATTTGTGTAAGAATCCGGATAAATCTACAATTTTCTGGCCTGACCGAGTAGCTAAGATACAAGGTTATAAAAGTAAATTGACTACTATTGTAGAAGGAAGTAAATAATATGAGTCTATTAGACAAACTTGTGAAGAACAGCACCATTAAGATGACGGCTCCTCTTTTGGATTCGAAAGTCTATGGTAAAAAAGATATGGCACCCACACAAGTGCCAATGGTAAACGTTGCATTATCCGGTCGTATCGACGGTGGATTAACGCCAGGTCTCCTTGTCCTAGCTGGTCCATCTAAGCACTTTAAATCAGCATTCGCATTGTTGATGGCTGGAGCTTATATGCAACGAAACCCAGATGCTGTATTGTTATTTTATGATGCAGAGTTTGGTACACCTCAAGCTTACTTTGAAAGCTTTGGTATTGATATGGACCGCGTAGTTCATACACCAATTACCAATGTTGAAGAACTTAAGTTTGATATTTCTCAGCAGCTAGATAAAATTGATAAAGGCGACAAGGTAGTCGTGGTTATTGATTCGGTTGGTAACCTAGCTTCTAAGAAAGAAGTTGCAGATGCACTTGATGGTAAATCAGTAGCAGATATGAGTCGTGCTAAAGCACTAAAATCTCTGTTCCGTATTGTAACACCACACCTTAACCTTAAAGACATTCCATTGATTGCGGTTAACCATACCTATCAAGAGATTGGATTGTTTCCTAAGGCAGTTGTATCAGGTGGTACAGGTATTTACTATTCAGCAGATGCTATTTGGATTATTGGTCGACAGCAAGATAAGGTTGGTCAAGAAATTCAAGGTTACCACTTTATTATTAATATTGAAAAATCACGCCACGTTAAAGAAAAGTCCAAAATACCAGTTAGCGTAAGCTATGAAGGTGGTATTGTTAAATGGTCTGGTTTGATGGAGATCGCTGAAAAAGGTGGTTATCTACACAAACCTAAAGTTGGTTGGTATGAAGCACTCAATCCAGATACTGGAGAAGTAATGGTTGAAAAACTAATGAGAGCTAAAGATATTAATGACAATAAAGACTTCTGGCTAATGATGCTTGAGAAAACAAGCTTAAGCCAGTATATCAAAAACTCGTTTACTATTGGTGCATCAGGTGCCATTATGCGAGAAGATACTGTTGACGAAATCGATGAGGTCGTTGATGATAACGACGAGATCGCGAGTTAATAACGGTTGACATTTTTT
>CENT01058296.1_pt1 | contig 14871 bp, 15 predicted proteins | sample 530141 | NCBI WGS metagenome assembly CENT01 (sample SAMEA2591074, study PRJEB7988) | marine metagenome | isolation source: saline water (ENVO:00002010), including | reverse complement strand
AAATAAATATTACTAACTGTCAATAGGGCCCTGGTGAACGGTTACCCCTTCACTATCCAATGCTGCCCGATTGCAGGGCTTACAGGAATAGCATCAGGACTTGCCTTAATGGTGACGAAATACTTGCCACTGTTGGTTCTGTATGAGTCTTTTGCCAGTGGCACGCCACTGAATATCACCATATTGGTAGAGCTGTAAGGAATGCTCGTGACACGCATATGTTCTACATGCAATTGCTCAAGCGCCTGTGAGCCAATTGAAGCACGAGCATTCATCGTGGCATGAATCCCATTTCAGATAACGTCTCAGACAGCTCACCATAACGTTCTAATTTGCCTTCCAGCTCTGCCACCTTAGCTTTCAACTCGATGTTTTCGGTTTCCAAAGTAGATAAACGTTTCGACTCAAGAACACGACGATTCATTCCGGCGTCATACTCCTGTGGCTTGCCTTTAGTGGACACTGCCTCGGCAGTCAGGGGGGGGGAGAACATCTTTTTCCCTCAGCTTGATTTCAAGCTCCTCCAAGGCATCTTTGAGGACAGGGTTCTGACGTAGTGCAGACTTTCCACAGCCAATCCCTTTAGCTATTTCCCCGCGATTTAGCTTACCCCGATGAATGATCTGCTTAAAATCATCATCAGATTGTGTTGCCACCCAGGCATGAAATGCCGCTACATTTTCTTCTGCTTTTTGCTGACCGCCAGCCACTCTTACTTCCCGTCCCTAATTCTCATAATTGTTTGTCTGGCAACATTATATTTCTTTGCCAATCCCGACACTGTGGCTGTGCTTGAAATAAGTGATTTCCTGATACTAATTCTTTCGTCAGTGCTCAACTTCGGTGGGCGTCCCATGTGTTTACCTTCAGCTTTTGCTCTCTCTCTACCTTCACTAGTCCTGTCAAAAATGAGGTCTCTTTCCAGTTGAGCGAACACACCAATCAGACTCACCATCGCTTTAGAAATCGGGTTATTAAGAGAAGTATCTATGACTCCATCAAGGGTTCTTAAATTTGCCCCTTTCTCGTGAATTTGCTCTATTGTATGAAGGATCGACTTTAGCGAGCGCCCAAGCCTGTCTAGTCTGTAAACGATAACGGTATCGCCTTCCCGAATGTAATCAACCAGCCGATCCAACTTTTCCTGATTGCTTTTTGAGAGCCCACTTTGTTTACCATGGAAGACTTTTTTGCATCCAGCAGCTTCCAAAGCCTCAATTTGTTCATTAAGGCTCTGTTCAGCAGTGCTCACTCTAGCGAAGCCAATTTTTTCAGGCATATCAATCTCTTCAAATTAAGGCCAGATTGGGTCTTCCATACAATCAATGATGACTTTGATCTGGTCGCTATGCAGTAATTTGGTAGCTTCTACCCAATCAAAAAAACGTTCTTCAGGTCGAGTCTTCGCTGAAATGTTCGTATTCATAAACTTTTTTGTGTACTAAAGTATTAACTTAGATACACCTTAATCAATCAGTGTACCTAAGTCAAAGATATCAATTAGGTACATGTACTTTATTATAAATAAGACTTTTGTATTACTGAGATGTTAATGCTAGCAGTGAGGCCAGTTCACTCGGATGAACGACAATCTCACCAGTCTCAGTATCAGTGACAATTCGCCGATTCCCCTTACCTCTAATTTTGAGTTCACAAGAGCTTGCTGCCAGTTCTTCGATAACGCGTTGCTGAACCGCTGTTAAATGTGTACTTTTTGCTGGTGAAACATGACCTCTTGAATCAGGAATACTATCGAGGGTGTCTTCAAGAGATATGACTGCGTCATTTCTAAACTTTTTGTCTTCAATTTTTAAAATATTTTCAAGGGTGAGCAACCTTTCCTCTAAGTTGTTGATATAAATAATTGTTTCCAGCGGCAAACCATCATTTTTGTCGGTATGAATTAATTCGGTAGAATTCTCTTTTTCTTTGATGCTTTTATACTCATTAATCACTCGCTTGTATATTTTCGAAGCATCGTTATTGATGGTTCCTACAGAAGGTTTACCATATTCTTTGCGACAATATTCACCTACGCTTTTGTACGTTAGAACTTCATTATTTTTCAACAATACCTTGCAAGCTTTGGAAATATTATCTAAAGACTCAGCAACCCTTGTCTCTGCATCTTTTTTCAATTCTGCGACAATGGAATCCGGCACATTAGTATTCATGTGCGTGCTCCAGTTTCTCTTTTAGCGCTGACACATTATGGGTATTCAAGGTCTTTGCAAGAACTTTCGATTGCGAGTCTTCGAGTTGATCTCGCAGAACGCGAGGATCATCATATTCTTCGTCTGTAAACGTTCGCCCAAGTGCGCCAACAGTTTCTTTGAGCTTGATCAGCATTGCTGCTCGCTTTACAGAACTCGAAGGAAGATAAAGAAATGGATTGGTGTCCGAAAATTGGTCTGATAACTTGTTGTAAAATTGTTCCAACTGTCGTTTTTCTACGGTGATGTCATCTCCGTTTAACCCGAGAACAGTTCCTTGCAAATTAATCTCCATCATCGCGTCAAACTTGTTAAGTGGCAGTTTCTCTGGTACACCAAGCTCGAAATCATCAATGAGCATCAAGGATGTTTTCTCCAAATCATTTTCATCCAGTTCTCCAGATTCAACTAATTTTGCGAGAGAGGCATTCATCATCTTAAGCCTTCTTTCGTACTCTGTTGCTCGAAGAGCAATCACGGTATTTACTTCGTCACACTGTTTTGAATAGCGAAGTGAAAGCATTTCAGGGTTTTCAATAGAATGGTCTTCATACACTGACTGAGCCTTTATTATCAGGCTTTCCCGCTTCTCAATCAGCTCTTTCAATTCAAGTCCTACTTGATTCAAATAAAAGATCTGCTCTAGCAAAAACCGTGGGCCGCTTCGCCAATAACGGCAATTACCACAACGCCTGTAGCCTCCGTCAACCGGAGCGATAACTGCACTGGATTTCCCGTTTTTAAAAGTTACTTTTATCCCACCCTCATTGCAGTTATAGCTAAAGCAAACACCTCCGTTTAATACAAGTGGCCGTTTTTTGTACATTTCACCGTTTATATCAAAATTACTGTCGGTTATTTCTGGACCGGAAAATGAGTTTGTTATATCCGTGATTGAAATTAACTCATCATCATAATTGAGATAATCAGATTCATTGATATGTGATGTGCCACCTTTTCTAGCCGCATTTGTAACTATCTTTCTGAACTCGGATTGCTTTATCTTATGGTAATAAATCGTCATAACCTCAGTAGCGTGACCCACTATAGCTTGGACAACTTCTAAGCTTACGCCATTATCAAGTAAATCACTGATCCCCTGAACTCTTAATGTGTGAACATCATAAAAGCATTTACCATTAGAGCCAAAAGCAACGCAATGATTTTTGTACGCTGGATAGCGTTCTTTAAATCTTTTATCTGCCTCTTTCATGACGGCATAAAAGTAGTTCCTCACATTTTCCGCAGATGGAGGGAGGTAAAGCCCGTTTCTTTCAGAAAACTTTTCATGATCGAGGTGTATCATGGCAGAAACAGTTGGAGATGTTGCTGTACGAAACAAAGGGACAAAATATGGCAATTTTTCCCAGTCTTCTAGAGAATATTTTGAAGCCTCTTCGTCCAAAGTTTTGACAGGTTTAGCTTTTTCGACAGGGCTGTAAATTTTATTCCATTCTTTCTGCGCCAAAATGATGTCATAAACTTCATCAATTCGCTCTACACCAGTGTTATAAGGCCAATCAATTTTATAACCAGTATGGCCTTTCTTCTGGAGCTGTCGCATCTTTGTTTTATTCGTATTGATATACAATGATAGTGAATTATTTCCCTGCCTCGATTTAGAGGACAGTATCCCCGTTCTTCCATGTCGTTGTACGTGTCTCTTGCCATCTTCATATAAGAAATTAGCAAGATAGGATGTGTTTTTTACGTAGCACTCTGACTCGATATCCCAGATTTCATCGTCAAGCAGGCCCTCATCTAACCATCTAGCCGAGTGGCCTCTAACAGGGATGAGAAGTAAAAGGTGCAGTACCCTGGCAATTTGAGGATTAAATACGACCTCATATTGCTGGGTCTGGTAGTTGAACAACTTTACAAAATGCCCTTTCTGTGATTTTGCAAAACTGTAATTGTCACTGGTTGCAACCTCTAAAACGATATCATGTAATGCACTATCCATAGGTGTTCTGGATGTAGCATTCTCGTTTGGATTCGTAAAAACATCTCTGGTTGGAGGAATAGGCTTTGCTGGTTTAAAACCCGTACTAAGCAAAGTAACGTTAATCCAGTCATCGAAGATCTTGTTAACTGTTGCCCATTGGGTTCTTAAAGTATTAAGGGCGTATTTTTTACCCTTGGAATTTTTTCTTTCATTGATGAAGTGATAAAACGATGCAGTATCATGCATCTTTTGAGGGTTATAAATGTCGTAGGGACGGACGTCTTCCAATGACCGGATTGGATGATTAAATCCGTTTGCATTGCGTTTGATTATCCAATCAATGAATACGTTAAGTTTGTCTATTGACTGTAAATTTCCTTTTTTACTGGCCCATCCAGTCAGTTGTTCATGTAAAATAGGGTCTATTTTGTCAACGGCCCAATGAAGGTTTTTATTTTTACGCGAAACAGTTGAATTATAAACCCTTTTCGCATTGTGAAAGGAAAGCTTATTCCGTGGAAACCTAATATCACCAACAGTGGCCATATAGGCTTCACTTTCCTCTAAAACGTCAAATAATACATTATATCCTTTATAGAAACTGCCTGTGGCCGTGTTGTATTCCTTTGTCTCACGTTTTGCTTTGGTGAGATTTAAAAAGAAATCTTCTGGTATATCGCCAATTTCGTCGAATGATGCTACGCCAAAGAACATAAGAGATTGAAAATTCGGGTAATATACCTTATTAAATTGTTTATCTTCGGGCGTGATGGTTTTGATTAACCATTCCCTTAGCGACGTCATTTGTGCAGTAGCAGGCAGTGCCATCCCACTGCTTTTAAGATGATGTCTACTGAAGTGATAAGGAAAAAATATGGCCTTATCAAAGAAGTTCATCTCCAAAATGTGGTTTAAGGCGTTTTTTACCGTTTGAACAACAGCATATAAGAAGTCTGATACGGCTGTTCTCGCAGCACCTTCTGGACTCAAACAGTCATCCTGAATAGCCTTCCTGAGCAACGCCTCACGCTCTCTTGGCGCTGAAAATAGTAAACTAGGATCGAGATTAGTTCTGTAGGGTTTTGCAGTCCTGTGAGAGCAATTTGTCAAAAAATGAAATATGGGTGAAGCTTCGATGTCTTCAATTTTTAAACCGTCGAGTCTTTGCCTCAGAGTTTCTTTAAAGTATGTTGTCCCTGATTCAATTACCAACACGAGATACTTTATACACTCAAATGGATTCTCAAATGATTGAAGTGATTTCGTCCAATTAATGAATGTTGGTTTAAACTTCCCTTGGCTTAAAGCGCGTGCTGTACTGGCGTAGGTGTCATACCTAGATTTTAACTCACCAACCAAGGTGGTTCTAAATGCCTGCCCTTGCAGATCTGTTGAAGAACATATTTCGTCTGCAATTTCATATACATAGGGATGCCTAGTAAAAGGCCACATAGAATATTTTTTGTCGGTGGAATCTTTATAGGTTAGGCATATTTCAACAAAATCATCCCATACCATTTCATCCAGCTTTTCTCCCATAATTTGAGGTAGGGTGTTGTTTGGCTTGACTATGATTGTATCGACAGTTCCGTTGTAAACAACGGGTCTTTTAGTTGCAAAACCCTCTGAGCGGGTTAGCAAGGCGAAATCCTGAGAAAACTTATAAGAGGATTGTAATTCCCATTGCTCGAAATTTATACTCACCATATATTATCCCACTCCGTGTCGAGCTTTTTAATCTGCTCATCACTAAGGGTGCCAAAGGCTCCCATTAGTTCTTTCTTTACTGATGCACTTGATTTCATGTAATAGACTTCTGTTGAGGAAATTGACGCGTGACGCAGAAAGAATTGAGCGTGCTCCATTGATATTCCAAGTTTATTTGCCAGGTAATAACCGCAAAAATGCCTGAGAGAATGAGGCCCGTATGCCTTGCCAGTGATTCTATTTGAATCACGGCGCACTTTCTGCTCTAACGCATCAAGTGTCATTGGTGTACCGTTATTTTGGCAAAGTAGAAAAGGATGGCCCCCTCGTCTTTGTTGCTGAATCAGTTGCTTAAACAATCTTGTGAATTCATATTTAGCCTTATAAGATGACCACTCAAGGATGTAACCGTATTTTCGGTCTGAAGTGTGGAAAGTTACACCCTTCCAACCTGAATAATACTTGTGACTGTTCGGAAGACTCGTTCTGGTACGCAGGTTACCTAAAAAGTCCAAATCACTATCATCAAGGTCAGACGTTTTGCTTATAACTTCTCCGGAGCGTTCAAGAATGCTTTCGCGCTTCACACGCTCTTTACTTCTGTGATCCCAAGTTAATCCGTTTGGGTGATCTAAAATTACGTCAAGGCCGTCTGCGCTAGGGACAAGGTCTGAGATAAGCAGGTGACAAACCTCACTATATCGGAGTCCAGTGAATGCCATAAGCAAAATTGCAGCTCTGTAATTAATATCTGTCTGGCTCTCTATAAACTCAACAATTTTTTTTGGGGGAAAATATTTGTAGAGCTTAGCCCCTGATCTATGTTGCTCATTAGCGTGTATCACTGCAAATGAATTGAGATCCTTGCTACTAATTTCCTTTTCGGGATCTAGTATATGCTCCAAAAGACTTTTTCCTTCTTTAGCCTTAAGTTGTGAGTACACTGAAGTCGCGTTATATATCAAGTCATCGTGAACCATGCCCACAACGCCGAGGTAGGTTTTACAGAACGACTCATATTTCTCGTAAGCACGTAGTCTCACCATCACTCTATTTCTTTTAAGGGGCTGCCAATAAAGCCCTCTATCACAGGTAATAGTCTGGTTATCAATTGTCCCATGCATCCTTGAAGAAAAGTAATCGAGTACGAAAGTACCTGGAAACGCATTCCATTTATCATGCTTGTACGTAGTTCTGTAGTAGAACTTATACATCTCGCCGACAGCCAAAAAGAGGACATTTAGCGCTGCGTCCTTTCCCCGACCAGTCTGATGAAGATGTTTCATAAACAAAATCAGAGAATAGGGAACACTTCCGTCGTACATGTAGACGATTGGAAAATCTCTGTCGGGGAACTCCTTCGTCTTCACATATCGGCAGTGGTAATAAGGAGACCTAATATTTCTCTTCAACTTCCATTTCCGTGAGTTTGTGCACTGTCGGGAATACTATAGAGGTATTAAATATTGTCAAACACAAAATATATGAAAAATTGACGAACAGAGTAAAATTCAACCAACCCTTGGTAGGAACAAGAAAATTTATGTTAACTTTTAGTGTCGGGAAAACGTCTGATTGCCCGCGATGAAAACCTGCACCTGACCTCCACTCAGCATATCCTGAACCTTTGGGCCAAAGGCAAGGACGACCCGGAGATGGCTGAAATCGCCGAGGAATGCGCCGAGGAAGCCAAGTCTATCTTTATGAAAGCGGTAGAGCAGGAAAAGCAATGGGCAGAGTACCTGTTCCAGCATGGCTCTATGATTGGCCTGAATAAAGAAATTCTGTGTCAGTATGTTGAATACATTGCTAACCAGCGTATGGCGGTTATCGGCATGGGTCAGCCCTTTGACGTGACCTCTAACCCGCTGCCATGGATGAATAACTACCTGATCTCCGACAATGTTCAGGTGGCACCACAGGAGTCTGAAATCAGCTCATACCTGGTAGGTCAGATTGATTCAGCCGTTAGCGAAGACGATTTTGCCGATTTCGAACTCTAAATAACCGGCAATGACCGACCGCGACAACACCTACCGTATCGACATTGTCGATACGGTAACGGTGACCGCATCCCCCGATAAAACGCTGCTGGAAAGCCTTGAATCTCATAAGATTGACGTGCAATACCATTGCCGCGAGGGATTTTGTGGCGCCTGTCGAACCACACTGTTAGAAGGTGATGTGGAATACACCACTGACCCCCTCGCCTTTATGGATGATGATGAAATCCTGCCTTGCTGCTGCAAACCAACAAACCATTTAAAAATCAAACTGGGCTTCTAGCGCCTAGCCATTCAGTAACGCTAAGGCTATTTCCGGCTGCTGGTTGGCCTGACTCAGTAATGACTGACTGGCTTGCTGAATGATTTGATTTCTTGCCAGACTGGCCGTTTCGCTCGCGTAGTCTGTATCCCTTATTTGTGATTGTGCTGCCTGAGTATTTTCGGCATGAATCGACAGATTTCGTAAATTGGATTGCATGGCATTCTGCACAGCGCCATAACCAGCGCGTTTATCACCAATATCATCAATAGCCCCGGACAGCGCATTCAAAGCCACTTCTGCCTGCTGCTGGGTACTTAAGGATAACCCGGTAAGTCCCAAATCGGCGGCTGTAGCCGGTGTTTTGGCAATTTCATGGTAATCCTGGGGCCCGTTTATAGCGGCAGAAGTGGTAATCTTCACGTCTTCTTCCGGGTTTTCATCAGCCAGTTCAGCCTCCTGAATGGCAGCACTGGCCACACCGCCTAACCGATCCCAGGATATTCTGCCCTGATAAGAACTCCCTGAAACCTGTCCTGAGACCGCCAGAATAATATTCTGATTGGTGGTGCCGGTTAGCGTAATTACCTCGACATCAGTCTCGAGGCCACTTATAACGCCATCGTTATTCAGGTCTCCGTCGCCGCTATAAGTGACTGTGGTACCCACTGCATTAGCTGCATTAATATTACTCGCGTCGTAACTGGCTCCGGCATCAAATCCATTGCCTGTAGTCAGAAAAGCCGAATCGATATTGCTTAAATCAATACCGAGATCCTGCCAGTTAAAATCAGCCAGCGGATCTCCGACCGCCGGTACTTCTACTCCCGCTAAATGCTCACCGCTGGTGGTGAAAAGATGAATATCATCATCCAGGCTATAGGAATCGAAGGTAAAGCGGATATTTTCAGAGTCTGCCGGAATAAAGTAAAAATCGTTGCCGCTACCACTGAAAGGCAGGTTATTAATTATCTGCTGACCGGAACCCAGCGTCACATTGTCTGGAGAGTTATCTGCAAATAATAATGTGGCGGGCGATAATAACGGATGACGACCAAACGCTTCCGTCTCGTAGGCAATACGATCAATCTCGCTTTTTAATTGCTGAAACTCTTTGTCTAATGCCAGGCGATCGCTATCGGAGTGAATGCCATTTTGTGCCTGCACGGCAAGTTGACGCATGCGCTGAGCAGCTGTATTTACTTCGTCTAACGCCCCTTCTGCAATCTGCGCGTAGCTAATACCATCATTGAGATTACGCACCACCTGACGGCTTGATATCACATCACTTTGCAGCCGATCAGCTATTTGTAATCCGGCTGCGTCATCGGCAGCGCTGTTGATGCGAAAACCTGAGGAAAGGCGTTCGAAAGACTGGTCCAGCCGGTTTGTTACCGAGAACAACTGACGCTGAATATTAAGCGCTGACTGATTGTGACCAACAACTAAAGACATCTTCCATGAATACTTCTCGACTTCCTGATATCCGTATCGGCCTACTGTCTTTATACTTTAGTCTTAATTTACGTTAACTTATTGATTAATAGACAAAGGTGACAAGACACAAGTACTCAATCAAGTTTCATTCAGCGTTAAGCGTGCGCTGTGTTTTAAAGCTGGATAGATTTTCAATATTCTTAATTGAAGCATAACCACACTAACTGCCCCAATGCATATCACTCAATCAGCATACTGGCTTCCTATGACACTGGTTACGCGGCAGAACGACAGGTATTAGCGCATAGTAAAACCATTCAGACGACAGCTTTTTTAACCCAAATCACCATGGCGACACCACCAATAACGGCCAGTGAGCTTAAGATGATTCTCAGCGTGACCGTTTCATCTAAGAACAACCATCCGGCAAAGACTGCCAGCACCGGCACAGATAATTGTAATGTTGCAGCTTTAATCGCCGCTATGTGCACCAAAATGCTATACCACAAGGCATAGCCTAATGCCGAGGCAATCGCGCCTGAGGCAACGGCGTAAGCCATACCTTCAGCATGGAACTCACCGCCCGGCCAGAATATCACCAGCAATACTAACGCCAGTGGCGTGGAACGGATAAAATTACCTGCTGTAGCTTCTATGGGAAATTTAGCGCCCTTACCCTTTAACGAATAAACACCCCATGCGATTCCCGCCGCCAGCATCATCAGTGCGCTGGAAAGCTGCGGTACTGCCGCATTAGGCAGCAGGAGCAGTATGAGTCCAACCAGGGCGAGCAGAAAGCCGCCCCATTGCAGTGTACTCATCCTTTCGCCTTTAAACAGGCCCCAACTGATCATGGTGACCTGCACCGCACCGAAAAGTAACAAAGCACCGGCCCCGGTGGTCATGCTGATATAGGCGAACGAAAAGCCGGCAGCATACACAAACAGCGCAATAGCAGAGGTCATATTGCCTTCTTTTAACGGTTTATGGTTACGCATAACCACTAATAGCGTTAACATCAGCGCGCCACTGGTTAAACGCCAGAAGGTGAAGGATGCCGGGTCGATATCGGTTTCCACCAGTGCCATGCGGCACAGCAAGGAATTCGCGGCAAAGGCCGTCATTGCCAGCGCAGCCAGTAAAACCAGTTTAATCAGTGCCATAGAATGTCCTGCTCCGCATTTTTAATCATAGTTGCATATTGTTAACTAAATTCAATACCACTTTGCGCCTATTCTGCGCCGGGCTGATTTAATGTTTATTGCAATCCAGGCCCGGTAACAATCAAAAAAATACCCGCTCACTGGCGGGTATTTCAATTAGCTGCGGTGTCAGAAGTTAATTAAAGCTTTAAGCCTAATCGTTCTGCCACCTCAATATAGGTTTCTACCACTGAGCCTAAGCCCTGGCGAAAACGGTCTTTGTCCATCTTCTTGCGGGTTTCTTTATCCCACAGACGGCAACCGTCTGGTGTAAATTCATCACCCAGTACAATGTTTCCGGCACTGTCCACACCAAATTCCAGTTTATAATCCACTAACATCATACCGCCCTGGTCGAACAATGCTTTCAGTACATCGTTGACGGCAAATGTCAGTGCTTTCATTCGGGCTACCTGAGCGGCAGTGGCCCAGCCAAATGACTCAATATGGTAATCATTCACCATTGGATCATGCAGCGCGTCATTCTTAAGGAAGAACTCAAACACCGGTGGATTGAGTAACTGACCTTCTTCCACACCCAGACGGCGAACCAGAGAACCTGCGGCTACATTACGCACAACGCACTCTACCGGGATCATATCCAGCTTTTTAACCAGTGACTCGGTGTCAGAAAGCAGTGATTCTACCTGCGTAGCAATACCGGCTTCTTCCAGCTTGGTCATGATAAAGTGGTTAAACTTATTATTGACCTCGCCTTTACGATCTAACTGTTCGATTTTTTCACCATCGAAAGCCGAAGTATCGTTGCGAAACAATAAAATTAACTTGTCACTGTCGTCTGTGTGATAAACAGTTTTCGCTTTACCGCGATAAAGCTCGTCGCGTTTTTCCATTATAGGTCTCGTATTAAATGTCTAAGCCGTCTTCGGTCATTACCTGTTCAAAAGGTTTGAACAGATCAGCAACCTGTTTGGCATCAAATGGTGTGCTTTCATTATCCATAAAGGTGATAGACGTTTTAGGGCCTAATTTTGTCACCTTCAGGCGATAGTCTTCATAATCCAGCAACTGTGCATCGTCTGATGAAAACAGGTCACGCCACCAACTCACCTGCTCGTCAGTATACTGCACAAAAATCAATCCGTTCGACTTATCTAAATCTTTTACGTTGAAACCCAGTTTGCGCAATACCAACTGGATACGTGGCCAGGCAATGTCGTAGTTAGCATCTAACACGAAAGCCGGGTTACCGTCGTCATCAAAGCCCATTTCCATATCCAGACCCTGGCGGATCTGGGCAATGCGGCGATTGGTTTCAAGCTGATTAAGGTATTCGTAATGGCTGATAACCCGGTTTAACACCATAACTTCGTCGCGGCGTTTTTCCATGGCGTTTAAATCTTCTACAGACTTATCGCCACGTTCATAATCTACCAGGGCTACACTCAGCTGCGCAGTTCGACCATGAGGCTTTAACTCAACGTCAAACTTATAGCGACCTTTGCCAGCCACTTCACTTTCATCAGACGACCAGTCAAACCAGCCGCCATTGCCTTCTTCGGTACTGGCCGGCGCAACATTCATCCAGCCGGTCATCAGTTCACCCTGTTCCGGGCTGAAGTTTTCTACGCTGATACCACGTTCTTCCAGGTAGCCGATCAGCGAGTTCCAGATTGTCTTATCCAGTGTTTCGTTATCTCTTACCTGGTCGAGCAACACGGTTGCACCTTTAGAGCCCTCTTCAACATGGGAGCCCTGTACTAACGGGATCACCAGCGCCGGAGGCACTACCTCAAGGTTACGTCCTACCAAAGTGGTATCGGCAGACTGTTGTAATGCCGGAATATTATAATCGCTGGTAAAATCCGGCGCATCCAGATCGGTCGGCACTTGCAACTGTGTGCGTTCTTTTGATTTTAAGTATTCGTAACTGCCGGAGGCTGTTACGCGTTCTTGTTGAGAAGCACAAGCAGTAAGAACAAGGCTGGCAATACCGCTGACCAAAGCCAGTTTTTTATTCATAGTTATCTCTTATTCTGAAATTAAAGCGTATTCATGTAACAACGCTTCGATGCTTTTTTGGCTCGCAAGTTCCGGTAAAACCATCGGTAAGCGTAAAAATGGGCTTTTCATCATGCCCATTTTATACAATGCCCACTTCGGGATCACCGGATTTGGTTCGATAAACAGTGCAGAGTGAAGCTTTTCAATGCTGGCATTAAGCTCGCGGCACCGGGCTTTATCACCAGCCAACGCGGCTTCACACATTTGCGCGATGGCCGCTGGCACTATATTGGCTGTAACCGAGATCACGCCGTGACCGCCTTCGCATAAAAATTCACATGAGCTGCCATCATCGCCGCTCAGCAACACAAAATCATCGTCTACCAACGCCTGTGTGGCTTTTAGCCGGGCAATATTGCCCGTGGCGTCTTTGAGGCCAACAATTTTAGGGTGTTTAGCCAGTACAGCTACAGTTTCAGGTAACATATCGGCAACCGTGCGGCCCGGAACGTTATACAGCAATACCGGTACGTCGGTGGCGTCGGCTACTGCCTCAAAATGAGCAATCATGCCCTTTTGCTGAGGCTTGTTGTAATAAGGAACAACACTCAGGAAGCCATCAATCCCCAGACCAGCCATCTGCTCGCTCAGAAAAATCGCTTCAGAGGTGGAGTTTGCCCCGCTTCCGGCAATAATTTTGGTTCTGCCCGCAGCGGCTTCTACCGTTTGTTTGACTACCTCAATATGTTCATCGAAAGGCAGCGTGGCGGATTCGCCAGTAGTGCCTACTGACACAATACCATGAGTGCCCTGTTGGATATGAAACTCAACCAATTCCCGCAGCGCAGGATAATCAATTTGGCCGTCATCAAACATTGGGGTGACAAGCGCAACGTAACTACCGGTAAACATATTCTCTCCACTTTTTGCGAGCGCACATGGTAATTGCCGCACTGGTTAAAAACAAGCATTTGAATACCCGGATCGCATATTATTACCAGAAAATGACGGTTTTTATTTTTGCTACCGTTGTTTTAAAACCGTTTAACTCTTACTGCAGGTTTTCAGGCTGGCAAAATCCTACCAGTGACCGATTCGACTTTGGCCACGGCTATGTTAGAATCTGCGCCCCTTAATATGAGTCAGGTCCATGAAACAACAGTTAATTGCGGTTATCTTAGGTACCGACCAGGTGGGTATTCTCAGTGATATTGCCACCCTGGTCAGCGAATCAGATTGCAATATTCTTGACAGCAGACATGCTATTTACGGTCAGGAATTTTCGTTAACAATGATCATCGAGGGCACCCATAACGCCATAACGCGGGTAGAACTCAGCATCCCTGAGATGTGCCAGCGCCGTGATCTGTTGTCGATTCTGAAACGTACTCGCGAACACACCAAACAAAATCTGACTCACCTTTACGATGTTGAATTTAATGGTGTGGATAACCCGGGGCAGATCCAGGCCATTACCCGCTTTTTCGCCGACCAGCACGTCTCTATCAGCGCCTTTCGTCAAACCACCAGTGTGGATGATGAAACCGGCCACAAGATGATGCGGTTTAAGCTGGTGGTAAATATCCCTGACGATGTTGCCATGCCGGAATTTCGCTACAACCTGAATTTGCTGTGTCAGGTGCTACACCTGACATCCAATATTATTGATAAACATAAGGGATAATAATATGAATACGCTTTCTGCCGGTGATGCAGCGCCGCTTTTTAGTCTGCCCGATCAGGACGGTAACCCGGTTTCTCTGGAATCACTCAAAGGCAAAAAAGTACTGGTTTACTTTTATCCGAAAGCCATGACCCCAGGCTGTACCGTTCAGGCCCAGGGCCTGCGTGACATTCAGAACGAACTGCAACAAAATAATGTCGTAGTGCTGGGTATCAGCCCCGACGCAGTGAAACGTCTGCCTAAGTTCATCGAAAAAGAACAGCTAAATTTTACGTTGCTATCCGATGAAGATCATACTGTTGCCGATGCGTTTGGCGTATGGGGCCCGAAAAAATTTATGGGTAAAGAATACGACGGCATCCATCGTATTACCTTCTTAATCGACGAAGAAGGTAATGTTGAGCAGGTCTTTAACAAGTTTAAAACCAAGGAACATCACCTGGTCATTCTTAA
>CENT01029199.1_pt1 | contig 14880 bp, 22 predicted proteins | sample 530141 | NCBI WGS metagenome assembly CENT01 (sample SAMEA2591074, study PRJEB7988) | marine metagenome | isolation source: saline water (ENVO:00002010), including | reverse complement strand
AGTCTACGCTAAAGAACTCATACGCTCCTCTGACGGGGAGCAGTATGTTATCGAGGGTGGTACGCCACCGCACAAGCCTAGCAGTACGGGCAGGGTGTGGGTGCGTTCGCCTGACGATCCTACTTGGAACCGTGAGTATTTTCCTACGGTGTTTGATATGCAGTGGAGGCTAGATAATAAAGATGGTGAAATTTGGTATGCAGGGGAGGCAGGATTATGATCCCGTTTAGTACTTACTTACGGGTTGAGGCTAAAGCAGGTGGGTGCAATGCATCCACCCGTGCAATCCTTAAAGCAACCAAAACAATTCTACGCAAAGGCATTTCTAAGGCAGACCGTCACGCTGTTTATCGTGCGGTGTTAGAACGCCATGCGGAGGCAACCAAGTATCGCCATATAAGGAGCGAAGCCAATGATTACGCAAATTAAAACCAAGCAGGAGGCTCTAGATTTGCTAGAGTCCCTAGAAATGTATTGTGACCGTGTAGGTATGCATAACGTGTTTGTACACATGCTAGGCAACATCTACAAGGCCGTTGACGAGGAGGTAGATGCGGAGGTGTATGATGGAGACTAAATATAAAGTAGTTGGGCTTGATGAAGATCGGCCTACACTTGAAGAGATGCAAGAATTTGTAGGTGGCCGCATAGAGTTGGTCTATGTAGACAACGGCCACTTTGTAGTCAACGAGGAGGGTCTGCTAGATGGCCTTCCAATTAACTTAGAAGCTAGTCTGGAGTTCTGGGATGTAGCCGATTTGGAATTGGCTCCACCTCTGGTGGGTAATGTCATCTTTATTGAGGGTGGCCTAGACTAGCGTCAAACCTATGGGTGTGCTATAATAACACTTCTTATTTAGGCACACCTACATTTTCAATTCACTAATTTACACTGTAAATCGAGGAGTTCACATGAAACTTTTATCTCGTGATAGCAACACCAAGTTAATCAAGACAGCCAAGGGTACAAAAGAACCAGTAGTACTTGCAGGTTTATCCATGATGCCTTCCATTGAGTTATGTCCTAGCAGTCAGATTGCAGATTGCTTTGATGATTGCCTCAAGGAGAGCGGCCTAGCGCAGGTGTACGACAGCATCAACCAAGCACGACAGCGTAAGACTGACTGGTATATGGCAGACCGTGAGGATTTCCTGACTCGACTCAGGCGTGAGTTACACAACCTGAGTAAGTATGGCATCAAGCACGGCAAACGTCCGATTGTGCGGCTCAACGTCCTGTCCGATGTGGCGTGGGAGAAGCACGAGATTCCGCAGGAGTTCTCCGACATTACCTTCTACGACTACACCAAGAGAGCAAAGAGGCTCGGCAACACGCCCGACAACTACGGCCTGATGTTCAGCTACTCAGCCGCACCTAGATACCAGAAGCAGGTACGTATGGCGTTCGAGACTGACTACCCGATCACTGTAGTGTTCAGAGGTGGGCTACCTACGCACTTTATGGGGCGTGAGGTGTACGATGGCGACAAGTCTGACTTAGAGAATCTCAAACAGCGTGGCAAGATCATCGGTCTGCGTGTCAAGGGTAACGAGGCCAAGAGGTCTAAGTCTCCCTTCATCGTAGACTCTAACCTGATAGCTATAGGAGGCTAACATGGAGTTTAAATTTAATTTACCGAGGTACTGCAACAACGATGACAGACTGTGTGTGCAGTTGTTACTGGACGAGTTGTGCAGATGGGGCAGGGTTATATCTGTACACGATGGTGAGGAGTGGATGTTAAAGAAGTGTAGCGACCCTGACCTAGTGTTAGATACCCTGTCACACACAGGCGAGGACACAATAGATGTGTTCGACAGGCTCGGCCATCACTTAGGACAGTTCTGGCTGATCTATAACAACGGTAGTGAGGGTGATCCAATGATCTGTATCACTGATTACACCGCTAATAAATTTTGTGAAACCGTAGTAAACCACATTCAACTTAGACTAGATGGAGATGACAATGGAATTACCAACGACTGAGGAGTTTACTAAACTCTGTAACGCACACGATTGGACGTATGAATACAGTGACGATCATTCCGTGTGGAAGCGTGGCACTACCGAGAGAGACAGGCTGATGTCAATTGTTAAACAAGGAGGGGCTGAGTATGGTCACATCTATAATGAAATTGGTAAGGAAAGGTTGCCGAGTTATGGGTAAGGGTAGCCGACAAAGGCCAACTAATAAGACATCATTCGATGAAAACTTTGATCGAATATTTTTAAAGAACCGTCTGCCTGTCGAAAAGGAATGTAAAACATGCGGTAAACTGTTTGCAGTCAACGAGGGAGTGTTGATTGCGAACGCAGTAGGTGGGGAGATGTTATGCCCCAAGTGTAGTAGTCCAAACATTACAGACTATAAAGGAGCAAGTAATGACGTTTGAGATATTAAAAGGATGGTTTCTGTCCATCAATCTGCGTAACGGTGTAGGTATTGATCTGGAGTTCCATTGGGATAAGCCCGTGTGGATAACTTACTCAAAGGGTGACGAAATGTTTGCCAGAGTAAGTGAGTTTGATGGGGTAGAGATACTTCTGCCCTTCATTCGCATCAGCTTAGGCCAACTCTTTGAGGTTAAGATCACAGACTAAATAAATTTTTATTTTTATACTTGAATCATACACCTGTGTATGTATAAAACTATAACGATTTCAGAATCAGAGGAGACTTCCTATGAAATCAACAATTTTTAGAAAGCGAGTAAAGAAAAAGCGGTATGGATATAGCAGAGGTTCTTGTTATAGAGGGTTTCATTTCGGCCTGTATTCTTATTACACTAAGGTAGCGAACAGCAGAGGGTCTGGCTTGTTTGCACTACGGGACGATCAGGGGCTTGAAATAGTTAACGGTCACGTACACGGCTGTTAATTTACACTGTAAATCAAAGAGGCTTGGCGACAGGGATGTTGCTGTCACTCTATAAAGGAAAGGTTATGCTGTATGTACACATTTTTTAGGATACGTAAGTGGGAATTCGTACTGAGTTTCTTCTATTTCAACAGAAAAGACAGGGATGAAAACTTCTTGGCATCTTACTCAAAGGGTGGTATATTCTCCTATCGTGTAAGAACAACCAAGTTTGGGAAGGACAGGGTGTTTGTATTATGGAGATTCATACTCCATGTCAGTAAAACTTTATAAGGTAGAGCAGTTGCTTAAAGAGTTCAGGAAAATTGATCCGAACATTCAGATGCAGACTGCATTGGCCTTCATTTTAATTGCACAGAATGACCAAGATGGTACGCCACTGTCGGTGTACGAGGTAGGCGATCATCTTAACTGCACCAGTGCTAGTGCTTCCCGTAACGTGGCGGCTCTGAGTAACTGGTCACGCCATAAGAAGGCAGGGTACGGTCTAGTCGAGGCTAGAGAGAATCCGACCAAGCGTAACGAAAAGATAATCACACTAACGCCTAAAGGTAGGCAGTGGATTGAAACAATGGGACGTATATGTGGAGGTAGTAAATGAGTATCAAACCAAGAGGCAACAGTTTTGTTGTAGACATACGTAAGAAAGGACAAGAGCGTGTGCGTAGGTCTTTCCCTACAATGGAGGATGCAAAGTTATTTGAAGCGCAGGTAGGAGTGCATCACCGCAGTGGTACGCCATTACCTGAGAAGCTACAGGCTAAGACGGAGTGGACACTAACCAAGGCTCAGGATGCCTGTTTTAAAATGCACTGGGAGGGCGGTAAGTCTGAGGAAGCCATGCTTTATCTCATGCAAGTACACTGTCGTTACTTTGGTGCAGGTGTACCCTTGATGGCACTGACTACTGAGGTCATTGATGGTTACATTGAACACATGAAGGATGCTAATAAATCTAACAGTACAATCAATAGACACCTTGCAAACCTGTCAAAAGTAATTCGTTTGGCATTTGAGCAAGGACGTTTGGAAAAGATGCCTCACTTTCACCGTCAGAAGGAAGGTCAGGGGCGTATACGTTGGCTGACTGACGATGAAGAGGCCAAGTTACTACAAACACTAAGGCTATGGGGTGATATCCGATTAGCTGATGCGTGTATTGTGCTACTTGATACGGGAATGCGTAAGTCTGAACTGGAGAAGGTTACTAAGTCTGACCTGACAGCACAGGGGGTGTACGCCAGTGATCGTAAGGGTAACAGCCAGACTGTTATACCTCTGACAGCTAGAGCGCAGAGAATACTGGATACTTACGCTCGTAATACCAACGATACATATATAATGTCTAATTACTACTCAAGAAACACTTGGGAACGTATGCAAACTCACTTAGGTTTGGATGATGTCTCTCTCCATGTACTGAGGCACACCTGCTGTTCACGTTTAGTGCAGGGTGGGATGCCATTGGTACACGTTAAGGAGTGGATGGGTCACAAATCTATCACCACCACCATGCGATATGCTCACTTAGCACCTAAAGATTTAGTGCAGGGTGTCAAGCTGTTGGAGAATAGGACTTGATTTATTACACACACGAGATTAAAAACTACTTGATGCCGCATGTGGCGCAGTATGTGGCGCAGGTGTGGCACTCACGGCCTCGTGGCGAAATTGGTATACGCACAAGACTTAAAATTTTGGGCTTTTATAAGCGTGTCGGTTCGAGTCCGACCGAGGCCACCATGTTAAAAACGATTTCCACAAGTCTTAAAATCTCGTGCGGCAGTAGTTACACCATCGTAATAAGGCAGAAATCTCAGAAAAATTTAATAGAAACCTGTGGCGTTACATGCGGCACAAACTTCATACACTATCGTAGTAAAATACACTTTTACGCACCACAAAATGTCCACTTGCGGCACTTTTTGCGGCACTAACCCCAATATGGAGAACAATATGGCAACTTTAGAAGATCAACTGGCACTTGAGTTACAGATGTGCCAAGCAGGTGAGGAAAGATACGACAAACAGGTGGCCGCACTCACTGATAAGGGTGTGGAGAGCAGGGCGCAACACGGGAAAGCCATTATTGGTAACGTGTTGACCCCATTATCTAAGGCCATTGCAGAGTTTTGCACAGGGGAGACTTCATCGAACCGTAGTATTGCCTACGGGAAGATCAAGCACCTAGACCCTGACCGATTGGCGGTGCTGTCACTACTAGGGGCTATCGACAAGATCAGTCAGCGTGTCCCTCTGATGGCCGTAGCCCGAACCATCGGTCTGTATGTCGAGGATCAGGACAGAATTGAGAAGTGGTTAGAAGGCGACAGGGATGTCGCAACTACTATTTTGAAAATGGCACAGGATAAAACCACGTATCGCCACAGGCGGTCTGGAGTGATTCATAAAATGAACAACGATGGTTATTATGAAACATCTTGGACTAATGACGAGCGTATACACGTTGGCCTGAAGATGATTGATCTGATTATCACCAACACTGGTGTACTAGAATTGGTACGCATCAGGACTTCACGAACTAAGACCACAACCTACCTTGTTGCACAGGACGCAACACTGGAGTGGGTAAAAGGATTCCACGCATCCCACAGGTCTGCTCGTCCACGCTACGCTCCCTGCGTGATACCTCCAAAGCCTTGGGAAGGGTTATTTGGAGGTGGCTATTACATTGATGAACTCAACAACCTACCACTGGTGAGGATGCACTAATGAGAAAGAGAACTACTGAGTACTTTGAAGAGTTGGAGAAGTGCGACATGTCACAAGAGTTGAAGTGCGTGAATGCGCTACAGGAAACACCTTGGCAAATCAACAAGCACGTTCTGGCAGTACTACGTCAGGCGTGGGACAGTGGACAGACTTGGGGAGGGCTACCTGCACGAGAGGATGTCCCTCTACCTGTCTACCCGTTTGATTGTGAACCAAGCGAGTTAAGCCCTGCACAGCAAGAGGAGTTTAAGGAGTTTAGAAAGAAGCGAGGGGCAGTACACGCCCACAATAATACGACAATGAGTTTGCGTATCTTGATTGAGCGTACCATCCAAGTTGCGGAGCAGTACGCCAATGAGACTGAGTTCTTTTATGTCTGGCAGTTAGACTTCAGGAGTCGCAAGTACCCGATGGAGTCGTTCCTGTCACCACAGACGGGTGATGCAGGTAAAGCACTGCTCACTTTCGCATACGGGGTGGAGATCGAGTCACCAGAGGATGCCAAGTGGTTAGCTATCCAAGGTGCGAACGTCTACGGCAACGATAAGGTGACGTTAGAGGATCGTGAGTTGTTTGCCTACATGAACACTGAGATTGCACAGGCGGTAGCTGATGACCCGTTCAGCGAGACTATCTGGTTGGAAGCTGACAAGCCGTGGCAGTTCTTAGCGTGGTGCTACGAGTGGGCAGGGTACACGAGAGCCAGAGACTCAGGAGAGAACTACGTTACCACACTGCCCTGCTCTGCTGATGGCTCGTGTAACGGCTTACAGCACCTGTCAGCTATCCTACGGGACAGGGAGGGTGGTAGAGCAGTCAACCTGACCAAGACAGAGTTACCGCAGGACATCTACGCTGATGTGGCGGTCAAAGCGATGAAACGCATACGAAAGGAAGCCCAAGACCCTGAGAACACGATGGCACAGCAGTGTTTGAAGTTTGGGATCACCCGTAAGGAGACTAAGCGATCAGTAATGATCGTACCGTATAGCGGTACACGATATGCCTGTCGGGATTACGTCATGGAAGCATTGAAGGAACGAGTGAAGAAGCAAGGACATAACCCTTGGGGTGACGATCTGTATCTGGCGGCTAACTACATGTCTAAACACATTTGGGAAGCCATTAGCGACAGTATAAGTTCAGCACGAATTGTCATGGACTACATCAAGTCGGTTGCTGAAGTGTACGCCAAGCACAAGCAGGTCATGCAGTGGTACACACCTACGGGTATGCTGATCTGGCAGTGCTACAGCGATATGAATAAACGTAGGATCAAGACCGCTATCAATGGGTCTGTCGTGAAACTGAACTACCATTCGCAGATAGACGACACTGTAAGCCGCAGTAAGACGTTATCAGGGGCATCCCCTAACATGATACACAGTCTGGATGCATCGGCTCTGACGATGACAGTGAACCGCTGTGTGGATGTAGGGATTACTGACTTTAGTATGGTGCATGACAGTTATGGCACTCAGTCACCCTATATGCCAACGATGGTGAACATCCTGCGTGAAAGTTTTGTAGATATGTATGAACAGAACGATGTCCTACAACAATTGTATGATCATGCCGTCAAGGTTTTACCCGATGGCGCAGAAATTCCCAAGCCTCCACCAAAGGGAGACTTGAGTTTACGAGAGGTATTACAGTCTGAGTACTTCTTTTCCTAATGGCCCCCTAATGCAGTATGGGCTGAAAAACTTAACCAACAGAAAGAGACTATTATTATGGCAAGACAAGACTTTGAAAGAATGAACATCAAAGGTAAAGCAATGTGGTGCAAGGTCTTAGAACCTGACACTAAATTTAACCCAGACGGTGACTACTCCACTGACATCTTATTGTCAGAGGCAGATGCCGCACCGATATGTGAGAAGCTAGATAATGCAATCCAAGTTGCATTTGACAATGCGATCAAGGACTCTCCGAAATTGAAGAATGTCCTGTCCACATCCTCACCGTACCAGACTGTCTACGATAATGAGACAGGCGACCCTACTGGTGAGATTAAGTTCAAAGCCAAGCTAAAGGCCATCTGGAGAGCAAGAGATGGAAGGTATGGTGAACAACGTCCAGTTGTGGTGGACAGTAAACTGAATCCCATCGACAAGCACATTGCAATCGGCAATGGGTCAGACATCAACGTCAATGTTGAAGTTGTACCCTACGTCATGCTGACTAATAAGTCAGTAGGTGCGAGTTTACGACTAAAGGGTATCCAAGTTGTGAACCTTGTTGAGTACGGTAACAACGCTTCAATGTTTGGTGAAGTGGAAGGCGGCTTTGAAGCACCCCCTGCGCCAGAGAATGACTCAATTCCATTTGAAGTGGAGAGTACTGATGACAGTGACCAAGGGGACTTTTGAGGCTAGGGTGGTTGCAGATTTAACAGACCGTGGCATCATTTACGAGTATGAGTCTACCAAGTTACCCTACACTGTCTTGAGGAACTACATCCCTGATCTAAAGGTTGGGGATATGTTCATCGAGGTCAAAGGCTACTTCCGACAAGATGCACAACGTAAGATGCGGAATGTTAAACAGCAACATCCAGACAAGGATATTCGATTTCTGTTTCAGAGACTCGACAGTCCTGTTCAAGGCGCAAAGAAACGTAAAGATGGAAGTAAGATGACCTGCGCTGAGTGGGCAGAACGTCATGGCTTCCTGTATGCAGAAAAGGAGATACCTGATGACTGGATTAACTGAGGAGTCTAACAGTGAATTCTTATATCACGAGGCTTGCGAAAAGTGTGGGAGCAGTGATGCTAAAAGTGTCTATAGTGACGGTCATTCCTATTGTTTTAGTTGTACTAATTACGAAATGGGAACTGACTCAGACACTCCGAAATTACAAGCGGTCTCCAACACACAAACGGGTGACTTTGTATTGGGAGAATCTATCGCACTTGGTAAGCGAAAGATTAATCAAGCCACTGCAAAGTTTTGGAACTACCAAGTGGGAGAATATAAAGGAAAGACTGTTCAAGTAGCGAACTACAAGGATAAGAACGGACAGCTAGTATCACAGAAGATACGATTTCCCAACAAAGATTTCCTGAGTCTAGGAAATCACAAGAAAGCACAGCTATACGGACAGTGGCTGTGGCGTGACAAAGGAAAGATGGTCTGCGTGGTGGAGGGAGAGTTGGATGCTCTCTCTCTATCGCAAGCCTTCGATAACAAGTGGCCTGTAGTGTCACTGAGGGGTGGTGCGGCTTCCGCTAAAAAAGATATTGCGGCAAGTTGTGAATGGCTAGAGCAGTTTGAGTCAGTCATTCTCATGTTTGACAACGATAAAGTTGGACAGCAAGCGGCTATTGATGCCGCCTCCGTACTCTCTCCATCGAAAGCTAAGATCGCAAAGCTACCGTTGAAGGATGCGTCTGAGATGGTTCAGGCAGGTAGAGTTAAAGAACTTATTGATGCTGTGTGGGCGGCTAAAGCCTATCGTCCAGATGGCATACTAGATGGTTCAGACCTTTGGGATTTGGTCACTGAGGTGCAGGATGTAGAAAGTGTACCCTATCCTTATGAAGGTCTTAATGATGTTACTAAGGGGTGTAGGCGTGGTGAGATCACTACGATTACAGCAGGAAGTGGTATCGGAAAATCACAGTTAGTCCGTGAATTTGCGGCTCACTTGATTAGACAAGGACAGACGGTGGGCTACATAGCCCTTGAAGAGTCCGTCAAAAGAACTGGGTTGGGTTTGATGTCAATTGAAGCAAACCAACCTTTACACTTAGGAACAGACAATATCACTAAAGAGGAACTAAAACGTGCTTTCGATTCTACCCTCGGCACTGGTCAAGTATTTTTGTATGACCATTGGGGTTCAACTGACAGCGATAATCTTCTCTCAAAAATACGATACTTGGTTCGTGGATGCTCTTGCAATTGGATCATTCTTGATCACCTTTCCATTGTTGTATCTGGTATGGGAGATGGCGATGAAAGGCGTTTGATTGATAACACCATGACTAAACTGAGATCACTCACTGAAGAGTTGAACTGCGGTATGTTATTGGTAAGTCATTTGAAACGTCCGTCAGGCGACAAAGGCCATGAAAACGGGGCAGAGACTTCTCTGTCCCAACTTCGAGGGTCAGCCGCTATCGGGCAGTTAAGTGATATTTGTCTATCTCTAGAGCGCAACCAACAGGCCCTCACTACCTCTGATATTACGACAGTGCGTGTACTCAAGAACCGTTGGTCAGGGGAAACAGGTATTGCCTGTCACCTTGAATACAACAGGGACACTGGACGTATGACTGAGGTTGCTGAACCTACAGAAACCACAGAGGAGATGTTTTGATGGCCCTACTAACTGAAGCTGAATTACGGACGATGTACGTCAAGCACATGATCCATCTGTACATTTTAGAAATAGAAGAAGGACTAGACTTGGGTGACTACCCAACCTACGAGGACTTCCTAATTATGTACAGAGAGGAGATGGACAGCGTTCAACATTAATCACTCCAACGAGAGGATGTTATGAGACTATTATTTGATATAGAGGCCAACGGCCTATTACAAGATGCCACTAAGGTCTGGTGTTTAGTCATCCACGACTTAGACACTGGGAAGGTATCGGCCTACGATCCATTCACACTGGATGCAGGTTTACAACACTTAGGAGAAGCAGATGTTCTTGTCGGACATAATATAATCGACTACGACTTGCGCCTGTTGGAGAAACTCCACGGGTTCAGAACCAACGCTACCTTAGAGGATACTCTAGTATGGTCACGGACAATCTTCCCTGACATACGGGAGCAGGACTTGAAACGCCTGAACGCCAACAAGGTAATGATCGGCAGTCACTCGCTGAAGGCATGGGGAATACGCCTAGCGGTACACAAGGGTGACTTTGGACAGGCTGATGATGCGTGGGACAAGTACACACCAGAGATGTTGGAGTACTGCAAGCAAGATGTAGCTGTTAACGCAGTGTTGTACAACAACCTGCAAAAGAAGATAGCGGAATGGAGACCGTGGCCTGAAGTTCTCAGGTTTGAGACAGAGGTGCATAAACTGTTACAGGATCAAACCACACGGGGATTCCCCTTTGATGTGGATAAGGCTGAGAAGTTATACAGTGAACTCGCAGGTGAGAAAACTGTGCTAGAGCAGTCACTGGTTGAGAACATTGAGCCGACTATAGTGCAACTTAAAACTAAGAAGAAGGTGATCCCCTTCAACCCTGCATCTCGACAGCAGATTGCAGTTCGTTTGATGAAGCGTGGTTGGAAGCCAGAGACATTTACACCGTCTGGTGATCCCAAGGTTGATGAAGATACGTTGAGTAAGATTGACATGCCAGAAGCTAAACAACTGTGCAGGTTCCTGTTACTTAACAAACGTATCGGTCAACTCGCTACAGGTAAACAAGCGTGGCTGAAAGTGCAGAAGGACGGACATGTACACGGCAGGGTGAACCACATGGGGGCAGTGACATCGAGATGTACACACTCTGACCCTAACGTGGCCCAAGTGCCTTCACTGAGTGCAGAGTACGGCAAGGAGTGTCGTGAGTTATTCCATGCGCCAGAGGGTTACTCTCTTCTAGGTGCTGATGCATCTGGATTAGAACTGCGCTGTTTAGCGGCTTACATGAAACCTTATGATAACGGTAACTACGTTGAGGAAATACTGAATGGTGACATCCACTCAAAGAATCAGGATGCGGCAGGGCTTGCAACGAGGCCACAGGCAAAGACGTTCATCTACGCATTTCTGTTTGGCGCAGGGGACGAGAAGATCGGAAGTATCATCGGTGGCAGTAAAAGAGATGGTAAAAAAATCAAAGCCCGATTCTTAAAGCAGACTCCTGCACTCAAGGTACTGCGAGAGAAGGTCAGTCAGAAAGCCAAGAGTGGTTACATCAAAGGGATTGATGGTAGACGAATACCTATTCGCCACCCCCATGCCGCACTCAACACCCTACTGCAAAGTTGCGGTGCTGTGATTTGCAAGAAGTGGTACGTGGAGATTCACAAGTTGTTTGGTGAAGCAGGTTTAACAGAGAACGATGCCCGTATCGTGGCATTCGTACATGACGAGGTTCAGATTGTCGTGCGTAACGGAATGGAGGAACAAGTCGGTGAAATTACCTTACAAGCAATACGAAATGTGGAAAGACACCTCGACTTTGGGTGCAGACTCGATGCCGAATACAACATCGGACAAAGTTGGGCGGCAACGCATTGATGATGCAAGTCGTGTCGGTGACATTGCTGAGTTTTATGCAGTCACTTACTTGTGGGATCACGGCTATGAAGTGTTCCCCAATGCAGGATGCACAGGAGCCATTGACATGGTGGCAATCAAAGGTGACGAAATCAGATTGATAGACGTAAAGACGGTATCTGAAACCACGCAAGGTGGAAAGATACTGACCAAACTCCAGAAACAGATGGGGGTGGAACTTCTGTATTTCGATTACCACACACGCCAACTCAGTTGGGACAGGCTGATGATTAAAGGCATTCAAAAAGAGAGAGAGACTATATGAACACATTACTAATTGATGGAGACATCGTTGCGTACAGGGCGGCAACTGCCTGTGAGCAACCAATAGATTGGGGTGACGGTCACTGGACACTTCACGCTTTTGAGCATGACGTTGAACAGAACATTGATCACTTCATGGAGGACTTGGTTAAAGAAAGTAAGTGCAAGAAATGGGTAACGTGTCTGACAGGCACTAAGAACTTCCGTAAGGACGTAGACCCGACTTACAAGGCTAATCGAGTTGATAAGCGTAAGCCCATGTTGCTACATCATGCCCGTGCCTACCTCGTTAACAAATGGAACGGTAGGATTGATGAAGGCATTGAGGCTGATGACACATTAGGAATCTTAGGAAGCAGTGATGACAGTTACATGATCTGGTCAATCGACAAAGACTTGATGACCATCCCTGCACACCATTGGAAGGATGGTGAAGTTGTAACCGTAAGTCAGGAAGAAGCTGACTACTGGTTTTACTACCAGACCCTCGTAGGTGACTCGACAGACAACTACAAAGGTTGTCCGAGCATCGGTGACAAGAAAGCTAGAGCCATGCTTGATAAAGATTGTTCATGGCAGACAGTAGTTACCGCCTTCGAGAAAGCAGGGCTATCAGAAACGGTAGCAGTAGAGCAAGCCCGACTTGCCCGTATCCTGCGGAACGGTGAATACAACTTTAAGACTAAGGAGGTGTCCCTATGGGAGCCAGAAAAAAATCAATAAACGATGCCACTCCTGAAGAGTGGAACAAGGTGACTGCAAAGTACACATCCAACGGAACTGTGTGGTCAAAAGACTCTGACAAGAAAGAGCCAGATGCAGTTAACAGTCCTGCCCACTACACCTTCGGTGAAATAGAAACCATAGACTACATTGTCGATGTCTTAGGTGTATGGGGTGCGATTGAGTACTGCCACGGTAACGTCCTCAAGTACACAGGCTCACGGATGTTTAACAAAGGCAAGCCAGTACAAGATGCCAAGAAAGCAGTCTGGTACTTAAACAAAATTATAGAACTAATAGAAGGTAATAAGGATAAATTTATATGACAAAAGTAAAAATGGACGAGTACCAATCATTCATACACAAAAGCCGATACGCTCGTTGGCTTGATGACAAAGGGCGTAGAGAAACATGGGAAGAAACTGTACAGCGTTATGTAGACTTCTGGATTAACAGGGGGCAGATAGATAGCAAAGTTGCTAAGAAGATGTTTAATGCCATATACAACCTAGAAGTCATGCCTAGCATGAGATGTCTAATGACAGCAGGGGAAGCGTTGGATAAAGACAACGTAGCAGGGTTCAACTGTAGCTACCTGCACATTGACTCTCCTCGCAGTTTCGATGAACTGATGTATGTGCTGATGTGTGGGACAGGTGTTGGGTTTAGTGTCGAGCGTAAGTTTGTTGACCAGTTACCTTGTGTCGCTGACAGCTTCCACCCCACTGACACTACCATCATTGTAAGTGACAGTAAGATAGGATGGGCATCGGCATTTAGAGAACTGGTTGCCATGTTGTATGCAGGTAAGATACCGCAGTGGGATGTCAGTAAGGTACGTCATGCAGGAGCAAGGCTTAAAGTGTTTGGTGGACGAGCCAGTGGCCCAGAGCCGTTGGTAGCGTTGTTTGAGTTTTCCGTTAAATTATTCCAAGGTGCAGAGGGCAGACCCCTGACCACACTAGAGTGCCATGACTTGTGCTGTAAGATTGCAGAGGTAGTTGTAGTCGGTGGTGTTAGACGATCAGCTTTGATCTCTCTCAGCAACTTGACTGACAACCGTATGCGTAAGGCTAAGTCAGGCGCATGGTTCTTAGAAGAAGGTCAACGTGGCCTAGCGAATAACTCTGTGTGTTACACCACCAAGCCAGACTTTGCTGACTTCCTTGTTGAGATGCAATCACTACACGAGAGTAAAGCAGGTGAGCGTGGACTATTCAGTCGCCCTGCGGCACAGAACATTGCGGCACGTAACGAGCGTAGGGACAGTTCACATGACTTTGGTACGAACCCTTGCTCTGAGATTATCCTCCGCAGTAACCAGTTCTGTAATCTATCTGAGATTGTAGTACGGGCTGATGACACACTAGATACACTACGTAAGAAAGCAGAGATGGCGGCAATCATTGGTACGCTACAGGCTACACTGACTGACTTCCGTTACCTTCGTGCAATCTGGAAGAAAAATACAGAAGAGGAAGCTCTTTTGGGGGTGAGTATGACAGGCATCATGGATCACTACCTCCTTGGTAAGAACTCACCTGACTTAGAGAAGTGGTTGAACGATCTCCGTGACACAGCCGTCCTTACTAACAAAGAGTGGGCATCTAAACTAGGCATTGCACAGTCAGCGGCCATCACCGCAGTCAAACCTAGTGGAACTGTATCGCAGTTAGTGGATAGTGCCAGTGGTATACACCCAAGGTTCTCTAAGCAGTACGTCCGTACCGTAAGGTCAGACAAGAAAGACCCCCTTGCACGGTTTATGCAGGACAATGGGTTCCCCTGTGAGCAGAACATTACAAGCCCAGAGGGTTTGGTGTTTAGCTTCCCTGTACGATCACCCAAAGGGTCAGTGACTGTTAGTGATGTAGGTGCGATGCAACAGTTAGAGTTGTGGAAGGCGTATCAAGACTTCTGGTGTGAACACAAACCCTCAATCACTGTGTACTACACGGATGATGAATTCTTAGATGTGTGTTCATGGATATGGAAGAACTTTGACATGTGTTCTGGCATC
>CENT01093660.1_pt1 | contig 15114 bp, 10 predicted proteins | sample 530141 | NCBI WGS metagenome assembly CENT01 (sample SAMEA2591074, study PRJEB7988) | marine metagenome | isolation source: saline water (ENVO:00002010), including | reverse complement strand
TAATACTATGAAAAACTGAGGCGACAACTATCCTGACACAGGGGGTTATGTACAACAAACCCGTTTTTTTAACATTCTGTCTGGCTGCAATCTTTTGTGAATACTCTGCAAAAAATTAGAACGAGGGCTGGCAATCACGTTGCCAGTTTACTGGTTGTTTCTTTCATTTTTACTACCTGCCTGTATGAATAGTGATGCCGGTAAAGGCTGCGAGAGCCTTATATTGCCCGGTATAAGTAATCTAATTATAAATGCAGCTTAGCGGTTGTTAATTATCTCCTGTTGTGGATTAGCAGAATAGTTGCTTAAAAATTTAATCGGTGGATTTTCTGCTTGGAAATTCCAGCTGATTAGATATGTGCATCAGCGTAAGGCATCAAAGCCGGCGTATGTTGCAGAAAAGCAAAAACAAACCGGCAAAGGATCAAACATAAGATTCGTAAACGGTATTCAGGTCCCAGGGGCCAATACACAAGGAATGGAGGTAAGAACATGTTTAGACTTCAGCATTTGTCGAAATCTAAACACATTGAAAAGCATCAATGTGAAAGGCTGATCAAACGGCCTGATAAACAACAACCAGGGTGCACAAAGACTGCACTTAGTCTTGCAATGCTCGCACTAAGTGCACCAGTGAGCGCTGAAGAACTAACCCTCAAATCTATTGCGCAACACGATGGGATCGTTAATGAAAGCCCGGCGTTGAATAATACCGGAGGATTTGCACAACCCAATCGCAGCGGTTTAGCGGCATTGAGTATTGGCGATCTGGCTGATACCCGTCAGGTGAAAACCATCGTTTCCTTCGATACTTCACAAATCCCTCTTGGCGCAGAAATTACCGATGCGGTGCTGCGTATGCGGCACGCCCGCTCACCTGGTGCAAGCCCATTTGATGTGCTCGCCCCCTGTATCATCGACGTTAACAGCGGTGGATTTAATGGCAACCTTGCATTGGAGTCAGAAGATTTTGATGCGCCGGCTACCAGCATGGCTGCTGGTACTTTAAGCGCAGTCGTGCGCACCAACGAGTGGTCAGAAGCGAGCCTTAGCAGCACCGGATTAGGTGCAATCAACCGTAGTGGATTTACCCAGATAAGGGCGTATTGTACGGTAGAAGATAACGGTGACGGTACCCAGAATACGGCAAATTTTGCTTCTGGTGAAACTGCTCAATATGCGCCTGAACTGGTAATTTCCTACACCGAAGAGGTCGTAGAAGTTCCACACTCTATTGCGCGCATCTGGAACGAAGAATTGCTCGACTCTATTCGACTGGACTTCGCCCGTCCTACCGTGCATGCGCGTAATCTGTATCATACATCGGCTGCCATGTGGGATGCCTGGGCGGCATACGAGGATGGTGTGGGACAAGTCATTCACCATGAAAAAATGGCCCCGGTCGATGACGTGGAAGCGGCTCGGGCTGAAGCCATCAGTTATGCCATGTATCGAATTCTTACATGGCGTTTTGCGCCGTCTCCGGGTGCTGCTGAACGACTACCAGCCTTTGCTGCACAGATGGAAGAATTGGGGTACGACAAAGACTTTACTTCAACGGAAGGTGACTCTCCGGCGGCGCTGGGTAATCGTATCGCGGCAACCGTTATTGAATTTGGCCTTGAAGATTACTCTAACGAGCAGGCCAATTTTGCCAATATTTACTACGAGTCCATAAACCCGCCGTTACTCCCGGAATTCCCTGGTAATCCTGATTTGGTAGACCCTGATCGCTGGCAGCCGTTGTCACTGGAGTTTTTCGTTGACCAGAGTGGCAACCTGATACCCGGTGGTTCACTTGATTTTCTGAGTCCTGAATGGGGTCATGTTACGCCATTTGCTTTAACCGATGATGACCTCACTATTTACAGCCGGGATGGTCATGATTATTACGTATATCATGATCCGGGTGCGCCACCTGCATTCGGTACAGAAGATTACCGCGCGGGCTTCCAGCAAGTACTGGAATGGAGTGGTGAGCTTGACCCAGCCGATGGGGTGATGATCGATATCAGCCCGGCGTCGCGGGGCAATAATACACTGGGTACCAATGACGGTCAGGGACGTGATATTAACCCGGTTACCGGTTTGCCATATGAACAACAGCTCGTGCCTGCCGGTGATTACTACCGCGTATTAGCAGAGTTCTGGGCCGATGGTCCAGATTCCGAAACACCTCCTGGTCACTGGTTCTCGGTGGCAAATTATGTGGTGGATCATGAGATGCACGTTAGTCAGTTTGGTGGTCAGGGGTCTGTCCTTGATGCGCTGGAATATGATGTAAAAATGTATCTGGCGCTCGGTGGTGCTATGCATGACTCGGCAATTTCTGCCTGGGGTGTTAAAGGCTGGTACGATTATATTCGCCCGGTTTCTGCCATTCGCCACATGTGTGATCTTGGCCAGTCATCCGATCCTTCCGGACCAAGTTATGACCCGGGCGGCATAGGTCTGGTGCCGGGTAAAATCGAAGTGGTAACGGCTGAGTCAATTCTGCCGGGCGGAGTGCATGAACATCTCGCCGGTGAGAATAACGAAAATATTGGCAAGATTGCAGCCTATGCGTGGAAGGGACCTGATTATATTGAGGACCCGGAAACCACTACCGCGGGTGCCGACTGGATCCTGTGTGAAAACTGGTGGCCTTATCAACGCCCGAGTTTTGTAACACCACCATTTGCTGGTTACGTGTCTGGTCACAGCACATTTAGCCGTGCCGCCGCAGAAGTAATGACACTGGTGACAGGTGACGAGTTCTTCCCAGGTGGGATGGGAACCTTTGATGCGCCGCAAAATGAGTTTCTGGTATTTGAGGAAGGTCCGAGTGTGGACCTTCAATTACAGTGGGCTACCTATCGCGATGCCTCTGATGAAACCAGTATTTCGCGAATATACGGTGGTATTCACCCTACCGCAGATGACATTCCTGGTCGTCTGATGGGGGCTGAAATTGGCCCTGATGCCTTCAACCATGCAATTCGGTACTTCACTGGAGATTTAGGTATCTTACCTACCATCGAACTGACCACTGATATTGCCGGTCAGGTGTATCAGCCTGGTGAGAGTGTGGTGTTATCAGCTATGGCAGCAGACTCTGATGAGTTGGATTTATCTGCTGATATCGTCTGGACTTCATCTGTTGATGGCATCCTGGGAGCTGGTGCTGAAATTACCGTTGCCAGCTTATCCGCCGGCGTGCATGTGATCACTGCAACAGTAACCGATAGTAACGGGCAAACCTCGGAGCTGGTATTTGAAATTGCCATTGGCAGTCAGTTGCCGACCATTGAGTTAATCGGTCCTGCTGATGATACCCTTGTTACAGCCGGTGACGAGATAGTATTTACGGCAACCGCCGATGACTTTGAACAGGGCGATATTTCTGCCGATATCATGTGGTTATCTGATATCGACGGTATGTTTGCCAGTTCTGGCAGTGCTTCAGTAACAACCTTATCGCCGGGCCAGCATACCATAACGGCGATTGTGCAGGATGCAGAAGGCAATGAGGCAGCGCAAAGCATTTCTCTCACCGTCTACGGCATACTCGAGGATCCGGGAGCCAGTGTGACGCTGACTTCAAACCCAATTGAAGATGGGTTTGTAGTGGAATCAGCTGAAAACAGCGATAGCGGTGGTGTAGCTATTCCGTTCCTTTCTAACGGTGGGGCACTGCGTCTGGGTGATAATAATCTTAATCAACAGATTAAGTTAATTACTTCATTTGCTATCCCGCAGGGAACAACCATTTCGTCTGCAACGCTTTACCTCACACGTGGTGGTGGTGTTGGCGAGAGCCCGCTGGATTTACTTGGCCCGTGTACTGTTGATGTTCACAGCACCGGTTTCAGTAACGATCCGCGTATTCATGCCAGCGATTTCGAGGCCGTACCAACGGTGGCTAATGTCGGTGAGCTTACAGCGCCTGCTTCCGGTGATGTATTTGTTGCTGAAATTTCTGCACAGGGTGTTGCCGCGATAATGGCAGGGCAGTCTGCACAATTCCGGCTGAGTTGTTCACTGGATGACAACAACGACGGACTGGAAAACTCCATAGGTTTCTACTCCGGTGAAAGCAGTGATGTTGCCTTGCAACCACAACTGGTACTGAGTGCTTCAGGTAATGGCACGAATACAGCGCCATCAGTTGCTATTGCCCAGCCTGATGATGAGTTGCGAGTGGCTCTCGGCGATCCGGTAATGTTTGATGCCAGTGCAATGGATAACGAGGACGGTGACTTATCGTCAATGATTATCTGGCGCTCGAGTATTGACGGCATCATTGGTGAAGGCAGTATTTTCTCACTGTCGACCCTCAGTCAGGGCTCTCATACCATTACAGCTGAAGCGCTGGACTCAGAATTTGTTCCCGGACGCGCCACAATCACAATTCACGTTGGTGTTGATCTGACACCGTTATTTACTGACGCGACGGTTCTGTCTGGTCTCGACGCTATACCCGGCGCAATAGGCCTGGCTGCCGGAGACTACGATAACGATGGCTGTGTGGATTTAGCCGTAACTCCGCGCAACGTCACTGAAACTGTGCTTCTGTATAAGAGTAATTGCGATGGCACCTTCACCAATGTGACGACTCAGGCCAATATGCTTACCTCTGGGGGCGCTGGCTCAGGTCTGGCGTGGGGCGACTTCGACAACGATGGTTTACTCGATCTGTATGTAGCTAACCAGTCAAACCTGAATACGCGCAGTGAGTTGTGGCATAACCAGGGTGACGGTACCTTCATTGATGTAGCCGATTCGATGGCTATACCCGGCAACACTGGTGCTATTGGTGTAGTCTGGAATGACTTTGACGGTGATAACGACCTGGATATTTTTGTAGCTGGTCGTTACGGTGATGTACCGGCGGATAGCCTTTATCAGAATGACGGTGGTAGTTTCTTCGATGTAGCACCCTTTATGGGAATCGATGGTATTAATACTGGTTCGGGACCTGACCGCCTGACCTATATGGGCGCCTGGGCGGATTTCGACAGTGACCTTATGCAGGACTTATGGTTGTCGGTCGATTTTGGCGCAGATGTATTGTATCGCAACGTCGATGGTATGCTGGTTGATGACAGCGATACTGCTGGAATTACGGCTACTTCTGCGACCCATGGTATGGGCATTGCGGTGGGCGACCCGAATGGTGATGGTTGTCTGGATGTACTGGTCACCAACAACGGATCAGAACGCTCAACCGATCCTGCACCATCGCCGCTACATGCCAATAACTGTGATGGTACCTTCACCGACATTACGGCCAGTGCTGGCGTACTGATGCGTAACGTAACTGAGTGGGGGGCTAACTTCGTGGACTTTGATAATGACGGCGATGAAGATTTAAGTATTGTTGCCGGCGGTATCTCTAACGAAGAATATGCCAACGTGCTTTATCAGAATGTGGCCACCGGTTCCGGAGAAGTGCAGTTTGCTGATGTCACTGGTGCTACAGGCACATCGGGTATGGGTAATTCACGGGGTTCAATCTGGTTCGACTATGATGAAGACGGTGACATGGACTGGCTGATTGCTAATTCTAACGGCGTTATTCTGTTGCGTAATGATGGCCCCACAGGGAATTACTTCTCGGTGAAACTGGCCGGTGTGGTAAGTAACAGCTATGGTGTTGGCGCCCGAATTGAAGTGACGGTTGGCAACAGAACCATGATCAGGTATCTGCAGGCCGGTTCAAGTTTTGCTTCTGCCGAAGAACTTGAAGCTGCTTTTGGTATTGGTGAAGCTGATTCTATCGACCAAATTGTGGTGAAGTGGCCTAGTGGAATCGTTGATACCTTACGCGGCCCTATTAGCGCTAACAGTCAGTTGCTGATTGCTGAAGGTGATTATCAGTAAAGAGTGTTAACTGATATCTGGCTGGTGAATGCCATCAGCCAAATAAAAATCCGGTAATCGTGATTACCGGATTTTTTTATGTGTACGATATAAAAGCCATCCGTCCTTTATTCTTCCTCGTCCTGGGGAGGCGGTGTGGCTTTTTTACGCATTGGCATATGGCCGATATCCTCACCGGTCATCGTTCTTACCCGCTGGGCTTTTTTAACCGGCTGATCGGCTTTTCCTTGTGCAGACTTATGCGTTTTCGCTACCTTTTTGGGTTTAGCTGGCTTAGGTTTAATACCGCTGAACTTAGATGGCAAACTGTCGTGCTGCTGGGGCTCCAGCGGATAGGTGAGTTGCTGTTTTAGTGCTGAAAAGCTTTGCCAGTCGCGTTTACCAACAAATGAAACTGCAGCGCCCTGATTACCCGCCCGGCCGGTACGGCCAATCCGATGGATATACTCTTCCGGGTGCTTGGGCATATCATAGTTAATGACCAGGCCTACTTTAGACAAATCTAGCCCTCGGGAGGCCACGTCGGTGGTAACCAGAATATCAAACTGACCACGGGCAAATTCATTCATCACCAACGATCGTTTAGACTGGGCATAATCGCCTCTGAGTGGCTGAGAGGTGCGCTTAGGTAAGCTTTCACCCAGCATGGTACTGAGGCGCTCTGCATCATCCCGTGTGGCGGTAAATACAATCGCCTGGTTATAGGTGTTATTGGTTAACTGATCGCAGAGCAGGGCATCTTTATGCTCAATGCTCTCGGCAAAATACAGGGTTTGGGTGATGTCAGTATGTTCTGCCGTGGCGCTGCCAATAGCTACCCGTACCGGAGCTTTGAGTAAGGCATCCAGCACATGATTGAGTTCAACGTGATCCATGGTGGCCGAGAACAACATGGTTTGTCGTTTACGGTGATCGGCCTTACGGTTAATCATATTCAGCGCCTGGGCAAAGCCCAAATCGAGCATGCGGTCGGCTTCATCAAAAATCAGCATTTCCAGGCCGTTAATAAAGAAGCTTTTATCTTCTAAATGATCCGCTACCCGGCCCGGTGTGCCAACAATAATAGGCGGGTTACGGCGCAACGCCTTGGTTTGATCGTTATAATTATCGCCGCCCACGATTAATGCTGTGGCCAGGTTTTTCTTCTGGCACAGCCATTTTGCTTCACCAAACACCTGTTTGGCCAGTTCGCGGGTAGGAGCGAGGATAAGAATACGGGGATCCTGACGGCTTAATGCTTTTTGCGTGAGCAAGCGATGCACGGCGGGAATTAAAAACGCCAGAGTCTTACCTGAGCCGGTTTTCGAAGAGGCAATAATATCCTTACCCAACAGGGCCGGCAGAATGGTTTTTTCCTGAACTTCGGTGAGTTCGGTAAAGCCTTTATCTTCTATGCGGCTAATAAGGGTATGGTGTACAGGTAAGTCAGTAATTAACAAGGTTGCTTCGCTCCGGTTTAGATCCGCGCCTATTATCCCTGATTACGTACCTGAGTAAAGCCACCAGCCAAAAAGAAAAGGGGCAAACCGTATTGTGCGGTTGCCCCTTTGTCAGATCTTAAGCGTATTACAATCAGGCGAAGGCCATTTCCGGCACATCACCTTCTACCACCAGCTTACCGGCGGTTTTTTCTTTGATCTCATCTACCGTAACGCCAGGCGCTCTTTCGCGCAGGTAAAACGCACCGTCTTTCACTTCCAGTACGGCTAAGTCGGTAATGATACGGGTAATACAGTTAACCCCGGTTAATGGCAGGGTACATTCCTGCAATAACTTAGAATTACCGTGCTTGTCGGCGTGGGTCATGGTGACAATAATGTTTTTCGCACCGGCCACTAAGTCCATGGCGCCGCCCATACCCTTGATAAGCTTGCCTGGAATCATCCATGAAGCGATATTACCGTTAACATCAACTTCAAAAGCTCCGAGCACGGTAAAGTCCACGTGCCCGCCACGGATCATGGCAAAGCTTTCTGCTGAGCTGAAAATGGAGGCGCCGGTAATGGCCGTCACGGTCTCTTTACCTGCGTTGATCATATCCGCGTCGACTTCTTCCTCAGTAGGATAGCGGCCCATGCCCAGTAAGCCATTTTCTGACTGCAGCATTACGCTGATACCGTCTGGAACGTAGTTCGCGGCCAGCGTAGGGATACCAATCCCCAGGTTGACATAGTTACCGTCCTGAAATTCCTGCGCCACGCGCATCGCAATCTGATCTCTTGTTAATGCCATGACTGCCTCCTATTTAGCCGTTACGCGACGTTCGATACGTTTTTCAAACGTACCCTGGATAACCCGATCTACATAAATGCCCGGCGTGTGAATGTGAGCCGGATCTAATGTACCCGGTTCTACAATTTCTTCCACTTCCACTACGGTGATTTTACCGGCTGTTGCGGCCATTGGGTTAAAATTCTGTGCCGTGTGGCGATAAATACAGTTTCCGTAACGGTCTGCTTTCCACGCTTTCACAATTGCGAAGTCACCAGTAATGGACTCCTCAAGAATATAGGGGCGGCCATTAAACTCTTTTACTTCTTTGCCTTCACCTACCGGCGTACCGTAACCGGTTGCGGTATAGAAAGCCGGGATTCCCGCACCACCAGCTCGCATTTTTTCTGCCAGTGTACCTTGTGGAGTGAGTTCGACTTCCAGCTCGCCATTAAGCAGTTGCTGTTCAAACAAGGCGTTTTCACCCACGTAAGATGAAATCATTTTTTTGATTTGCTTATCTTCGAGCAGAATGCCCAGGCCAAAGCCATCAACACCACAGTTATTGGATACGATTGTCAGCCCTTTGGTGCCCATTTTTTTAATTTGGGCAATGCTGCCCTCGGGAATTCCACACAGGCCAAATCCACCTGCGATGACGGTCATGTTATCTTCTAACCCTTCCATCGCGGCTTCGTAACTGGATACGACTTTATCGAAACCAGACATAGCATACTCTCCTTTAAGTAATGAACACCGCTAGTATCAATCAGGGTTAAAATTTTGTAAAATTGATTAAATATCACTTTTGATAAATAAAATTTATTAATATGAGCATCTCTTACCGCAATATGCAGGCATTTTTATGCGTGGCGGAATCTGCCACCTTTGCCGAAGCAGCAGAAAAACTGTTTGTTACCCAACCCGCGTTATCCAGTTCTATTAAAAAGATGGAAGAGCAACTCGGTGGGCAACTGTTTAGCCGCACAACACGCCGGGTGCAGCTTACCCCGGAAGGTGAAACTTTTTTACCCCATGCGCGGCGATTACTCCACGATTGGGATGATGCGGTAGAGGGAGTACAGAATCTTTTTGCCATGGCACAGGGGCGGCTGGCTGTTGCAGCGATGCCATCCTTTGCTGAGTCAAAATTGCCGGGCATTCTGGTGAGATTTCATCAGCAATTCAGTAATATCCGGGTGCGGGTGCTGGATGTGATCATGGAAGAAACCCTTCAGGCAGTGCTGTCTGGCCGGGTAGATATCGGCTTTTGCTTTGAGCCTGAAAGCAAGGATAACCTGGAATTTTTTCCGTTATTTACCGACCGTTTTGTGGCCGTTATGCCAGCAGACCACTCACTGGGTGCCAGCCGGACCATTACCCTTGAAGACATTGTTAGCCAGCCATTTATTTCTCCCAACCGGGGTTCCAGCGTAAGGCAATGGACAGAGGTGATGACCGCCGAGTATGGCCAGCTCAATATTGTGGCAGAAACGGGCCAGTACGGCACCATTGGCCAGCTCATTGCGAACGGTATGGGGATCTCTGTGGTGCCTTCGTTGTGCCTCGAACAAATGCTACGTAAGGGGCTTATTTGTCGTGACATTGAAGGTAGTCCGCTGGTCAAGCGGGTAGGGATGGTGCGGGCCAATCGCGGTGCGATGGCGGTGGCAGCGCAAACGCTGTGGCAACAGGTAGTAACAGATTACTCTACAAATTTGTAAATTGAATCAGTGAGTTAAATTGGGCAAGGTAAGAAAAAATCGAATACGGAATGCTTATGACCACATCCATGACTCTTGCGGCGGCGCGTCGCCATATCGCTGATGCTATCACTAAATCAGAACAGCTTGGCATCAAAGTGTGTATTGCAATTGTTGACAGCGGTGCCCATTTGGTGGCTTTTGAACGAATGGACGGTGCTTTTCTGGGATCAGTGGATATTGCCATTAAAAAAGCCCGAACCTCTGCTTTGTTTCCGCTGGAATCGGGCCAGCTGGGTGCACTGATCCGCAGTGAACAGCTCACCGGCTTTGAGTTGTCGAATGACAACCTGATGGGCTTTAATGGGGGTGTACCAATCTTCGCCGGTGATAATCAAATTGGCGCGATTGGTATTTCTGGCGGCAGTGCCGAGGAAGACTTAGTGATAGCGCGGGCGGCTTTGGCATAAACCGTGGGCCATACCAGCCCACAGGTGTAAATTGGTTAGCGACATACGTTTTGTAAGTGTGCCAGGCCAAATTTGGCGTCTTCATAGGGTTTGGCCGTTACATCCACTTCCACGTAGCGGTTTTGTATGTTCAGCTCGTCCAGGTGCGCCAGAATCGGTGTAAAGTCGATGCCGCCCTGACCTGGGGCTTTTACCTGTAGCGCTTCTGGCATCAGCTCATCTGTTTCATCGGGATTGACACTGATACTGTAGTCACGGTCTTTCATATGACAGCCAATTACGCGATTGCCATATTTTTTAAGCGCTTCGAGCGGTGCAATATCGGCAACGGCCACCCAGCCCAGATCCAACTGCAGTTTTACGTAATTCGGATCAGTGTTTTCCATTAGCCAGTCGAGTATGGTTTTTCCTTCTACCTGAGTAAATTCCATATGATGGTTATGGTAAGCGAAACCAAACCCCTGCTCGTGGAATTTCTTACCTCGCAGGTTAATTCTGTCGGCCATCTGCAGCACTTTATCGGCGGTATCCGGTACGGCGATGCTTACTTTTCCGTTGTTAAAAGCCAGTAACTCTTGTGCCAGCGGCTCTATAAAGTAGTCAATGCCCAGTTTGCTGGCCAGTTCATGGGTATGATTCGCATCATCAAGCTTTCCACTTACATGGGCAGTAGGGGTTTTGAGATTAACTGCTTTTAAGGCGCTGGCTATTTCATCTATCGACAGACCAAAAAAGGGGGCTCCGGGTATGCCAATAAAGCCGCCTAAACCAAAGGGTTCGACCTGCGTAAATCCCATAGCGGCTATGCGTGCCAGTGTGCCTTTCGGATCTTTGGCAAAGCTCTCTCTGAACATGTAGAGTTGAACACCATAGTCAGCGCTGCTGTTGCAAGCTGCTGCGGGTTTCTGGTCTGAACAGGACCACAATAAAGGTGAGCCGGCGAGGGTGGCTAATGCTGCGCTGGACTTTAAAAAATGACGACGGCCAAATGCCATGTACTACTCCGCAATACTGGTTTAGATAACTGACAGTAGCACAGAATCATTGTAACGAAAATGTAAAAGTTAGGGGGGTTAACAAATTATATGTGTAGCGAATCAGATGTTGCCTAGTTGCCGCATACGCCTGTGCCAAATGCAGAGGCGGGTTACCATTTTTTCTTGGGTGCGAATAATTCGTCCAGTTCATCGCGTTCTTCTTCGCGGCGCTTAGCGCGGTCCTGGGCATTGGCGTTTTTGAGATTTTCCTGAATGTCTTTTAACTGTTGGTTCAGCCACTCCAGACGGGACTGAACAAATTCATCCGGCTGAGTCTGGGCTTCAAGTGCGGCAATGGCTTTCTCGTAATACTGACGGGCAGAGCCGAGCATATTAGTTTGTTGAGCGCCACGACCACGGCGAATGAGTGTTTCAACATTTACTTTTAACTGCAACCGCTCAAGTATTTTGTCTTGCTCCAGATAGGTACTGCCGTCAACTTTGCCTTTACTTCTCTCGCTGCGCAGCATTACACGGAGCTTTTTGACCGCCTGAATATACTGAATAATCATTTTGTCGGTTTCAGGCAGTGCAAACTGGTTATTATTATCCGGCTTAATATCAATGGATTTAATGCGGGCGCTGATGTCTTCGAGGTGCTGTTTAATATCCGGTGAATTAGGATTAAGCTCGTGGGTAACCTGCAGCGCGCGTTGAATTCGTTTGAGCAATATTTTAATCAGCCCTTGCGAGATAGGCATCTGTGAAGTCGCCATCAGGACATTTTCAGTTTCATCGATAATCGTGCGCTGCTTGGCTACTTCGGCCCGGCGCTCGGCATCGATTTTCGCTTTGTACTGTTGATAGGCATTGACCACAATGGCCAGTACTACCAGCACTACTATCAGTACAATGATGATTATAAATGTCATTCAGTGCTTCCCGTCTTAGTCTTGCTTTTATCGTTGTTATTGGTTTATCGGCCCGAACTCAGGGGATTTTAACTTCAAATATGCCACCACCTAAAGTTCCACCGTTAGACAGGGTAATAAAACCCTGTTTTTCACCCTTTGCATGTGCTCTGGCAATCAGATGCGCAAAGTACAAGCCCAGACCAGTGCGGCCCTGAGTTACGTTAAAATCTGAGGGTTTGGTATCCACGGTAACCAGCATGTGGTCCGGATAGCCAGTACCGTCGTCCTCTACTTTAACAACTAAATAGCCATCTTGTTGATACGCATTGATAATAATGTCTGATTTACCATATCGAAGCGCATTGATCAAAACATCATTAATTAACAGGTACATAAGATCTGCATCAAGGTACCAGGCAAGCTCTTCTGTGCACTGATTTTTAATTGTAAAGTTTTTCTGCGATGCATAGAGCTGATTAGAAAGCACAATATCTTCGAGTAATTCATTAATAAAACACTGGTCAATCATAACCGGCAGGGTTTCGCGATTGGCCCGGTAGAGCGATAAAATTTGCACCAGCCCGGTGTTCATGCGATTGGCTTCGTAATGTAAATCGACAATCTGACTGCGGGTCTCGGTAAGCTCCGGCGGAAGTGTGGAAACGATTTGCTCAACCGACTGCACTAACAGGTTCAGTGAGTTCTTCATATCGTGTACCGCTGCCGCCAGTACAGTTGAAAAATCAAACTGTGAGTCTGTAGAGAGTTCAGCGTTGTTGTTTTCCTCAGAACGGGTTGTCATTTCTGTTACTTCCAATTGTTCTCAGACTTGCTTATGCTAGTATCCAACATAATAATAACTAATTCCTCTACTTTTGCATAAGCATGCGATTAAGCTTGTCGACAGATCAGCACTCTGTTCAGGCTTCATTGAATGAGTGTGTGTTGACGGTTGTCAGGTTTACGCGTGGATATACAATGAAATTACAACAATTAAGATACATTGTCGAAGTACAGAACAATAACCTTAACGTATCAGCCACTGCTGAAAGCTTATTTACCTCACAACCCGGCATCAGTAAACAGGTCCGAATGCTCGAAGATGAGCTCGGCGTGCAGATCTTCGGCCGTAGCGGCAAACATTTAACCCATGTGACACCCGCGGGTAATGAGGTGATCAATATTGCCCGCGAGATCCTCAACAAAGTTGAGAGCATCAAAGCGGTCGCCCGCGAACACAATCTGCCTGATCAGGGCAAACTTAATATAGCCACCACGCATACCCAGGCCAGATACGCCTTACCGGATGTGATCAAAGGCTTTATGAACAAATATCCCAAAGTCTCTCTGCATATGCACCAAGGTACGCCTTCGCAAATCAGCGATTTGGCTGCCAAAGGGGAGGCTGACTTTGCCATTGCCACCGAATCCTTGCACCTGTACAACGACCTGGTGATGCTACCATGCTACCACTGGAACCGCAGCGTCATTGTTAATAAAGACCATCCTCTGGCTAAGAAAACCTCTATTACCATTGAAGATGTGGCACAGTACCCGCTGGTCACTTACGTCTTTGGTTTTACTGGCCGCTCAGAGCTAGACCATGCCTTCGAGAAGGCCGGGTTAACACCTAAAATAGTCTTTACCGCCACCGACGCGGATGTTATTAAAACCTATGTGAGGCTGGGGGTTGGCATTGGAGTTATTGCCTCCATGGCTGTGAGCGAAGAACTCGATGCCGATCTGGTTAAAATAGATGCCAGCCATATGTTTGAATACAGCACCACCAAAATTGGTTTCCGCAAAGGCTCTTTCCTGCGCAGTTACATGTTTGATTTTATCGAACGCTTTGCCCCGCATCTGACCAAAGACAAAGTGGAAAAGGCAATGATGCTGAAAAACAACGATGAAGTAGAGCGCATGTTTAAAGGGCATACATTACCGGTTAAATAATCCGGATCGCAGGAATTGGATAGCAAAGGTTCAGGGAAGCTGCGTGTGGCAATAAAACAACTGGCGTTAGCGGTGACGATTGGGTTTGCTTGCAGCGCTTGTCAAACCTCTGAAAGTCAGTACCAAGCCATCGAAGTGAACGGTTTCAGCGATGTGATTAAGCACTGGAACGATCAGAATCATCGCGATACACAGCCGCGCTATGCACTTCATCAAATTCGTTTGATTGCCGATAATATAGTGCGTTATCAACGAGCAAACGGAGGCTGGCCGGAAAACATTAACCCGTTAAGGATCATGTCTGAGCAGGAAATCGCCCGCCAGGCTGCATTTTATTCTGCCACGGATACCAGCTTTGATAACCGCAATGTGTACCCGCAAATCCGCTATCTGGCTGAAGCATATCAACAAACCCGTGATGAGACATATCAACAAGCCGTAATTCGCGGCCTGCGATTTATTTTATCAGCCCAGCTGGCCAATGGTGGCTTTACTCACTCTCCGCCAAGCACCGAAGGTTATTATGGCCACATTACCATAATGGATGATGTGATGGCCGGCGTGCTCGGTTTGTTACAGGAAATCAAACTCGGCAGTCAGCGTTTTGATTTTTTACCTGCCGATTTAGTACAACAGTTAAGTGAAGCGCATCGCCGGGGCGATGCGTTAATCCTCGATCTACAGGTAAAAACGGACGGTGAGCTGACCATCTGGGCCGGGCAGTACGATGCAAACAGTTTGTTACCTGCCAAGGGCCGTGCTTTTGAATTAGCTTCGCTGGTAAGCCGGGAAAGTGTGGATGTGGTGCGTTATTTAATGAGCGATCCTGCGCCTTCGGCCAGGAAGCGTCAGGCTATTAATAGTGCCATGGCGTGGTTTAAAAGAAACGCGTTAACCGGTATTGACATGGTGCAGGTTGCTGCAGAGCCGGTGAGATATAAGTACCATACCTCAACGTGGGACAGGGTGATGGTCGCCACAGGGAATAGCCAGCCTATCTGGGCAAGGTTTTACGATTTAACCA
>CENT01046928.1_pt1 | contig 15131 bp, 19 predicted proteins | sample 530141 | NCBI WGS metagenome assembly CENT01 (sample SAMEA2591074, study PRJEB7988) | marine metagenome | isolation source: saline water (ENVO:00002010), including | reverse complement strand
GCTCCAAAGCGCCGCCGTACCACACGCCGTCGCCGTACCACACGCCGTCGTGCATCACCAAAGCGCAGAACAACTTCCCGTCGTCGCCGTGTTTCACGTCGCCGCACAACTCGTAGCAAGAAGATGAGCATGAAAGGCGCATACAACTTCGTTATCGGCAACATGACCGCATTCGAAGCAATTGCATCTCTAGGTCTTGGTCTAGTTGCTGGTGTTAGACTACCGGCAATGACTGAAAAACTAATCTCCAAGATTAGTGGACGAAGCCTTGACTTGACATCTGGATTCAGAGGCCCAATTGCTGGCGGTGTTCTAACCGGTCTAGCTGCTTACGCACTGTCCAGTATGAGACTAGTTAGCAACAATGTCGCTAACACAATAGCTCTAGCTGGTGCAACTGTTGCAGTACTAAACCTTGCTAACACCTACCTCAACCTACCTCTACCAGGAGTAGCATTAGTTAACCCATCTGGTAGCTCAGGCTTTGGCGGACTTCTAGCAGGTTCCAACACAATGCCTGGCAATGACTCTGCATTCGGTTACTTAGGTGAAGCACCTTTCGAACCATTCGGTATGTCCCAGGGCATGCATGATGGTGCAGCTGGCTACCACGACATGGGTAGAGTAATCAACGTCTTTTGAGGTGATTACTTGAATAACCCTTATCGCGGCAACCTAGGTGCAGCCCATGACCCATACATGGACGGCTCAGCAGGTATACTAGACGGCGACAATGTAGTAATGAACACTCTTAACAGAGGAGTCTTTGCAGGCTTCGATGTTGGACACATTGCTCTTGTAGCTGTTGGTTTGCTAGCCTTCATGAAGATGCGCAAGTGAGCACACTATCCTAAACAGTGTCTCTCAGCTCCGGGAAAGCGGAAGCTTTCTCGGGGCTGTTAGACCCTTAATCGGGTAACTTTATGCTCTAAGCTTCTTTAGCATGGTTGAGTCCAATGCCGATATATCGCCCAACGCCGATACCACACAGCGTAGTTAATGGGAATATCACTATTAACGAAAACTCTGCTGACAAAGACTTCAGAATCGAGTCTGACGACAACCAGAATATATTTTTCGTTGATGCTGGTAATGATAGAGTTGGTATAGGAACTGGTACACCAGAAACGTTATTGCATGTTCAAGATGCAACAACTGGCAATTTAGTAATATTCGAGTCCACAGCTGAAAGTTCAAGCACCGCAGACGACGCTCCTCAAATTCTCTTAAAAAGCGGTAGCAGCACCGACGGAGATTACATTGGCAGTATTGCTATGTCCGGTAAGACGGACTCTGGGGCAGATGCTAACTACGCAAAGATATTTGGCCGCATAGACGATAACTCAAACACCGCAAAAGCAGGCGGTTTGTTTATGCAGGTAAGGCATCATAATAACCTAAAAACTATGTTATGGGTTGAGGGTCATCCATCTGGTGCAGGTAACATCACTCTCAATTACAACCAACAAGAAATGGACATAAATGTGTTCACTGGCACCCAACAAACGAACATATACCAAAACTCAACTATCAGAACTATGGGTTCGACCCTCCGCCTATACCAACAAGGTGGAGCCGGTGACGCCAATAACGATGGTAGCGGAGCCGCACTTGACTGGTATCTTCGCCACAGTGGAGGCTCCGATGTTCATGCTGGAAGAATAGGGGTTGCTTGGGAAGGAGACACTAGTGCGACCGCTTCAACACAAGACGCCTTCATGGTCTTCAATACTGCACTAAATGGCACCGATACAGAAAGAATGCGTATTACATCTGCTGGTAATGTTGGTATAGGAACTAATGCTCCCCTTCAGCCATTAGATGTAAGAGGAGCAGATGATAACGACATATCTATCATCGGGTCTGGAAGTATAGGCGTTCAAAATTCCGCCGAAATAACTCCGCCAAGTAATCGAGCATGGGGATTCTTGTCCATTGATACTGGAAGCACAATGGTCGCCGGAAACATTCGTCTTGATGATGGCGTTAGCGGTGGTACGCATGCTGGCTATGAATCAGGGACCGACGACAGAGGAGGAGCAGGAATCATTTTTACCAATTCTAATGGGTCAACCGGTCAAATTGCTTTTGTAAGAAAGGATGACACCAACGATGATACTTGGACTGTGGCAGAAAGTATGCGTATTGACGAAGCAGGCCATGTAGGTATCGGAACCAACAATCCAAGTGTTGAGCTAGAAGTTGATGGTGCTATCCTCGCTTCAGGAAACATGACCTGTAATGCATTAACTCAAACATCTATGCAGAGCCTCAAAAAGAATATTGCAACTATTACTAAAACCAAGGCTAAAGTCATCCCATTCAAAGAATATGAATTCAGAACAGGTGATACTACTCGTAAAAGATACGGTGTGGTCGTAGAAGATATAGAAAATGACTACCCCGAATTAGTTTACAACTTAGGTGGCGGCGTTAAGGCAGTTAACTACATTGACTTGCTTGTAAAGAGAGTAGCGGAGATGGAAAAGGAATTAACCGAAATAACCGGTACTAAAGGAGACAAAGGCGATAAAGGCGATACTGGTTCTGCCGGAGCTAAGGGTGACAAAGGTGATACTGGGTCTAGTGGTTCTGCTGGCGCCAAAGGTGACAAAGGTGATACTGGGGCGCAGGGCCCGGCGGGGTCAGACGGGAAAGCTGGGAACAGCCATCTGGATAATATTACATCAATTTCATTTAATGAAAAGATAGTAAAAGGCGGCGCCCTAGAAGTTGCCATCGGTAAAATCAAATACTATTTTACACCTCTAGAGGAGTGAAGATTTAAGTTCATAGCGAATATAGGCGCATTATGACAGAAAAAGTAAGCATAGACCTACCTAAAGAAATAGCCCTTTCATTATTAACTTTCATAAATACAAACATGCAAGTAAAGGGCAAAGACGGTGCAGAAGCACTATTGACTATTGTTAGTGCTTTCGAAGAAGCCTTAGTAGAGTAGATACGTTTATTGTATAATATGCATTGGCCTATGTGACGGACATGGCGATAATAGGCGGAATGGATACAGGATTTGGCTCGCAAGTAAAACTTATCAGAACAAATTTCCTGGTTACTCGTGCAACAGATTCCGGGCTCATAGCGTCCCATAACACAGGGTTGAGTAATTTTCTAACACTAGCAAATAACCGTTTGCCGAAAAATTTGCAGTGCGATTATATATTTATGGCTTCAAGTGATTCTAACAGTGGCGAATTTATTACAAGCCCAGTAATTGCAACTTTTGAAAATCGTAGTAAAGTATCGTTAATGGGCCCAAGCACCAATAGCTTAGCAAAAGCAAGCGGCCTTGAAGGACATGCGAATACTAATGTTAAGCTTGGAGAGAAGTCCAATGGGATTATCCATCAAGTAGTTAGTATCGGAGCTGTTAAACTAACAGCAGACGGTCCTTCAGACACCTTTGACACTGTCGCTACTGTGGTTTTAAACCCTGTAGGTAGTAATAATATACCTATGCTTGACGTGATTAATGGCGAAGTTATCAAGGACCAATTCCAACCTACTTCTAATGCAACTTCAACTGTGAACTTACTAAGTGCAATCGACGACGTAGATTCTGAAGCAAGCACTATTCAGTATCCAAGACCTGTATTTACTACTTCTTTTATACCAGAAGGTAACACAGCAGGACTTACTCCTACTACTTTCGACAGCCCTATGATTAACAATAAAGATTTTGTAATTTTATCCGTTACTGCCTTGATTCAAACAGCTCAGTGAGGAATTATAATGCCATTATACAATGCACCAGCAAGTAGCGGCGGTGGAGGTACTGATTTAGATGCCGCTATAACAATAAACGAGTCTGGTTCTGATGCCGACTTTAGGGTTGAAAGTAGCGGTAATGCCAACATGCTTATTGTTGATGCTGGTAATAATAGAGTAGGTGTAGGAACTGGTACCCCTTCCACTTCATTAGAGATACAAGACGGTTTAACCACTACAGGAGCAGTACTGACTTTATCAACAAAAGAACCAAGCGTTGTGGCAAGTGATGTATTAGGTCAAATCAATTTTCAAGCCCCGCTAGATACAGGATTAGATTCAGATTTAGTAGGTGCTTCTATTCAAGCATTGGCCACTGCTACATTTAGTGATACCGTAAATGCCACAGCTTTATTATTCAATACAGGTGCAAGTGAAACTGCTAATGAAAAGATGAGAATTACATCTGATGGTAAGGTTGGTATAGGAACCAGTACTCCTGTTTCTCTTGTAGAAATACAGGGTGGCACAAGCACCGCAGGAGCAATATTAACGTTATCAACAAAAGAAACAAGTGTGGTGGCTAATGATGTACTAGGTCAAATTCATTTCCAAGCTCCGTTAGATACAGGAGTAGATTCTGATGTGGTAGGTGCTGCTATTCAAGCACTGGCCACTGATACATTTAGTGATACCGTAAACGCAACAGATTTGATATTCAAAACAGCAGCAAGCGGAACAACTTCAGAAAAAATGCGTATTACATCTGCTAGCACTATAAGTATGACTAGCAAGCTAAGCCTAGGAGTTAGCGGAGCTGCTCATACGCCCGCTAATACTCTTTATGTTAGTCACGATGGTTCTGACACAAATGACGGAGTAATGATTGTTAGAGCAGATTCTACAACCTCCGATGGAGATTTACTTGGCGGAATTGGTTTTGATTCTACTGATGGTAATGTGCCTTCTTCTGTTTTAGAATCTTCTGCTTTTATTGCTTCTATTGCGACAGAAAACCATGCTACAACAGATAAAGGTGGTAATCTTAAATTCGGTGTATCGTTAATTAATGAAGATGACGATACAGTTTCAACTATTGTAGCAAATGTAGGGCAACCCGATACTATTACTGCTTCGTCAGGTGCGGCTCCAACTACTCATCCGGGGCTTAACTCAAGAGCAACTACTGTCGTTTTAGGAAATGGGACTTATTCTCCTACTATTGCCGATTCGGGAGTATTAGTTATATTTGAAAACGCTAATTCAACTTTGGCCCTGCCTTCAATTAACAATAATACAAGCGCAGGCGTTCAGTTTACTGTGTTCAATGAAACAGCTTCTGCTATTAGCGCAAAAATAACTGTTCAAAACTCTGCCACTATTAATGGTGGTGCCGCAACTGCATTAGATGATATTGATTCTTTTAAGGCGGCTACCTTTGTTTGTAGTGGAAATAATACCTGGATAAGAATTGGGTGATTAAATGGGGCTACACTGGCAATTTGGAGTTGTTCAAGGAGCTAGTGGAGATATCACATACAGCCTTGCCCCTATACAGACTGCTATTACTGGAGCTGTTGGTCGGTCGGTTAGTATAAGAGCTGATACACATGGGACCGACCCAAAAGTAGAGCTTATGACATCTCCAACTCAAATGTTCCTTATGACCGAACCGGGGTCAGGCGAGGTACTAAGGTCTTATACTTTTAACGACAGCGATTTACCTAATTTTGGTTCAGAGGACGATGAGCTCTCACTCAATGGCCATGACGCAAGAGGGAGTTGCTTTGCTAACAATGGTAGTTTCCTGTATGTTATAGGGTCGGCTGCCCCTTTTTTGAAAAGATATGCTCTTTCTACGCCTTATGACTTTGCATCGGTTACAGCAACGACTTCAACCACGGCTACATCCGGTTTCTCTACACCTCAAGGAATAGCATTCAAAACAGATGGGAGCGTAATGTTCTTGCCAGAGAGTACCAATGCTGATGTAAAGGTAGTTGGACTTGGCACTAATTATGACATTACATCTACTTTTTCGACAAGTACGGTTTCTTTAGCGGTAACTGATGACGACGGCGATACTATAACGGCTTTGTTCGGTATAAGATTCAACCCTGACGGGACTAAGGTATTTGTTTGTTATAAATCTAACAATACCCCCAAAGTCGCAGAATTTTCATTATCTACTCCTTTCGATTTATCCACAAAGTCGTTTGTATCAAGTCTTAATCTAGGTTCCCTAATTGGTAATATAGACGCCTCCACTCTAGCGACCCCGGCAGGTCTTGATTGGAATTCCGATGGTACGAAACTATACGTCGCTGGTATTCACGTAGACCATTTTATGAGTGGAACTAAACGCACTAAGGTAGTTGGGCTTTCTGGCGCAACTGGTAATCTATTTACACCTGTTATAAGCACTACAATGGATGTAGGTACAGTAAGTTTGTCCCAGTTCGGTGGGACTGGGTTATCGGCAGGAAGCCCAATAATATATACATTCCAGAACCCTCTGGAGTTTGGAGAGATAGAATCGACAGGGTTAGTTAACGCAGCGGGAGAAATATACTTCAAAATTAACGATACTGACGCTAATGGGGTTAGTTTCGACGACTTAGGCATCGTTAGCTACGCTTGGTCAATTACATCTTTTAGCGACAAATCAGGTAATTTCAATTATCCTACTAATTGGGTTGGAGTAACTTCAACTTCGAGCATTTGGAATACTCTAAGGATAGACATACCTTCACTAGGTTTTGGAGAGTCTGAGAATACATTGTTTGTTAGATGCGTAGTCACTACTCAAGCTTTCGGAGATACCTTTGTAGATGCAATTTTGAACATAGCATTCTTGGAAGAATAATCCTCAAACTTATTAGTAACTATACTGGTTCTACTTTTTTATAGTAGTCCGATATCGGAGAAATGTCCAGGGATTTCGGGATTAACAGGTGGCCCTGGGTGGGGGGTTTTTGCAATTCTTCTTTTCTCCCCCCTTATCTCCACCTGCCCACTTTTTCTATTAGTATAAGCTACGCTTGTTTGCATGGGCCAATCCCCGGGCCCTCAAGCGTCCATGTAGGTGAGGGGTTACCTGTCTTGCTTGAGGGCCCATCTTTATAGTCAGGGCGAAGCTGATTTAGTTTCATGGCGACTGTTACCGACCTATTGAATGAGCTTAAAGAACAACTGAATGAACTAGATGTTGACGCAGAGAAAGTCGATAAAGGACAAAAAGCTGCTGGGACACGTGTCAGAAAAGGACTTCTTGAACTTAAGAAATCTTGTGACTCTGTCAGAAAGCATATTCTTTCACTAAGAGAGTGAATCTAGTGCAGGATAAACTCTATCACGTGATAATGGGCGATAGCCTTGAAGATTTAATCTACAAAGTAAATCACGCGATGGAAGATGGATGGATGCCACAGGGAAGTCCTTACAAGGAATCACCTAGAGACTGGTATCAAGCTATTATTAGACCTCCAGTACTCAATATACCCAATGCCCTTGTAGTGTAGTATGGATATCACTTTGGTTTGCGGAACCAATAACCCAGGTTCAAATCCTGGCAGGGGCGCCATTAACAATACTTTCTTATCTTGCGATAGTATCGGCACATCATGGTCGTGAAAGTTTTAGGGCTTTCTGCAGGTGGGCTAATTGGCGCTGGACTAGCTGCATACCTATTTAGTAAATTTGAACTAAACCTAGACCCAAAGATAAAAGATGTTAGACCATCGGTCTCCCCTACTAAACCATTGGGGTCTATCATGCTAGTTATCGAACTCGATGTACTCGAAGAAAGTGAAATAGAGGCTCTTAACAACAAACTGAATAATTCTGATGGCTATGATATGAAGTGGAGCTTTGGAGGAGGGCCTCAATGGGAGGCAACCCATGTTCCAGAGAACCCAGATATTTCTAGTGTTGGACATAATATTTCCGGCTACCCCAGAAAATTACATGTATACGCACGTCAAGCCGGGGTTACTCAAGACGATGGGCCGCGAGCACTACATTCCAATACACCAAGTTTCAACTGGACTCAAGCTGCTAACCGAAGTAAGATGCCCAATATTCTGGCAGGCGAGCGCACAGGCTTTTCGACAAGCTTATGGTTCTCATTCCCTCAAGGCTCATACGCAAGATTCCTTTTAGATTATCAAGGTACAACCTATGCTGACCAATCTGGTGATACGTCGCTAAATGACTATATGATAATTATTCACAACTATCGTATTTCTGGTACAGGGCGGGATGATGGGTTTTGGATGGGCTTTGATTTTTCAAAATTATTAAACTTAACACAACAAGACACCTCTAGTACAAGCACCCTTGGTAATATAATACTGTGACCTATACTAAGATAGCAATAGCATTACCAACTAAACCAAGGGCAATCAACACTTGAGTAATATACCATCTTCGGTCTATCTTATCTATCGCTTCCTTAGTTATTTCTTTTACTTCTTCTCGAATATCATCTATCTTCTTATCTACACTATCGCTTAACTCTATCTTCATTACCATACCATCGGCAATAAATCTAGCTGCATCTGCTATATTCAATTCAATCCCTCCAGGTAATCTCTACCCAGTATCATAGGGTATCCTAAGTGTCCTCTATTAGTTACTGATACTTCTAGCTCTACTTCTTCATCGTCATCATCAACAATTACCAACACTACAGTATCTCTCCTTTGAGTACCGTTAGCACTTTTTACTTTGATTGCACCTTCGTAAATATAATCCTCTAATCTAAGAAGAGAAATAAAACCTTCATCAATAGAAGAACGAGAAGCGCCTGTATCTAATCTAGCTTCTACTTGTATAACCCAGCTTGGCTCGCTTTCAGGATTTGATAATCCCACTAACTTAGTACCCAGAGTCTTCTGCATTAGAATGTCACATCCGGGCGTGTAGTAGTTATTCCTGCTAACTTAGCTACTACATCATCCTCCAATGTATCTAGTTTTCCTTTAGTATACTGTATAAGTAGAGAACGTATGTATGTAGCTAGTGCTAGTCCATTATCATCTGCTAGGGCTTTTAGTTTGGCAAATACGTCAGCATCCATGCGTATCTGTACCTGATGAGTCTTACTCATGGTTGCCCTACCTTTCATGATGGACTTAATGGTTTCTAATAGTAGGCCTTTGAAAAGTCTTAAAAGACATAGTAGAGCAAAAGCAGTCTATTCAACCTATTTCATATCAATTGCTACTCAATGGAATCCCGCCTTTCATAAGGGGGACCTACCTAGCACTGGATAACCCGCCCAATAAAAACGCGGGGAAAACAAATTATGGAGCGATAAACATGGAACTAAGACCTTATTATGACAGACCAATGAGCACAATTGATGCATACATCACCGAAATTCTTTCGGCTGTATCTGCGAACTTCCGCCACTGGGGCGATTACAAATACGTATGGCCAAAGCAAGGCTACGGTAAAGGTGTACTAAGAGCTGACCAATTCTCAATTTTGGGAACATTCGGACAGTGGCTAGTCCCTTCATCCGGTAGCACAGGAAACCCAAACAGCGTAACCGTCGATTCCTTCGGCTGGGCACAAAGAGTTTTGGACTTCAAGACCCTTGAAGAATTCTACTACTTGATTATGGGAATTCAATACCCTGTATCACCTCTACTTGTAACTGAGCACCAATGGAGAATCTCCGGTGTAGAAACACCAGTAGTTGACCAACAAATCTTCGAAGTTCTAGAAGAGCCTTTCGTCTGGTACGAAATGCCAATTATTGTAGAACCTGAGAAAACTATCGTATGTGCTCACCGTGTAGTCGGTGGACTTGCTAACTACGGAAACTCCACCATTGCTGGTGCAGAGAAGTGGAGAGTCATTGGTAGCGTTATTGGACAACACCACGAGCTAATTCAACAGAGACAAACAATCGGAGAATTGAGCTGATTCCCTAACGGGACTCAGAAACTCAAAAAATTATGGAGGTGAAAAGATATGACAGTTATGGCAGGAATGGACCTAGGATATGGTTCACAAGTTCAAATCGTTCGTACAAACTACCTTGTAGTCAAAGATGATGGTGCAGCAACTCTTCAACAATGCGCAAACTTTCTAGAAGCTTACAACCTTGCAATCGCAAGATTGTCTTTTGGAAATAACAGACTATTGCACTGCGACTATATCGCTATGGCTGCTAATGCGCCTAGCGATGCAGATATCGGCAAAGGTTCAAACGTATTACCATTGGTAGCTACTAGTGGTGCTAACGTTGCTTTTGGTGGAAACCATGCTAACCCAAAGAACACCGGCTTCGGTGGTTCCGGGACTCAGCTATTACCACTACATGTATTATCTGTTAGCGGAATGCAATTCGATGATGCTACATTGACTGCTGGTGTAACAGTAAACCCAGTACTCGCTGATAACATTGTTGAGCAAGTTAACTTTGCGCTATTGCAAGATTCTCTCGGGCAAGCTGCTGATACGACTCACACGACTGGTATGCATCCATCTACTCTCAACTTAGATGCTATGTTTGATGACCTGGTTGCACTACTTGACACTGGCACAGTTAACGTCAATGGCATTACAGAGGCTGCTTTCGTTTCAGCTGGTAACACTGAAGGTACTACAGCAACAACCATCGCTGACTACAGCCTTGGGGCAGAATCTGTTGGTATCGTTAGTGTAGTAGTTTTAGCTAAGACTAGCAAGTAAGCCTAACAACGGTTAGAAGTATACGCTTTACAACCCTTTGAGCGTAAGCTCTCTCTTTCGGGGGAGGGCTACGCTCAGGGCCTTAAGCAGGTGATACAATGGCAATGTCATGGTCGCAGAAGTTAACACTAGGAGTTACAGTAGCATACTTAGCTACCGCAGTCATCCACGTTAAAGGTGGAAGGAATGCGTTAGGTTTGATGTTTGCTGGCTACTCGGTGGCTAACATTGGTGCTTACTTGTTAGAGGCAAATAGTTAGACTAAGACAGGCCAACTTGAGATACCCAAAGGGGTTATATCTTGAGTGGGCATGCGCTTAACTAACCCCGAGGATTGTAACAAACACAGGAGATAAGAAAATGGGTATATTAGGTGGATTAGACTTAGGACATGGTTCACAACTTAAATTAATTCGTACCAACTTTCTTTGTACAGAGATGACTAGCACTGGGGTAAATACAAGTCAAGCACTAGCTAACCTTCTAACATTAGCTAACAATAGACTATCCAAACTACTGAAATGCGATTATATCTTGGTTGTTGATTCAGACTCAGAGGTATTCCCTTCTGTATCTACTGGGCAAGTCGCTAAAACTGCAAAGCATAGTAATGTTGCTTTTGGATTTGCTAGCGCAAGCTTACCTGACCATGCGCGTGATACCAACATAGCGCTTATGGGACCAAGTACTGCTAGTCTAGCAGTTAAGTCCGCTGCTGGAACACATGCAAACTCCTTTACTGATGTTCAAAGTAAAGCAAGCGGCAAAGTCCTTGCTGTGACTAGTATTTCGGCTTTTCAGACCTCTGCTTCAAATACGGACGTCTTTAGCGGCGTAAGCGGAGTTGAGTTCGAAGGCGGGGTTAATGACGAAGCACATCTAGATTTTATTAATAGTAATCTACTGGCCCGTCAGCTAAATGGAGCAACAGGCTCAGTTAGTATTGACTTAAGTAAACCAATTGCAGACATAAGGTCAAAGGGTGTTAGCGATGTAGACTACTCTGCTACAGCATTAAACAGTGGGTTTGTCGCTGAAGGTAACACTGGTGGCCTTACTCCTACTACTTTTACGACTTTGGACTCTTTGGTCCATAACAAAACCTATGTAATTTTATCAGTAACCGCGTTAGTGCGGGATGTACAGTGAGGTGAGAAGTATGCCAACAGTAATGGGAGGATTTACCGGAGGACCCGGGTCGAGATATCAAATAGTCAGAACTAACTACGTAGTCGCTAGGCTTTTCCCCGTGACTAGTTATAATGATACTGGAGCTAGAAACTTTCTTACTCTTATAAATCAGTTTTTACCTAACGACATGCAGGCAGATTATCTGTGTTTTATAAGATTCTCGAGCGCTACTCCAGCATTCAGAGATGCAGCCGGAGTATCTCCCAATATAATAGAGTTGGAGGGTCACTCAGGAGAAGCTGCTGCAAGACTTGTCCCACTAATAGGACCTAACTACCCTAATTTAGGTGCTAATTCTGGTTATACCGCTTATGTTGACGGAGTTGCAACCGCTGCGTCGGCTGATACAATGACTAGAGCCAAAGACCTCATGAGAAAAACCAACGGTGTTATTCAAGATGTTCTTTCCACAGCAATAGCTAGACTTGAAGTTATATTCGATGGTACAAACTCAGTAGGTCGATTTAGTGCCAGAAATGTACCATTACTAAGTACCGACCAATCTCCATTAGACGATATAACAAATAGGCTAATGCAAGCCCAATATCTTCAAGGCACTGGCACTGACCCTAGTGGTGGCTCGATGATTGATATTAGAACATTATGCGAAGAGTCCGGTTCCGGTTTACTTGACGGAGTAAATTGGAATGCTAATCGCCTTTCAATTAACTGGAGACCAGATTCTGCGGCTCTTACTACTAACTTCGTACCTAAAGGAAACGCTCAGGAAAAAAGTCCGACAACATTTGCAGATGTATTCGCTAATCAAGGGAGCGCAGGAGATTTTACATTAACAAATGCCGGAACTGGATATACCGCTGGACAAACATCAGGTGGTTTGAGTGGGAGTGCTTCTGGCAGTTCTATGACAGTGAAAGTTGACTCTGTTGGTGGTAGTGGAGAGATTACCGCCCTTAGTGCCGGTTCTACTGCATTAGACTTAAACACGCTAGACCCTGGTCATACCTTTACTCCAGGAGAGACAGTCTCCCTTGAACAATCCGGCGACGGACTGAGTGGAAGTGCCGGTGTAATTACTATTAACTCGGTTACAAACATATTTGGATTCATTAGTGTAATAGGTATTGTAGACACTCATCCACCTAATGAATAAGGCTTAATTTCTTAATTAAGTCTACTAGAGTAAAAACACTCTACTCGTCCAAAGGAATTATATCATGGACTAGCCTGGGATTAAATGGGTCCGGCCCACACCATACAAAAACAAGGTGAAAAATTATGACGAACGTAAATCAAGGAAGCAGAGCAGGAAATATATTTGGTACTCCATTCGGAGGCGGCCATGGAAACAACGGAATGGAATACGCCCTAAAGCCAGGGTATGTAATTAAGGCCAGAAACAACTTCTATGTGATAGAGGCTAGAGAAGCACTATCAGTAGATTTGTTCTTTAGTGATTCTCATGTAATTACAGTAGATGGTAGCAACATAGTAAATGGTGGTGCTGATGGTGCTGGTCTAATAAAGTATGGACCAAACTCAGTTTCAGCTCTTTTAGGCCCAACTGGTGGTTTAACTGCTGGAACTAAAACCGCATCTATTTTGTCGCCTAACTTCGATTCAGGATACATAAAATTCGATGACCTAGAACCATCTTTTGGACACATGTACCAACTATGTCCAACTTTGCCTTTCCAGCCTAAGTTTATTGACGGAAGCAGTGGCGAGTTTTTGATGCCTTCTACTCCTGCTTCGACAGGAATGCCATCAAACGGGGGAGTCCCTCTAGGATTTATTGTCGCTGATGGCGCAACACCTATCGGGGCAATTTCATCAAAACTATACATCAAGCACCCAGTTGGTTCACCAATTAACGTACTAGACCAAGCACCTGAAGGTGACTCAGGTTCCGCAGCTACTGGTTCTCTTCTTGGACTAAGCGGTTTTATTGACTACAGCCTCAGCCCAATGGAAGCACCAAACTGGAACTTCTCTATGTTTATCGAACATGGTGAAAACAACCTACCTTCCTTCCGTATGTGTAATGATTCTGAAGAATTTATCCTGGACGGCAGAGTTAGACTAGTTGGATGGAAATATTCTATCGCGGAACTAAGTATGTCTCGTATAGAAGACCTTCAAAGGTCAGGCAAGAAAATTACCTACGCTATCATTAACCCACAAGGTATTCCTAGTGCAAGCAGCTTGAGTGGACCATTCCCTAACTGAGGTGGTCTAAATGGCAGACAACCCATTTTTGTTTCTGGGGAACAATCAACCTCAAGAATCGAAAAGGGCGCGAGCATTTCGCGAAGATAACCGAGTAATTAACATACGCCGTAGTAATCAAATTATTTCAGCAATAAATGGTAACAACGTTGTAAACCTTGTCGACCAAAAGGGCAAAGGCGTAGTTAGAAGCGTTAAGGTAGTCACAGATAATCCATATATAGAGATGATACTGGAAATAGACGACTATCGCGTAGACGGGATTTATGCAGCAGAGCTAATGTATAATGGAGATACTGTAAAAAGTGACTACGAAGTTTACTCTACTAATGACGGCAACCCAGGCACTGGATATGTTCTAAATTATACACCAATGGGTGGAGAAACCTTTGAGAAAAGGTTTAGAGTCACGCTTAGAAACCGTATTCCACCGCATGTAATATATGGTTACACCCGTCAATATGTTCCAGGTAATGGATTACCAATTCCCGCAAATATTGGGTTTAACGGTGGGTCATTTTGGGATAATGGGGCGCAAAGCAAAATAGGAAATCTCAACACTAGCCTGGGTGTAGTACAAACAATGGTTGACGGAACTGATATAGCAGTTCCATCATTTGAGTTAGATTCTGACAGGTTTGCTCGGTCAAATACATCGCCTATGTACGAAGCAACTTGGCCTAATCCCGCAGTCGAAGCAGACCCAGGAGCTCGTCTAGGTATTCATCACCCATACGTAGGAATTGCAGGCAGACCTACCTTTACTGTTAAACAAATGCTCTTTAGTTACTCTAACGGGCAAAACATGGATGAGTTTCATACTGCATTTTTCAACCCACGCACAGGAAACGGAACTTCCGGTCCACAACAGACAATAACATTCGCAAATCACGCCGACCGTGTAATGGTCGGTTCTTTACACAATTTCGCATCACAAGAAGTATTATTCATTAAAGATAACAGCGGAAGATACTACTTCCCAGGGAGGATAGGCACAACTACAACTGCTGGGACTATTGACGCAGGCAGTATAAGTTTTGAAACCGGTGGTACTGCTGCCGGAGTTGACATCCCTACAGAGTATCACGGAACAATAAAGGCAATTACAACAGCAAATTCACAGTGTCAGGGTATTCAATTCATCGTAAAACCTGGTATGCAGCAAAAACAGCCACCAATCCCAATACCTCATGACCAACCCACCGCAACTCCCTTTTTGACTGCATCCGCACAAGGACACCTATGCGGTAACACAACCACACATCCAGGCCGGTTGATTCAAACCGAGGGTAATAGAAACGGAGCAGCAGGAATAG
>CENT01097833.1_pt1 | contig 15143 bp, 13 predicted proteins | sample 530141 | NCBI WGS metagenome assembly CENT01 (sample SAMEA2591074, study PRJEB7988) | marine metagenome | isolation source: saline water (ENVO:00002010), including | reverse complement strand
TAGCCCTGTCTCTTGATATCGACTTGTGATCAAGAGACAGGCTTTAAGTCGGCTTTTTTGATTGAAATTACCCAAAAACACATTGCTTTTAATTCCGCTAAAACTATAAAGACAAGCCAGAAAAATAAATCCTCTACGCCTTGAAAAAATATTTTTATTTTATCGAAAAAGGTTTGTTTTTTAATACGTTACCCTCTATAAAAAACCTGTGCTGACACAGCAGTCGTCAGTGTTGAAGGTCTAATAAAAAATTACTTTATCGCAATCACTTTGGTTATGGTTTAAGGCGCAAAAGCGCCAAAGCTGATAAAGAAAACTCCGGGAAAACACCATGAAAACACACTTGTCTTTATTGACTAAAAACGTACGCAGCGTACTAGCTGCTTCTGCTGCGTTTTCCGTTATTGCTGCCGCGCCTGTTTACGCGCAAGAAGCAGATGACGAAAAGAAAGCGGAAGATTACGAACAAATTGCGGTAGTTGGTTCACGCGCAGCGCCTCGCTCAATTGGCGATTCAGCCGTGCCAATTGACATCATATCCAGTGAGGACTTTAAGCAACAGGGTGCCACTGACATGGTGTCTATGATGCAAACAGTGGTTCCTTCATTTAACGTGAACGACCAGCCAATCAACGATGCATCAACATTAGTACGCCCTGCGAACTTACGTGGTATGGCATCTGATCATACACTTGTTCTTGTAAATGGTAAGCGTCGCCATCGCTCAGCAGTCATTACTTTCCTTGGCGGCGGTCTTTCTGACGGTGCACAAGGCCCAGATATTTCAGTTATCCCAGCATCCGCATTAAAGCAGGTAGAAGTACTTCGTGACGGCGCCGCTGCACAGTACGGCTCAGATGCCATCGCAGGTGTTATCAACTTCGTCCTTAACGATGCATCAGAAGGCGGTACGTTTGAAGCCCGTTACGGCTCATTTTATGAAGGCGATGGTGACATGATCCAGCTTTCAGGCAACATTGGCCTTCCACTGTCTGATGCGGGCTTCATCAACCTTTCTGCAGAGTATCGTACTGCAGACGATACATCTCGCAGTGTGCAGCGTGATGACGCAGCAGCACTTGTTGCTGCTGGCAACACCTTTGTCGCAGACCCTGCACAAATATGGGGTTCGCCTGAAATTAAGCACGACATTAAGCTGTTCGCGAATGCGGGCCTAGAGCTATCAGACTCTTCAGAAGCCTACATGTTTGGTAACTACGCAGTACGTGAAGTTGAAGGTGGTTTCTACTTCCGTAACCCACATACTCGTGGCGGTGTTTTCGCTAACGACGGCTCGCTTCTTGTGGGTGACTTAACTGGTGATATGTCGGGCAACTGTCCAACTGATATTGCGCCGGGCGCAAACGTGTTGACTAACGACCGTTATATCAATGAAGTGGCGAACAATCCTGATTGCTTTGCGTTTAACGAAATACTTCCTGGCGGCTTCACACCACGCTTCGGCGGTGAAGTAACTGATATGTCTTTGGTATTCGGTACGAAAGGCGAATTAGACAACGACGTGACGTATGACGTCAGCGTTAACTTAGGCCAAAACGAAGTTGATTTTAAAATTAGCAACACGATCAACCCATCTCTTGGTCCAGATACACCGTTTGAATTCAGCCCAGGTCGTTACACGCAATCTGAACAAACGTTAGATATAGATTTCACTAAACCTTTCGATGTTGGCCTATACGAGCCACTTTTCGTTGCAACGGGTTTCCAATACCGTCACGAAAGCTACGAAAGTTTTGCAGGTGATACCGCGTCCTATGAAATAGGTCCATTGGCGTCACAAGGTTTTGGCATTGGTTCAAATGGTTTCCCTGGCTTAGCAGCTAATAGCCAAGGCCTTGTGTCTCGTCATAACGTTGCATTTTATATTGATGCAGAAGCATACATTACTGAAAACTTCATGTTAGCAGGTGCGCTTCGTTATGAAGATTTCTCAGACTTCGGTGACACCACAAAAGGTAAAATTGCGTTCCGTTGGCAAGCTCTTGAGAACATCGCGTTTCGTGGTGCTTACTCAACTGGCTTTAAAGCGCCAACACTGGGTCAAAGTAACGTTCGTAACGTAACAACAGCGTTTGGAACTGGCGGCGAGCTTATCGACCGTGCGACACTTCCACCGACGGATCCAGTATCGCAGCTTAAAGGCGGTGAACAGTTAACTCCTGAAGAATCAGAAAGCATTACTTTTGGTATTGTTGCAGAGTTCGACAGCGGGTTATTTATCACAGCTGATTACTACAATATCGAACTGACTGACCGTTTAAGTACTGCGTCGGGCATTGCGCTGACTGATGAAGATATTGCGACCTTAATTTCTCAAGGTATTAATGACGCGTCTAGCTTCTCTGAAATCAGCTTCTTTACCAATGACTTTGATACTACAACGGAAGGTGTTGACGTAGTAGCAAACTACAGTATGGAAATGCTGGGTGGAGACACTAAGTTCTCACTTGCTTATAACTGGACATCAACAGTAGTTGACCGCGCGTCTGATAATATTTCAGATTTCCGTATTCGCATGCTAGAAGACAACCTTCCAGCGGTACGTTACAGCGCTACGGCTAACCACACAAACGGTGACTGGCGTTTCCTTACTCGCCTAAACTATTTTGGCAGCATCTTTGAAGATCACTTAGACTCAGCCCTTCCAATTAATAAGGTGGGTTCTGAATTTACCGTTGATTTAGAAGTAGCGTATAGCTTTACAGAAGACTTCACGCTTACTGTTGGCGCCAAAAACGCGTTGGATGAATACCCAGACGAAAATACGCAATATGCGGGCATTGCTGGGTCGTTATACCCCACAACAGCACCTATTGGTATTAATGGTGGGTTCTACTACCTACGAGGCATGTACACGTTCTAACGTGTACGTCTAATAAAGGGAGCTTTTGCTCCCTTTTTGCTTACCAAAAAACCGCATTTAAAGCGTGAAAAGCCTGACAAACACAGGCATGATTAGGGACTATAGATTTTAGGTGTTATCCCAAAATCTATATTTCTTGAACATCTGTAAGCAATTCGAAACACATTCATTAGAGATTTATGACCAGAAAGTCGACAGTAGCTGAAACCTTCTTAAAATACCGCAGCAAGTTAATGCGCGCGGTAGGCACTATTGTTGGTACTGATGATATTGAAGATATAGTGCAAGAAGCATTTATTAAGAGCTATGAGGCCGAACTAAAACAAGAGATACAGTATGAACGGACCTACATGCTTAAAACTGCGCGTAATTTAGCGCTTAACCATGTGTCGAAGGCTGAAAATAAAAATAAACAGCATTTAGACGATATGGATATGCTGCCCTATGAGTTGATAGGGCACAGCTTAGAAAAAAACGTAGAAAGTAAAGAGCGCTTCATTCACTTTTGCCGAGCCACAGACACGCTGTCTGCGGATGTGAAGCGCGTATTTTTATTGAAAAAAGTCTATGGCATGCGACAAAAAGAAATTGCCGAACTCGTGGGGTTGAGTGAAAGCACTGTGGAAAAGCATGTCGCCAAAGGTCTTTTAATGTGCTCTCGGTATTTGGCCGACCTGTCAAAGGATACTTCGTCACCCCAAGCACCTTTAAGTGCGACTCAGGACATAAGCAGTAGTTGATATGAATAACATTCGCCAATTTTCCAGCAAAGAAGATATCCAAGAGCATGCCTGCTTGTGGGTTAGTCGCTTAGACCGCGGTTTGAAAGATGAAGAGCTCGTGGAACTTGATAGCTGGCTTAGCGAGAGTAACGCCCATCGTCAGTCTCTTATTGAAGCGGCTAGCCTCTGGGACGATATGTCTGTGCTCAACGAGTTAAGTGGCTTGTTTCCCGAGTCTCACATGCGTAAAAGTGATGGAAACAGAGCAAAGCGCCAAAACGCTTCTCAACATCGTGGTAAGTGGAGTATTGCCGCTGCCTTCTTGGTAATGACGTTAGCGATAGGGGCGATTGTTCAGCAAGTGTGGTTGGACAATACACATGAGTTTGCCGCCATAAGCGAAAAAGTGGAGACGGGTATTGGAGAGCAAAAAAACATTACCTTGGCAGATGGGTCGGTGCTGCACTTGAATACAAACTCTATCGTTACGGTGGACTTCTCCCAAAACGCTCGCTCTATTGTATTACTTAAAGGTGAAGCTCACTTTGAAGTGGCTCACGACACATCTCGCCCCTTCTCAGTAACCGCAGGCAACAACACGGTTACCGCGGTAGGAACCGCATTTAATATGCAGTATGTTAACGATAACGCCTTTGAATTGGTTGTGACAGACGGTAAGGTGTTAGTCAAAGATCGGTTCAGGGATTCTTCGTCTGCCGAATCTTTGTTTGGGAAGAAACCCGTTACCGAGGAAGGTCTACTTATGTTCGCGGGAGAAAAAGCCACGGTGCAAGGCAAGGTGGAAGCTCGCGAAAATATGTCGAAAAACGATATCGATGATGATTTAGCTTGGCAGCAGGGCATGATTGTATTTAAAGGCGAGCCTTTAGAAGCGGTACTTGCTGAGATAGGACGCTACACGCCGGTGCGGTTTAACATAACAGATGAACGCCTACGTAAACGCCGGGTTGCTGGCTACTTTAAAGTGGGCGATATCGACGGCTTACTGGCAGCGCTGAAAAGCAGTTTTAATATCAATTATGAAAAAATAACCGATACAAGCATTCAGTTATCTGTAGCGTCTTAGGCCGTTTTGATAATGCCTGCATGAATCTGGGCAGCTTGGACAGCTTGGGAAGCTTCAAAAGCATAGAGAAAAGATCAACACGCCCTAATATTATATAAAAATAATTAGCGTGTTGGCATTGGCCTATTGGCATCCGCTTATTGAATGTGACAATATACGAAAGAATAACAGCACATCGATATTTTACCTTGCAGTACATGCACTTCGCAGACATTACTCATTCCATGAAACGTCAACTTTCCAGTTGGCCTTTTCGTGTTGTGCATTCTCTTCTCTGTGCTCACAGAAGCGCTGGTCGCAGCGCTGATCTCGGCTCTCATCGTGGCTCTCATTACATCGCCGCTCGTAACGCCCATGACAGCAGAAAGAAAAAAAGCCAAGTGGTGCTGGCGATATGCATAGCCTTTTCAAGCATGGGGTGGCAAAGCGTTAGCCATGCTCAGCAATCTACACCTGCAAGCCGCGATAGCGAGGCCCTAGCGCTATTGGAAGCGCCCTCATTTACGTTTTCGGTGCAATCCCAATCGGCAGATGAAGCCCTAACCGAGTTGGCTAAGCAGGCAAATACCACACTCCTTTTTCCCTTCGATTTAGCCAAGCGAGTTAAAACCAACTCGCTCAATGGCACCTACACGCTTAATGAAGCACTAGAGCAACTGCTTGAAGGAACCGAACTTGCGGTAATTGCTGATGATTTAGGTGTGCTAAGCATACGCTCGCGGGCATCTTTAGTTGCTAATAAGCCTGTAGAGCGCAAAGAAGAAGAGCAAGAGGACAATAGTAACGCTCTTGAACGCATCGCTATTGTTGGTACACGAAATGCGCCTAGAAGCGCTGTTGATTCACCGGTTCCGCTGGATATTATTGGCGCTAAGTCGTTAAGCTCTCAAGGCAATGCAGACGTACTGTCAATGCTAAGCGTCATGGTGCCATCTCTTAATGTGAACGACCAGCCAATCAACGACGCAAGCAGCTTGGTAAGGCCAGCAAATTTACGCGGCATGTCCTCTGATCATACCTTGCTATTGCTCAACGGTAAGCGCCGGCATCGTTCTGCGGTTATCACCTTTTTAGGTGGCGGGTTGAGCGATGGCGCACAGGGCCCCGATATTTCCGTTATTCCAGCATATGCGTTGAAGCAGGTGGAAGTATTGCGAGATGGAGCATCAGCGCAATATGGCTCAGACGCTATTGCCGGTGTCATTAATTTTGTGCTTAAAGATGATAGGGAAGGAGGAAGCTTTGCCTTGAAATCAGGTGCCTATGGCGAGGGAGATGGTGCTTTATTCCAATTTCAGGGTAACCGGGGCTTTGCAGTGGGCGACACTGGTTTTATCAATGTCACTAGTGAATATCGTCAACAGGGCGGAACGTCGCGCTCGGTGCAGCGAGACGACGCTATAGCGCTGATGGAACAAGGTAATGGTTTTATTCAAGATCCCGCGCAAATATGGGGAGCGCTTGATGTTGCCAACGATATGAAGCTCGCTATTAACGCAGGTTATAGTCCATCTTCCACCACGGCCTTATACGGTTTTCTCACTGCAGCTACTCGAAAGCTTTCGGGGGGATTTTACTATCGCAACCCCCAGACACGAGAAGGGGTATTTAGCCGTACTGATACTGAAACCGGAGCACGGCGATTAATTGTTGCCGACTTAGATGGTATCGATTCTGGTATACAATGCCCTTCAATTACCCTCACGGATAACAATGTACTACAAAATCCCACCTATCAGCAGATTGCGGATAACAGTACAGAGCTTGGCGCAAACTGCTTTGCGTTTAACGAACTTTATCCAGGTGGATTTACACCAAGCTTTGGTGGCACCATCGAGGATGCTTCATTAGCTGTGGGGATTAGAAAGGAGCTCCCTTACGATTGGGCTTTCGATGTCAGCGCGAGTTTGGGCTACAGTAATGTAGACTATGACATTTCCAACACGGTGAATCCCTCCTTAGGTCCACTTTCTCCTACGTCATTCAACCCCGGCGGCGTGTCTCAAGTCGAACGCACGCTCAATTTGGATTTTTCAAAGTTAATTCAGACTGTATTCGATGATCCTGTGAGTATTGGGCTTGGCATAGAGTGGCGAAAAGAGACCTATTTTCAAAAAGCAGGCGATGAGAGTTCATATATTGCCGGGCCTTATGCATTTGAGCCGCCGCTAGGCTTAAACGAGGGATTTTCAATTGGCTCCAACGGTTTTCCCGGCTATCAGCCTCAGTCTGCTGGAAATTGGAGCCGCAGTAATTGGGCTATGTACGCCGATATTGAGTTTTTCGTTACCGAAGCACTACAGTTTGGTGTTGCCTCACGCCTTGAGCACTTCAGCGACTTTGGCACTACATTTGATGGCAAGCTGAGTACCCGCTACAAGCTTAACGATCTTTTTGCTTTAAGAGGCTCAGTGAATACAGGCTTTAAAGCGCCCACGGTGGGGCAGAGCAATGTTATTAACGTGACCACGGCCTACGGCCCCAACGGGCTAGAAGACCAAGCCACACTGCCGCCTACAGATTTAATATCCGTACAGCTTGGCGCAACACCGCTGACACCAGAGGAATCGGTCAATTTCAGTGTAGGGGCGGTAATGCACGTGAGTGAGTATTTCTTTGCCACCGTCGATTATTTTAATATTCGCTTGGAAGATAGGATCAGCACTACATCAGCTATTCCGCTCACAGAAGATGACATCAGTGCACTTATTGCCGATGGTCGACCTGATGCGGCTAAATACAACGCTGCAAAATATTTTACTAACGATTTTGATACTAAAACACAGGGTGTTGATGTTGTTGTAAATTATCAATTTGCAGCAGGAGAATGGCAAAACAATCTGCTGTTTGCCTACAACTGGACCGATACGCAGGTAGAGCGAGTGACGTTATATCCAGCATTAGTCGACGGCGCGCTTCAGCTTACGCCAAATTTGACCAATGCGCGGATACGCATGCTGGAGGATAATTTGCCGGCTCACAGGGGAAGCATTACCCTCGAACAAGCTATTTCGTCATTCGCATTTACATGGCGCTTAAACTACTTTGGCTCATTTTATGAAGATCACTTAGATGCATCTGCAGGCTTTGATATATACGGTAGTGCAAGACTGACCATGGATGCGCAGTTTTCGTGGCAAGTGTCAGAGGAAACTCATTTTACAGTAGGGGCGCAAAACTTATTCAATACGTTGCCAGATACTAATATTTTCAAGGGAGAGGTTGGTGCTTTGTATCCGCCGACTACGCCGGGTGGTATAAACGGAAACTTTTTCTATGCAGGTTTGGAGTTTGAATTTAAGTAGTGAAATGAAAAGGGCGGGCTCAATGCTGCTGGCTATGATTTGAAACTCACTATGGTTTGTTACTCGCTATCGATTGATATTTGCGAAGCGTCGAAACGATTATTAGCCTACGTTTTTGAATAGGGATTCGTCGATGATCGTTTGGTCAATAATTTGCTGAGCCATGCCGATACATTTGCCGCACTGAGAACCAAGCTCTAAATGCTCACGTAATTCACGCATGTTGCCTACGCCGTTAGTCTCAACAGCAGCACGAATACTTTTATCGGTTACCCCGTAGCACATACATACAAACATTATCGAATACTCCAAATGAATCTGTAAATGATAATAATTGTTATTCGTGCTTTTGGCAAGGCTAATTGAGAATAATTTTCATTAAATACGACTAATGGTTTACTGAGTCCTTTCGTTTACCCATACTGCCTTTATCTGCCGTGCTTGATAAGGCGTACTTTACTAGCACGCCCAAGTCCCCCGATTATTCTTCTTCAGCAAGAGGCCAACCGCCCAATGACTGGTAACGGTTTACCATATAACAGAATAGCTCTGTGGTTTTTTGTGCATCATACAGCGCGCTGTGTGCTTCGTTTTGGTCAAAGTCTATACCTGCAGCTCTACACGCTTTCACTAGCACCGTCTGGCCAAGCGCTAATCCTGCAAGACTTGTTGTATCAAAAGAGACAAAAGGGTGAAACGGCGTGCGTTTTATATTGCATCGGGCTATGGCTGCATTCACAAAGCCTTGGTCGAAGGCGGCGTTATGAGCCACAATGACAGAGCGCTGACAATCGGCATTCTTTTGCGCCTTGCGAACGCCTTTGCATAAGTCTTTCATTGCATCGCTTTCTTCAATAGCACCTCGTAGAGCACAATTTGGATCGATACCATTAAATTCTAACGCGGCAGGTTCAAGGTTTGCGCCTTCGAAGGGCTCAATGTGGTAATGAAAGGTTTCGTCTGGGTGTAAAAGACCATTTTCATCCATTTTTACCGTTACAGCAGCAAGCTCTAACAACGCATCAGTTCCAGCGATGAAACCCGCTGTTTCAACATCAATTACGACGGGAAAATAACCTCTGAAACGCTGAGATAAAGTAGGCATTGCGGTTGAAGACATAGATTCTCTTTTCAAGACAAGTGAATGTGAAGTGTCGTGAGGATAATCGCAGACACGGGTATCAATAGAACGAGATTATCGCAAGGATAATAGGCAAGTGCTAGCACGAATTAGTGCTGCACTTTTTTAAGGCAATTTATAAACCTGCGGCGTTAGCGTTGTTAAACACCCGTTTTTCACTACTTGGCAAATCGCAACGCTCGGTATTAGAAAGGGCAATGCGCTCCAATAGAATGTAAATTAATAAATCACGTCTAAACTTTTTTGGGCTTAAGGCGATATACTGTTTATAGTTTGTATTTGCAGGTGCTAAGACAAGTACTGAAGCAAGTACTCAAACACGCGTGGCTGCGTTTTTAAATTTTTCATTTTCTGGGCTTTCGTTATGCTATCGATATTTAAAATAGTGTGGAATTTTAAAAGAAGAGTTTCGTTTACGGGGCTCTTTTACATTTGCATGCTAGTCGTCACCGCGTCCGTTGTGATGAGCTCGACAGCAGCGTATGCGGCCATGCGACAATACTCAGCAACAGTGGAAACGTCTAACTGGCAGGTTGATACAGAATCGCGTTTGCAGTGTACGTTAAATCATGAGCTGCCTGGATACGGTGATGCCATGTTTACGAGTGTGGCGTCTAAACAGCTGAATATGGAATTCGAGCTTGATATGCATTTGCTGCCCAATCGTTTTGATGTTGCTGCGGTGTACTCTGTGCCGCCAAAGTGGATGCCGGGTGTCGCACCAAAAACAATAGCAGACATGACAATGAGAAAGCAGTACAACGGCGACTTGCCTCAAGATGCGGCATGGACCATGCTTTCAGAGCTAGAAAAGGGGTTCTGGCCCACTATCTATTACCAAGATTGGTATAATAAGTACGACAAAGTGAGTGTGGCGCTGAACGCCAGTAATTTTGCCGGCGTTTATAGACAATTCGTGGAGTGTGTTTCTAACCTGCTTCCTTATACCTTCGATGATATAGCTTACACAGTATTATCTTATCAAAATGCCAGTACGGAGCTGACTAAGTACTCGCAAAAGCGACTTGCAATGATAGGCGAGTATCTGAAAGAAGATGGTGAGTTAGAGCTCGTGCTGCTAGACGGTTATACCGATAGCTATGGCGGTCGTTGGAACAACGAGCAGCTTTCTATTAGAAGGGCGAATGAGGTTAAAAGTTATCTTACCGCTATTGGCGTACCCAATGATCGTATTAAGCTAACGGGCCATGGTGAAAAGCGTTTTATCGCGCCTAATGATACGAGAGAGTCACGAGCACAAAATCGACGAGTTGTAGTACGACTTTCTAAGTCATAGCCGCCGTAGCCTAATATCGGCGGCTCTTATTGATAAGCTCTAATTAATAGTGCTTCCAGACAGTCTTTCCTGACAGAGCCGCTATAGAATCATTGTCTGATTGGCAAGCTATGCTGTATTTGCTGTGTGCTAGCCGTCATAAGTCACAGATGTATTATTGAGCGCCATCAACGTTTGAACGCCTTTGTTCACGCCATGATAGTACAGGAGGGACGTGGTCGGTAAATATGCCGTCTACCTTAACTATGTTGCGCAACGCGTCTAGTAAGTGCGGACCTGTTATTCCTGGTGGCAGTGCATCTTGGCGATAGGTATAAGGGTGAATGGTCAAATTATTGCTGTGTGCATGTGTTACCCAGTTTGCAGCTTCAATTTTTTTACTCTTTGCGTCGTTTTGATTGAAAAGCTGAGGTACCCAAGGCCCAATACCATTTACGTATTTAGCGACTTCTGCCATTCCTTCTGCACTTCTTATCCACGTATAATCAGTACTGCTTTCTTTCCAATCATTTTCGCCAATTAACATAACAACTTTGCCTTTGTAGCCTAACTCACTGCGAATTCTTTTCACTTCACTAAAGTCAAAGCATTGCAAGTAGCTGTTGTCTTGTGCACCGTCCAAATTAAATGCTTGGAGCGCGTCTATAACAATGCGGCTTGCGTCTACTCCTTCAGCTAAGTGAAAAGCAGGTGATTTCACTTCTGGGTATACCCCTATGTTTTTGCCAAGCTGACGGTTGAGTTCGCTTATTAAATCAAAGTGCTCATAAAGAGTCGCAATGCTAAAGCGAGAAGTTGTGGCAGAAAAACGTGATGGAAATACTCTATTTTGGCTTTTATCTTCTCGTTCGTGCACGTTAAGCCTGCGTAACTCTGCTAATGTAAAATCCCGCGCATAAAATCTACCGTCTTCCCGCGCTCTTTGAGGAAAGACAGTCTCTACGTTAGTGACTGTCTCTAAATGTATATCGTGAAGCACAATGGGAATGTCATCTTTGGTGATCACAACATCCTGTTCAATGAAATCTGCGTTAAGTGCAAAAGCAAGCGTCGCTGCTTCAAGGGTATGCTCGGGCAAATAGCCAGAGGCGCCCCGATGAGCGATGACAGTAAATTCAAAGGCTTGGCTTTTACCAGATTTCTCTGGGCCTTCCTCATTGCTTTTTACCCTGCTGCTTACCTTGCTGTTTATCTTTTCAGGGCTTAGCCCAGCTGATGGGCCTTGTGCTTGTGATACTTCAGCAAAAGGCAAAGACATTAAGCAGAAAAATAAAAACAACGAAATCCCGTAGCGATTGTTCATCAATAGACTCAAAAGAATTCTCCAAAAGAATTGTGCGTAGTCAGGGCGCTTCATTTATCAGTTACACAGTCATAAACAGCGCTTTTTAAAAAAAACGGTAACTGTAATTGGATTAAATGGGACTAGCGACCTTCTATTAATTCAATGGCATAGCCATCGGGATCGCGGACAAAGGCAATAACGGTATTGCCGCCTTTTACTGGCCCAGGTTTGCGGTAAACGTCAGCGCCATTTTGCTCAAGGTTTTCGCAAAATGCATAAATATCGTCTACGCCAATAGCGATGTGGCCGTAAGCGTTGCCTTTATCGTAGGTATTTTCTCCCCAGTTATAGGTGAGCTCTAGTACGGTAGAATCCTCCTCATCGCCGTAACCCACAAAAGCGAGGGTGTACTCGTAGTCTTTATTGTCAGATTGACGCAACAGGCGCATGCCCATTAGTTCTGTGTAAAAGTGAAGTGATGCGTCTAGGTTTTCAACGCGAAGCATAGTGTGGAGCATTCTCATAGTCGTTCCTTTTATTTATTTTTTATTGATAACTTATTGATACGTTATCGAAACACTTTTGATTAAGGGTAATAGGTAATTGTTAATACTTGAAGACACAGTTTAAATTGCCGGGTTTTAATTGATGGGGTTAAATCGAACGGTCTATATTTGGGCATGCCCTAATAAGCCGATAAGAAAATGAGTGGTTTATTTACGGCAGGCCTTTTTTCATACCCTAATTTTCTCTCAATTTTCGAAAATAAAAGTGTTTTAAACGTAAATCACAGATTTTTTCAAACGAGAAGAAATTAAAACCAAATAAAAATCACATGAAAAAAATCAATAAAAACCATGAAAAACAGTCACTTGCTATTTCATTTGGCTTTTTTTGGGGTGAGATTGGTAAATCAATGGTGAAAAGGTTAGACATGCCCATGCTTTGCATGTATCTTACGCGGGCTTTAGATATGTTTTACGCTTTACCTAATACTGCTTTGTACCACTCTTTTATTCCTTCAATTGAAGTTTTATATAGATATACATCTGCTTTACTAGCTCGTTTATGTCTATCGCTATCGGTGATTTCACCACTTAAACATCAATTTTTTAAAAGGTATATATTATGTCTAATTCTGTAAACGGTACAGTAAAATGGTTTAACGAAGAAAAAGGTTTTGGTTTCCTAACTCAAGACGGCGGCGGTAAAGACGTATTCGTACATTTCCGTTCAATCGCTTCTGACGGTTTCAAAACTCTTTCTGAAGGCCAAGCGGTAAGCTTCGAAGTAGAACAAGGTCAAAAAGGCCCACAAGCAGCTAACGTTGTTGTTCGATAAGCTAGAAGACGCTTAGAGTCTTTGAAGTGATTAGGCTCTCTTATGAGAGCCTAATATAAAGTTTTTGAAATTTCTTACTACCAATTGCTGACCACAAAAGGAATACTAAAAACAACAATATAATAATGATAAAAGAAGTAATTAATTTGCACATCCAATCTATAAAAAATTCCCCAGTACAAACTCCAATTTCCAATATTTCAGTCTATAAAAACAGCATTGCTTTTACCGAAGTAAACAGCATTGCTTTTACCGAAGTAAACAGCAAGCGTCATATTGAATTCAGTTCTAAGAAAGAAACTAGAGCCTACCTTAATTGGTTATTAAACTTTTCATAACGCTTTCAGTGTTGATTAAATTCGTATTTGATTAGCAAGCGCCTAGCTCGAGAAAAATGCTTAATACACACTCACAAGCCAAACTTCCAAAAAGCCCGTTTTAGAAGCGCGTAATTCAAGGCTCGTGGGAATAACCGAATAAGAAAAACCGAATAAGAAAAACCGAATAAGAGAAACCACGAAATAGAACAGCCAACGTCCATGTTAACTGTTATCTCGTGTCTTGATGCTATTTTGCGCCTTTTAAGTCTACGTCTGTATCTGCCAAGAGATAGATACTAGCTGCATACGCTGCAATGTTTTGCGCGAGCTCCTCAGGATTGATTTTATCCAGCGTGTCATCAGGTGTATGGTGTAAGTCAAAGTAATCACGACCATTCTGATTAAGTCTGATAGTGGGTACGCCCTTCGCTGCTAATGGAATAATATCTGGGCCTCCGCCTGCAACATCAGAGCCGCCTCGAATAATGCCTAGTGGTGACAGTATCTTCGCGATATCGTCCACAAGTTGCGTTGCGTCTGAATTAACATTTGATACTAACTGCCATACTGTTTGCGCGCCAAAATCTGACTCAGTGGCCACAACGTGATTTGCTAAATTTGCCTCGTGCTGTTTTGCATAGGCAAAAGCACCTAATAGGCCTACTTCTTCAGCGCCAAACATAACAACGCGTATGGTGCGTTTAGGTCGCTTTGGAAGCTTAGCAATAAGCGCTGCTGCTGCGGTAGTTATTGCGATTCCTGCACCATCATCAACCGCTCCTGTGCCCAAATCCCAGCTGTCTAAATGTCCGCCAATGAGTACAATCTCTTCTGGTTTTTCACTACCAATGATATCGAGGATCACATTGCCACTGCTCACTTCACCTTTCCACTTGGATTCACTGTGAAGCGACATGGAAAGCGGTTTGTTTGCTTGATGAAGGCGGCGAAGATGGTCGGCATCTGGATTAGAAACAGCAATAACGGGTATGGTTGCCCATTCGTCGCCGTTTTTACTCATCATGCCTGTATGGGGAAAGCGGTGAGAGTCTGAGCCAACAGAACGCACAACAAGGGCACTTGCTCCACCACGCTGGGCATGTTGCCATCCAATGCGTCGACGCTGATTGGCTTGTCCGTAGCCCGCACCAGTTTGGCTTTTAACCATGGCGTCGCCATCAACAAAGGCAATTTTTCCTTTTAGCTCTTTGTCTTTAATATCTGTTAAGGCGTGAATGTCACGAAAATAAACTACATCTGAATTAACTTCACTCTCGCTCGGGGCAGCTCCGCCAAGGGCTGTTCCATAAAGCGGCTGTTGATAAGGAGAGGTGAGCGTAATATGTAAGTGTCCACGATCCCAAAAAGGCATTGTGAACTCTTCTATAGATACCCTATCAAAACCTAACTCTTTTCCAAGCTCGGCACCCCAGTTCCTTGCACGAGCCTCAGCCTCTGAACCCCCTAATCGAGGACCCACTTCTGTTGTCAGTGATGTGACTATGTCATAGCCCATATCACTGTTAAGAGCGGTTTGTATGAGTTGTTCTGCGGTTTCTTTTTGTGAATCGGTAATGGGGGAGGGGGCGGCGAGTAAGGATGTGCTAAACACCCCCATTAATGCACTCAGTGTTACTGCTTTAAGTTGTAGCATGACATCTCCAAGTTCTTTTTTTCAATTTTGTGTTTTTATTTTCGTTATCAGGGCGTGTTCATCTTTGTTGTACGAGTTTTGGGCTAAATGGAAGCATTTTAATCGCG
>CENT01078559.1_pt1 | contig 15191 bp, 14 predicted proteins | sample 530141 | NCBI WGS metagenome assembly CENT01 (sample SAMEA2591074, study PRJEB7988) | marine metagenome | isolation source: saline water (ENVO:00002010), including | reverse complement strand
GAAACAAGTTGAGAATATAAAGAATCTCTCCTATAAAGAGAATACTTACAAAGCAATTAATGATGGGTTAAACAAACTACTCATCAATGGTATCAAGATATTTGACCCACAATATGCTGCAGAGGTTGAGCAAAGGAGAGCAGCAGGGCAAACCCCATCTCCAGGACCTGCACCTTCTTCTGCTACTAAAAGTAGTAGTGGGTCTACATCACAAGGGGTATCACAAGGGGTTGAAGGTGGATGGGCTCCAGTACTTAATCTAATCCTAAAGTATGAATCTGGTTCTGGTGGATATGATGCAATGTATCCAGGCACTACGTTGCCAGGTGCATCTGGAATGCCTATTGATCAGGTTGCTCGCCAAGCAACAGGTGCTGTTGGTGCATGGCAAAACTTACCAGAATATCTTAATCAGAGAGCAGTAGCAGTAGGTCTTGACCCTAAAACAGACATATACAATGCAGAGAATCAGCAGAAGATTGCTGAATATTTAATTGGTCCTGGTCAGGCATATGTCACCAAGAAGATGGCGAAGGAGAATCCTAAGGAGGCAATGCTCAGACTATCAAGAGTTTGGGCTGCAATTCCAAAGGATGATGGTGGTGCTAGTTTTTACGCTGGAGATGGTGTCAATGTAGCACACATCAAACCCGACATGATGTATGATGCTTTCCAACAGTTAGCAAAGGGGGGCAAGATTAAAAAACGTCCTAAACAGGGTGCCTACTCTGAGGATAGGATGTCAGGTGGTGAGAATGGATTTAGTGCTGTTAGAGGATACGCTAAGGGTGGAAAGATCTTCCTACACTGGACAGGTGGTGGATATAGCGCAAAATATAAAGGTAAGTATCACTCTATTATTCAGGGTGATGGTAGTGTCTTCAAAGCACACCCATATGATCAACGATCTGGTGTTGCCCACACATATCTAAGAAATAGTCAGGGTATTGGCATGAGTATTGCTGCCATGGGCGGCGATCCAGACTATTGGACTGTCCCTGTTAAGGATGTCCAGGTTGAGGCTTTAGCGAAAGAGATTGCAAATGCTGCTAAAGCGTGGGGTTGGAGTGCTGACGATATCAATATCAAGAATGTGATGACTCACGCTGAAGCAGCGTCTGGTAAAGATGGATTGCTTCCTCGTAATGATAACTATGGTCCTACTATGTGGGGTGGTGATGGCACTCGATGGGACCTCTTACGTTTGACTAAGGGTGGTAAAGATGGTGAAGGTGGTAACATCATCCGTGCTAAGGCACGAGGTTTCATGGGTGGTGACTCTACTGTTAGAGATGCAGATACAAGTGTCACGACTGCCTCTAGTATAGCGAGTGATTCCTCACTTCAATCATCAGAATCAAAACAATCTTCTGATGATCTCAAACCTGAAACACCTAAGACTGTTGAGGGAATGCTTGAGGCATTTAAGACAGGTCTGAAAAATGCACTGACAAAGCTCAGCACTGCTGCCCCTCCAGTATCACCCGAAATAGAAAGCAGCACTCCAACTGCCAGTGTAGATAATATCAACGCACTTGGATCTATCAGAGATAAATCTGTCGCTCAATTGAAAACAATTAGAGACAAAGCACAACGTGATGAAGAAGCAGAGGGATTCGTCCCCATTGTTACGGAGCGTTTAATCATACAAAGGGTCAAACAGACGATAAATACAGGAGGGAGCACTAGCGCAGTGTATACCAAACCCTCGCCACTCCTCAGTAAGTAATGGCATCACCTAAAGCACCATCAGTTAAAGTCCAGAAGGCAAAACTTTATAAGATGATATCTTATAGAGGTACTGGTGGTGGCAAGAAATTTACTGCTATTACTGCTGCTGATGAGTTAAGTAGGATTGCTAAGGATCAGGACAAAGCATTCAAAAGTATCACCTCAGGTATGAATTCCTTGGGTGCATCGATGAATGGCATTGCTATCCAAGTAGAGGCAATGACTCAAGCGATGAAGGATCGCGTCTCTGCTAAGATCAAAGGCGATAATATCACTAAGAAGCAAGCTGATGTTGCTGACAAAGCAGAAGCAACTAGAGAGAAGAAGAAAACTGCTGAAGAGAAGCGTAGAGAATTAAAGAAGAAGAGAGACGAGGCAGAAGATCAGAGCGAGAAGAAGGGAAAGAAGGCAAAAGAAGGAGCAATGGAGAATTTCAAGCAGGCAGCAAAGTCTGCCTTCGGTGGATTCTTTGGTGCTATTGCTAAATTCTTAGGTGGCATCTTTACCATATTCATGGGATTTGCCGCATTAGATTGGGTTTCTAAGAATCCAGATAAAATACAGAAACTTGCACAAGGACTTGCTGCTATTGGTAAGTTTGTCTTTAATATATCGTCATTCCTTGTAGGGTCGGCATTTGATGGACTGGTGAAGTTTATGGAGAATCCCATATCCCTTAAGGGGTTATTGGGATTTGGACAGTTTCTATTATCTGCTGCTCCTATATTCCTAGGGATAGCATTTCTTAAAAATCCATTAGCTGCAGCAAAGACTGTTGGGTGGGTTGTTACTAATCTTGTTAAGGGTATCTTTAACATTGGTAAGGCAGCGGCAGCTGGTGCCAAGATTAGGAAGTTTATGGGCAGCAAACTCGGTAAGGGTTTGATTGCTGGTGGTCTTGGTGTTAGTGCATACCTTGGTGCTAAAGGTGCTGGTGACAGTAATGCAGAGGCAATTGGCGCTGGTGCAGGTACTGTAGGCGGTGCTCTGGTTGGTGAAACTATTGGTAGCAAACTTGGTGGTCCCCTTGGTGGGATGATCGGTGGTGCTGCTGGTGCATTCGTTGGCGGTAAAGCAGGTAAAGCAATCGGTGGGTTTATGGAACCCATCTTCAAACCAATCGGCAGATTCTTCAGCATGATTGGTGATGTCTTTAAGCAGGTGATGGCACCTATTAAAGATAGTCTGAGTGGTTTCTTTGAAGTACTGGGATCAGTAATGACTCAGGTGCTTAACTTCATTGAGCCCCACCTCCCAATGATCAGTAAGATCGTGGGTGTTGGTATTCAGGTCATGTTTGCACCCTTATTCTTGGGTATCAAAGCACTGACTGCAGTGTTGAAATTCTTTGCACCTAAGACGAAGGAAGTAGATAAAGCTACTAAGTCAGGTAAGGCAGCAGGAGGGTCCTTCCAGACCGCTAAGATGGTCAAACCTAAGATGGCATCTGGTGGGACATTTAACCTACAAGATGAGATGGCAAAGCAACTTCGCAAGACTGCGAAGGTAGCTAAAGCTTTCGGTCAGCTGATGCAACTCCCATTCAAAGCACTGGGTGTTGGTATTATGACTGCCATCGGTGGTATTGGTAAAGTATTCGGAGCATTCCTACCTGCACCTATCAGGAATATGCTGGGGTCGATGATCGCACCCCTTGCTAAAATCTTTGGTGTATCAACTTCTGTTATTGGTGGTAGTGCTGCCAATAAAGAAGATATGAAGGGTGGTGATAAGGGGAAAGCAGATAGGGTATCAGTAAGTTGGGAAGAAAAACTCCTAGAAGCAATTGCTGGTGAAGACGGTACTATTGCACTGTTTGGTAAACTATTCAAAGCAATCATAGAGCACCCCATCTTCAAAGGTGTGAAGGCAGTAGCAAGTGGTCTATTGGGTGCTGTTGGTAACTTCTTTGGATTCTCTGAGGGTGGTCAGATTCCTGGTAGAGCGATGGGTGGATGGATCTCTGGTCCACAGTCTGGTTACCCTGTGTCACTAGATGGTGGTGCTAGCACATCATTCATTGGTCATGGCACTGAGTGGGTAGGTATGAAGGGATTCGCAGGTGGTGGTGCATTTGTTGTACCATTTGACACCCCTGCAACCAGAATGAATCCTGGGTTAACATCTCAGAGATGGGGTGAGGCATCCCGTGGTGGATACTCTATGCCTGGATTTGCTGCTGGTGGATACTCTATGCCTGGATTTGCTGCTGGTGGTAAGTTTGATCCTAAAGCATATTCTAAAGATTCATTCCAAGCAAGTCGAGTAGTATTGAATGATAAGTCATACTATGTGACTTATGGTTATGCAGGTGATCCTTCTGATGCGAAGATCAGCATCAAGAGCATGTCCAAGAGGACAAAGGCAGGACTCATGGGTGTAGGTGAAGAAAGAATTGGTATTCAACCTGGCACCGATGAGTGGAAGGCAGTGATGAGTTCTGTTGGTCTTAAGACTGACATTGCTAACAGACATAAGAGTAAGGCTAATAGTAGAGGTCGTGGTGCCAAACCTTCCAAGATCACTGAGATTAAAATTCACCCTAAGGCAACAAAATACTATGAATATAATAAATCATATCAAGATGCCAAAACGTCTGGACTGTCTAATAAAGAAGCAGCAGAAACAGCTGCTATAGAAAATAATACTCTTACTGATAAAGAGCGTAAGAAGCAAGAGAAAGAGGATACTAAGACCGATAAGACAGAAACTTCTGCAGAGAAGATTGAGAGACTCTTTGGTAAAGATGGTTTATTGTCAAAAGGTATGACAGAGCTTGCTAAGGTTGCTCCTGGTAAGAAACTAGAAGAGGAGCAGCAGAAGAAAACTGAAACTAGACTAGATAAACTGAAGGCAATGACTTCCCAAAGAGCAGCAGCAATGCAACCTATTGTCACTCAAACGGAAGAAGCACCTATTATGGGTGGTGAAAGTAGTGAAATCATTATTCCAGGTAAAGATAAGAATGATGCTGACGACTTCCTGATGCCTAAATTTGGTGTCCTGACTGAGTTTAATTCGACCCTTAGCAACTTAATGTAATGGCAGACAATCAGTCTAGACAATTCAAAGTCAATAAGATTACCCTGACGACTATCAGGGATGAAAAAGAGTATGATCTTAAAGACATGGTGGGAAGTTTTCAATACTATGAGTCTATTGAGGCACCATTTGTTCGTATTGAGATGGTGGTCATTGATTCGATTGACTTTAACCTAAATTTGCAGGGTGGTGAGCCAGTTGCAATTAATCTCAAGACTTTATCTGCAGATGGTAAAGGTGACTTGAAATTGGACTTCAAAGTCTACAAGATCGGTGACATCATTAAGTCTGAAAGAGGACAGATGTATAAACTCTTCTGTTGCTCACCAGAGATGTATAATAATGAGTTGAATAAGGTTTTCAAGGCATTTGGTCCTATTGATGAGGGTGGATCTAAGGACGTTGAGAATATTCCTAAGTTTGTTACAAAGAAATACCTGAAAGCACCTGGCAAAAGGATTAAAGAAGAGAATTTTGAGGCACACTCAAGAGTCATGGTTGTATCTCCTAACTGGAGACCTGTAGACCTTATCTCATATGTTTCCGACAAGGTTACTAGGACAACAACTGGTAAGGGTAAAGCGAAGCAATCTGGATTCTTATTCTTTGAGAATCAAAGAGGATATAATTTTAAGTCTATTGACATGTTAGCAAGTCAAGGGTTTGAATTCACATATACATACAAACAGCAGGGTCAATTAGAAGAAGGAGATCCTGGTTACTATAATATTGAATCTATTCAATACCCTGACAAGGCAAATCACCTTAGGCACATGAGGTTGGGCACATACAAAACAGTTACTACTGGTATCTGTATGACCATTCCAACATTGAATAATACCACACAGTCAGGTGGTAGTAACAATAAGAAGTCCTCACCTTCAGGTACAATATACCCTGCTAGAGAGACAGCGTTTGATTCCATCTTTGGAAGAGCTAGTAAGTTACATGATGCACCACCTTTTGACATGCCTGAAGAGGTAGAGGGAGAGGGTGCGTCTCCTACTAGACAAAAGATGAGAATTATTCCAGCACTTGCACATCAGCAGGGTGAAAAAGCAGGTCAACCGAAAGGAGATCCTGACAATGGGACTCAAACCTTCGACACATTAGCAGTTGCAGAATATGCAGCGGCTAGATATAATCTGATGAAAGCAATTCAGTTAACCGTCACAGTTCCTGGAAACACTGCACTCTGTGCAGGAGACGTTATCAAACTCATCATACCTGCTTCTCGCGAATCTGGTAAAAGAGTTGAGAGAGATAGAAAATTCAGTGGGAAGTATCTTATTGCTGCCCATACTTTTACATACACCAAGAAAGGTTGCACTTCTGAATTACTTTTAATTAGAGACTCAATTCCCAAAAAATAACTAAAATGGAAAGCATCGAAAAGCATATCGAAAAGGACAAAGAAATCCTTGACAATCCCCAAATCAGTGCTCAGACTCGTAGACACATTGAGGGTGAGTTGCATGAATTGGAAGATTATGCAGCGCATAATAAGAAAGATATCGAGGCAGGGGACCATCATGACCCGAGCTTCCTTGAGCTTTACTGTGACCAAAATCCATCAGAGCCTGAGTGTCTAGTCTACGAGGATTGACAAACCTACAATAAATTATTATAATAACCATGTAAGGGTTGAGATGAATAACTTTGAAGAGCTCTTATATGGGCATTATCGTAATAAACTGCAGGCACAGAGTAATCCTTCTCAGTGGCCACAGATAGATATCAGGATTTGGCAGACATCATCTGGAGTCTTTGAATCCAAATCCTGGTACAAGTATAAAGGTGAGCAAGCACCATATAATTGGTTGCGATATAGGATCACAGAGTTTACTGAGGATACTGTTAAGACAGATATCTATAATTACTTGAGCACAGAGGACAGTTGTCCTTTCATATGGACTTGGGATGGTAAATGGTGGACAGGTATTCCTGATGGTTGGTGTCAAGTAGGTAAGTTTCTGATTAAGTCTAGGATCCGATTCAATGGATTAGATTATAGATCTTTAGATCAGGGATGGGATACTGAAACTGATAAACAAGCATGGGGTAAACCTGAAGCAGAAGGAGAATTCCAATTCGTATTGCTCGATAAATAATCACATAGAATTATTATTCAAATGAGAGAACGCACTGATTACCTAGGACGGGACGGATACACTTGGTGGATCGGGGAAGTTGAGAATATCAAGGACCCCTCTGAGCTAGGTCGTGTCCAAGTGCGTATTCTTGGTTGGTATACGGGACACAAGGCAAAGCAGGCATACACAAAGGAGATGCCTACAAAGGTGCTCCCATGGGCACAGGTGCTGCTACCAACAGATCATGCACAGACTAAAGGTGCTGGCACAACTTGTGGATTGCAACCTGGCGCATGGGTCATGGGATTCTTTCTTGATGGTGATGAGGCACAGTTGCCTATTGTCATGGGTGCATTCCGTGGATTCCAAGTAAAGGAAGATCCTAAGAAGAAAACAACTGCTGCTGATGGTAGCGTTGCAGAAGAGTTAAAAACTGAGACACCACAGAAGAAAGACTTAGCAGGTAACGAAAGAAACGACGGTAACCCATACCCTAAGGTCCAGACACAAACACCTACACAACCTGGATCTGCAGGTGGTGAAGAAGCACGAGGTGTGATCTCTGCTGCTGAAGAAACTCTTCCTGGTAACTCTGTTACTAACCCAACCAAACCTCCTGTAGAGAAGCAATCCATTGCTGATGGTGTCGCTGGTGCTGGTGGTGAAGGATTCCAGATTGATCTAGAGCGTCAGTTGACTGAGCTCGGTAACATGGCAGCGACTCTTGCCAGTGGTCCTAGTGGATTCATCTCTCTTGCAACGGGTAAGAAGGTTGCAGGCGATAAGGTGATGGAGCACATGGGTAAGATCATGAATTTCCTTGCTGGTGGTATCGCTGGTATTCTTGCACCACTGAAGGAAATGCTTGCCAAACTGATTGCTGAGGTTGTCGGTAAGATTGTGCAAATCGTTTCTAGTTTCGTCCCTCTGGTTGTGATCAACACAATCATGATGTTTCTTGAGATGATCTTTGATATCTTCTGCATGAAGAAACCGATGTGGTTGGGGCTAGTGCAAGCCGCAATATCGGATGTCTCTGCGTTCGCTAATAATATAGCGACGCAGATTGTAGATAAGATTGCTGATAAACTCAAGGGTGTTGACTCTGCTGTTAAGGGTGTTACTAACCGCATCCTTAGTGGTATCACTAGCACAATGAATCGTGTTAAGGATATTGCTGGAGATGTGATCGCTGCTGTTGATATGGCAAAGGGTGTTGCTGGAGCAGCAAGGTCATTTGGAGATGCAGTAACATCAATCTTTGAGTTTGACTTCACTACTCTTAACTGGGCAGGTCTAATCAAACTTCTCTTTGCCCTCTTGTCGATGTTCTTCAAGAAAGATTGCGGGAGGAAGATTAAACGACCGAGATCAAAGGCGTGGTATCCGTTGATCGGGACCACGGAATGTGGCAATATTAATGAAGCGATCGTTGGCACACCATTCTCTAGTTTTGATGATGGTGTCACTGGTAAAGGTGGCGGTGGTAGTTACATCGATAAGATGTTTACTGGCATCAATACAAACCTCATGGAGGTTGTCACCCAACTCAATGGTGCTAAGACAATCAATGATGCAACACCTGGCATTGAGAAACAGATTACTCAGGGTCCTGGTGGTGTTACAGACTTCCAAGATGCTCATGGCAACACTCATAAGAATGTCCCTAACAACGAGACTAAGATCGTTGCTAAGGATAAGTGTGAGACCATTAAAGGTAACTATGTGCTAACAGTTGAGGGTGACTTCTATCTGAAGGTCATGGGTAACTATCATGAGGAAGTGACAGGATCTAAGAATGACAACGCATCTCAGGGTCCTCAAGCAAAATCTAAGGGATCATCTAAGTCACCTGATACTGCTCAAGCAAAGAGTGACACTGGTGCAAGCAATATTAGTGGTACAAGCACAGATGTTACCTCTTCCCTAAACACTGGTGGTGCTGATAAGTCTTCTACCAGAAATCTTGATCCAGATTTTGGTGACACCAATAATACTGCTAGTAAGTATGACAACATAATCCATATTCAGCAGACTGAGCGTGATCAATACTTCAAGGCATTGCCTGGTGGTCACTTCTATCCTGTTGATGAGATTCCTTTCCATCCTGAGGCAGATGCTCACGGTAGAGTGCCATGGGGTAGTCAACTGGAAGGTAAGTTGGAAGATAAGAAAGAGCAGAAGTCTGCATCTCGTAAAGAGGGTGATCATGACATTGCATACACTGGTGACGTTAGTATTCAGGGTGCCAAGGTTAAGATCACTGGTATTAACTCACTAGCATTCAATGCTCAGACTATCAAGACTGAAGCAAACACGATTGAAAACGTGGCATCTGGTGAGATTACTAACGAAGCAAACTGGATCTCTTCCTTCCTCAACAGTGGTAGATTTGAGATCGTTGCAGTATTCAACCCACTCAAAGCATTGTCTGGTCAATTCACCTTTGTAAATGGTGCTATCATTGATATCACTACTGACCTTCCTATTCCTGGTGTTGCACCACCAACACAGACTAGAATCTGTCTGGGTACATCGATGCCTGGGTCCATGAATGATATCATCATGGGATCTACTGCAGGTGTCCACTCAACCTTCATTGCAACTCCTACTGGTGTGATCGCTGAGTTTGTGCCCACGGGTGCCCTGCTGAATCAGGTTGCCACTGGTCTGATCCATACAGGCGTTGGCACAGGTTACATGGCAACTGGTTGCGGACTCGGACCCCATCAGGTCTATGGCTTGCCATTGCTGCTGAATTGATGTATGATATGGAAGTCTTCATCATGCTTCCATGCCTACCGATACCGATACCTACCTTGAGCACATCTGGGTTACCATCTCCCAACGCACCATTAAAATTATGGACAATGAGGGTGTGGATGAGGTTATCAAATGGAAGTTTGATGAAGAGGGTGCTGAGGGTTTCTCTGAGACCATCGCTGAATTCAACAAAAACGTCCCCGAAGATCTAATCACTTATCTCGCATGAATAGCATTATTACGTTATCCTGTGAAGAAGTCGAAGCAAACTTTGACTTCGTATTCTCTCTAGTTGAGAGAGGTCACACTATCAAAATCACCCACGCGGGTGGAGTTTGTATGATGACTCCTCTCATCACCAAGGATAAAGGGTCTGAGATAAATATTCCAGACCCTGAAGAATTTGTGCCTGATCCCGCTGCGGTCAGTGCATACGTTGCAGAGTCACTAGGAGAAATGACGCAGAACTTCTAAAATGCATAAGATTCGGATCACAAGCTCGTTTCATCAATTGAAAGACATAGGTATAGTCCAGATGTATTTCATCCAAGGTATACCGTTTACATTTGAAGAGCTTCCGAAATTTATGAGTGAATTAAATGAAGTCAAACTCGATGCAGATACTGCACGAGAGTATACGTTAGATGATCTCTATACAGCGTCAGACTATCTGGTGTTGGAAGAATGTCATCCTATCTTATTTGATCTCAGTGATTGGATTGAAAATTATGAGGAAGTCCCTGACTGAATATGACTTTGGTGGGAGACCTGTCACAGCGGTGGGTCTCCTACTTCTCATTAGTGAGATGGAGGGTACATCCCAATATCTCAAATATATGGGATTCAAGGAGGACATGGACACCATTAATGAAATGAAGAAGAGATATTATAAACTCTACTTCAAAACAAAAAAGGAGGAGAAAAATGCCTAAGAAACAATTCATCTCAAAAGGTGGAGACACCTGGGAATGGGAAGAAACACCCGCCGTTATTAAAGCAGTGAAGAAACTCCATGACTCAAGCGTATCTCTCAAAAAGAAAAGTTGATGTAAGTAACATCACTTGGGAAGATGTATTTGATAAGTTAGAATATGACAGATTGCAAAAAACTTTCACGGTGATCGCACCAAAAGTCAAATCTGAAGAAATTCTTAACGAGTCAGAAGATGTCATCCTACACAGAGGTGCAATGAATACTATGGTGTGTGAAGGAAGTTATACTCCATGGAGTATGCGTCCTCTTGCAGAGCATATGAAAACCAATTATAATGTGAGAGATTTTCACCAATATGTCTCACTTTGCGGTGGATCTAGCACCTTTGGTAGGCACAATGATGAAGTAGATGTAATAATTGTGCCAGTTATTGGAGATATAGGTTATACTGTAGATGGTCTTGGTGAAGTTTTTATGGAACCAGGCGATTTACTGTATATACCTAAATACGTCTATCATGAGCCTAGGATTTTTGTCCCAAGGGCAACATTGAGTTTTTCTTGAGGATTTTATAATGTATGATACCATCCTATGTCATTATGATCTTGGTGCAGGTTTTTTCAAAAAATCTCTACAAACAAAAGATCTTGACGGATGGGCGTATACATTTTTCTTAGATCCTATAGGACGGTTATGGGAAGTTGATTACACAGAAACTCAGGACTTTTCAAGAGAAGATCCTAGAGGTTATGTGCCCAACGGTTTGCATGGTAAGGTAAAACCTTATTTTGTTACGAAAAGTATTGAAATCTATCCTGCAGTTTGGGATGCACATTACGCACCCTTTCCTAGGATGATGCTTCATTTTATCGATGGTCAATTAAACCGAGTATTAGTATGAAATTTCGCAATGTATTACTGGCAGGAGCACTGCTAGGACTGGCAACGTTGCCAGTAAAGGCAGACCCACTTAAAGATAGTGAATACTTTACCAATCATTCTATGGGGTGTATGCTTCTGCAGGAATGTACTGAAGGAGTCGCGGAGATCTTTTCACTTCTAGATGTCTCCACTCAATATGATGAGCCTGAGAGATATACTTTCGCTTCTAATGAATTCAACCAAATGCTCGTAGCATTGAATCAGGTGGGCGTTAAAGTATACCTTGCAGATCAAAAGTATTTCCCTGTGGGACATCGTGGTGTATATCACACTGTAAGTAACAACTTCTATCTCAACCGAGCATATATGGGTCGTCCAAGCACACTCATGAGTGTAATGCGTCATGAAGGATGGCACGCTGCACAAGATTGTATGGCAGGCACTATTAACAATAGTATGATTGCTATCATTATGAATGAGGAGAAGGTGCCAATGATCTGGCAAGAGATTGCTACTAACACCTATAAGTTTCAACCAGGAGCAATTCCTTGGGAGAAAGAAGCATTCTGGGCAGGTAAGACTGAAGGAATGACAATGAGTGCTCTTCAAGCATGTGCGCGGGGTAATATGTGGGAAACTTACACCCCAACACCCATGACAAATGAATGGCTAGAGAAAAACGGTTATAAATAAAACTGTAGCAATTGTGCTGAGATTTCGTGGCAACTAAACGTATATCCCAATTAGATACGATTGCAGATGCCCTCGTTACTGGCGAGGCAATTCTGCCTATCGTTATCTCTGACCCTCTGATTCCAAACCGTAAGGCAAAGGTCAATCAACTATTCCGTGGTGTGAGCGCAGGTAGCGCAACATCACCAGGATTAGCGTTTGACTTGGACCGAGACAGTGGGATATATCAGTCTGCAATCAATGAGATTGGTCTAACATTTGGATCAGCATCTCTCTATAATACTAGAAGAGAAAACACTGATGGATCCTCTACCCTGATCATTCGTGCTGTTGACAGTGCATCTGCAACGTCAAGCATGGAAATGACTCCACAGGGTAGTGGATTTTTTACTGTTAATGGTCCTATCATTCAGACTGATGCACAATTCTTCTTGCAAGGTGATCAAAACCCTGCAAAGAGAGTGCAATTTAACGTTGATACAATCTCAACCCAGTCTGGCACACGTCGTTTTGATCTACCTAACGTAGGTACAAACACAAGCACAACTCTGTTGGCAAATGACACCTTCCAGACGGTCACAAATAAGACGATCATTATTAAAGACGGTGAATTCCAAATCACTGGATCTACGTCAACTGATAAGATCGCAAAATTTGAGTGTGACGCTTGGGAGAGTCCTGGTCAGCACACTTACAAGTTGCCTGACTTTGGTGCTGCTAATACTCAGTCTACTTTGTTGGACGACATCTCTGAGCAGAATGTTTTCAACAAAAACATGGTCAACCCCACGTTCTCTAACACTCCCTCATCAGATGAAGAGAATGACCCCACAAGATATGTGATCTTTGACTCGTCTTTACTGACTAATAACCGCACGGTTACTTTCCCTGATTTGAATATCAAGGTGGTTGGTGAAGCATCGTCACAGACACTTACTAACAAGATTTACAAAGGTGCAATTCTTGCTGACGTTGGTGATGACACCAGAAAGATTCAGTTAGATCTTTCCAACATTGAGGATAACCAAACCTATGCGTTTAGTTTCCCTGATGATGATCCAGCAGCACCTTTGAATAATGGCACAGCATCTAACATGTTGGTTGCTGAGAGAAAGACACAAACTCTCTATAATAAAACGCTAGAACTGGCGAAGATAAATAACCCAGAAGACGTTAATGGTATCATTACTATTGATGCCAGCAATTTGACTGGAGCTCGCTCCATTCAATTCCCCGACGCTGATGCGACACTTCTATCTACTAATAATATTAGTGATGTTGCAATTAGTTTCGGTGGAGCACTTGCCGCACCCGTGTTAGGTGGGCAATTAAGACTACAATCATTTTTCCAAGCAGGTTGGTAATTAACAAATGACAGCAGGAAGACTCGCAGCTAAAAAACCAGGAGCAACCGCTAATACGGTCCTCTATCGTTGTCCTACTACTGTAACTGGCAGCACAGTTGTTAGTGTGTGCAACCAGTCTGGTAGTGGTGCATCCTATCGGATGGCATTAAGAGACTATGATCAGGTGCTGCACCTAGATGGACCCGAATCCCAAAATGGAGGGTTAGCATCTAGTTATAAATTTGCCAAGGGAAATCCGATCTCGGCATATAAACTTACTCTAAACCCTGGTTTTACCTTTGGTGATGCTATTCCTGGCACCCAATTTACAACCACAAATAACGCAACTGGTAAGATCCTTGATATTTTCAAGGCATCGGGTGAGGTTACCTATTACACACAGGTGAAATCGATCTCTAACACCCAATTCACTCCTGACTCTCTCGCAGGCACCTTGGTTGGTGGTGAGACTGTTACTGGTGGTGGATCTGGTTTTACTGCCATTTATCGTGGTGGTGATCAAGCAGGTGCGTACTTTGAATTCGCTGAATATGGCACTGGTGTTACGACCATGGCATTCTCCCGCACAACGGGTCTTGCTGATGGCATGTATGTGACTCTGGGAGAAGCAGCTGATACAGATGCTGAAGTTGTTACTATCGATGCATCTGGTATTGATGATACTGTTGATCAAGTAACTGTTACTCGCTCTGCACTGGGCACAACTGCTCGCACAGTTCCTGCTGGTCTTGCATCTAATGCATGGTCTGCATCTGCTACCGTTACAACTATTAACGAGGGTGCAACTTTTGCTACGGGTGACACAACTCTAACTGTTACTGATTCTACTGGATTTGTATCTGGTGGTGTTGTCTTAATTGATAATGAGCTTTGCTCTGTTGATCAGGTTAACGGTAACGATCTTACCTTGACTCGTGGTGTCTACGGCACTGCTGATGTTGATCATAACGATGGTGTCAACGTTACTCTGCTGACAGATAACGGAATCTATCTGGTTAATTACTTCCAAGAAGGTGAGACAATTACTGGTGGCACGTCTAATGCTTCTGCTGGTCTTAGTTTCTTAACTAACCAGAGTGCAACTATTGAAAATAGATATGTCGTTACTTCAACTGGAGCTGCTGCTACCGATCATGTTTATATCGGTCAGTTGCAACTTAATATTGATCTTACTTATAAGTTTGATCTAACAGATGCTTCTAATGCTAACTATCCCCTGAAATTGTCTGCTGATGCTGTTGAGGGTCCTAATGACGCAACTCCTGGCACAGAATATACTCAGGGTGTTAGTAAGGTAGGTACTGCAGGTCAGGCAGGTGCATATACATCGATCGCTATCGATGAAAATACTGCAATTTCACTGTTTGTGTATGCAGATGGCACCATTGGTAGTCCTCCTGCTGCAACAACTGGTATTGGTTTTGCTATCAGCGTCCAGACTGACCCTGCTTATGAGCAAGTCTTCATCTATGATGTTGGTGGTGAGACCCTGATTGCAGGTGATACCTTTACTGTCAACAACGTAACTCAAACTGTGCAGCAAAGTGGTGTTGTTGCTGGACCTTATGGTTATGTGATGGATTGGGATCCTGCAAAAGCACACCTTAAAGTTACTTTAGGTGAAGGATCTACTACATTCGCAGATAATACTGAATTTTATGACACACCTACCTTAAATAATGGCAC
>CENT01072973.1_pt1 | contig 15205 bp, 10 predicted proteins | sample 530141 | NCBI WGS metagenome assembly CENT01 (sample SAMEA2591074, study PRJEB7988) | marine metagenome | isolation source: saline water (ENVO:00002010), including | reverse complement strand
CTAACTGGTTAACTGTTGCCATTAACTAGCTCCTGATTAAAAACTACAAAAACCCGGGCCTTTGTCCGGGTCGATTAATTACGACTTTCACATCGTTGTCAAACCGTATGCTCGTTACGATCCTAATGACTTTGAATCTAAAAACCGTGCCCTGCGTGGGCGGCTAAAAAGCCTGCTACCATTTTTGGGTCGCGGAATATTAAAGATCAATGCCTGTGCTGTCAAGATGTACAAAGGTTAACCACAGAATAAACCGGTATTTAGCCTGTACAGATGACAAAATGGGGCACTACCTTGCGGTAGTGCCCCAATCTCTTGCTTAAGCGCTTATTCGTCTGACGATGACTCGTCTGACGATACTTCAGCGTTTAACGCTTCGGTCAGTGCCTGTTCTGCTTCAGCAGCAGACACCGACATTTCAGCGATTTCTTCATGGCGACGCTGAGCACGTTTTTCGTGATAAGCGAAGCCGGTACCAGCTGGGATCAGACGGCCAACGATAACGTTTTCTTTCAGACCACGTAGATCGTCTTCTTTGCCCTGAACCGCTGCTTCGGTCAGTACGCGGGTGGTTTCCTGGAACGATGCTGCAGAGATGAAAGACTCTGTAGACAGCGACGCTTTGGTGATACCCAGTAACTGGATTTCGTAAAGCGCAGGCAGTTTGCCTTGTTTTTCCATTTCACGGTTTGCGATTTTAACCGCAGCGACTTCAACCTGCTCGCCTTCCAGGAATTGGGTATCGCCCGGCGCGGTGATCAAACACTTACGCAGCATCTGGCGGATAACCACCTCGATGTGCTTATCGTTAATTTTTACACCCTGCAGACGGTAAACTTCCTGAACTTCGTTCACGATGTAGTTAGATACCGCGCTCACGCCACGCAGACGTAAGATGTCATGTGGTGACTCTGGACCGTCAGCGATAACTTCGCCTTTTTCAACGTTTTCACCTTCGAACACGTTAAGCTGACGCCACTTCGGAATCATTTCCTCGTATGGGTCGCCATCTTTCGGCGTGATAACCAGACGTTTCTTACCTTTGGTCTCTTTACCGAAACCAATAGTACCTGAAACTTCTGCCAGGATAGCAGGCTCTTTCGGCTTACGCGCTTCGAACAAGTCAGCAACGCGCGGCAGACCACCGGTGATATCCCGTGTCTTCGAGCTTTCCTGAGGAATACGGGCCAGCACGTCACCTTCGTTAGCCACTTTACCGTCAGCTGCTTCGATAGTAGTAAAGCTTGGCAGGCGAATTTCCTGCAAACCAAACTCATCGCTTTCAAGGATCAGCTTAGGCTCTTTAGCATTAACCTTTGACAAGTCTTTAACAACCACACGGGTCAGACCGGTCAGTTCATCCTGCTGCATCTCAGTGTTTGAGTCATCGATATCAGCAAATGAAATCTTCGATGCACGCTCAACGATGATGGGGTGACTGTGCGGATCCCAGTTAGCCACTACGTCGCCAGCCTGTACTGCCGCACCGTCATCAACGGTTAAGGTTGCACCGTAAGGTACTTTATAACGTTCTTTCTCACGACCTTGCTCATCGGTCATTGTCAGTTCGGTTGAACGTGAAACAATAACCAGTTTGCCGTCAGTGTTACGTACGTACTTGGCATTATGCAGTTTCAGGTTACCGGCTGTTTTGACCTGTACGCTGTTTTCTGCAGACGCTCTCGATGCCGCACCACCAATGTGGAAGGTACGCATGGTAAGCTGTGTACCCGGCTCACCGATTGACTGAGCAGCGATTACACCAACAGACTCACCTTTACCCACCATATGACCGCGCGCCAAGTCACGACCGTAACAGTTCGCACACACGCCAAAGTCGTTGTCACAGGTGATTACCGAGCGAACCATTACCTGGTCTACTGAGTTCGCCTCAAGCAGATCTACCAGCGCTTCGTCGAGCAGTGTATTACGTTCAAGGATAACCTCATCTGTACCTGGTACATAAACATCCTCGGCCACAACACGACCCAGTACACGCTCACGCAGAGGCTCAACAACATCACCACCTTCAATCAGTGGCGTCATCAGAACACCTTCGTAAGTGCCACAATCTGAGTTAGTGATAACCAGATCCTGTGCCACGTCTACCAGACGGCGAGTCAGATAACCCGAGTTCGCAGTCTTAAGTGCAGTATCGGCAAGACCTTTACGCGCACCGTGGGTTGAGATGAAGTACTGTAGTACGTTCAGACCTTCACGGAAGTTAGCCGTGATTGGCGTTTCGATAATTGAGCCATCCGGCTTCGCCATCAGACCACGCATACCCGCTAACTGACGAATCTGTGCCGCACTACCCCGTGCACCGGAGTCGGCCATCATGTAAACAGAGTTAAATGAGGCCTGCTCTTCTTCTTCGCCTTTGGCGTTGATAACCACGTCAGTTTTCAGGTTATCCATCATGGCCTTGGCAACTTTTTCGTTGGCATTTGACCAGATATCAATAACTTTGTTGTAGCGCTCACCAGCTGTTACAAGACCGCTTTGGAACTGTTCCTGGATCTCGATAACTTCCGCTTCAGCAGCGTCGATGATTTCTTTCTTGGCATCCGGGATAACCATATCGTCGATACCAACAGATGCACCCGCGATCATCGCGTAGTGAAAACCGGTATACATGATTTGGTCAGCCGCAATAACGGTATCTTTCAGACCAAGACGACGGTAACAAGCGTTAAGCAGACCAGAGATTTGCTTTTTACCCATTGCCTGATTGATCAGTTCAAAAGGCAAACCTTTTGGCAGGATCAAAGAGAAAATAGCACGACCCACCGTAGTGTCGGTCAGGGTAACTTTCTCAGTTTTCGCGCCGTCTTCCGCTACGTCGTATTCAGTGATACGTACTTTAACGCGCGAATGCAGTTCCGCATTACCGGTACGGTAGGCTTTTTCTGCTTCGTGTGGGCTGGTAAATACCATGCCTTCGCCCTGACCGTTTACTTTGTCACGGGTCAGGTAGTACAGACCTAATACAACGTCCTGTGAAGGTACGATGATTGGCTCACCGTTGGCTGGCGACAGAATGTTATTTGTCGACATCATCAGTGAACGGGCTTCTAACTGGGCTTCAATGGTCAGTGGTACGTGGACCGCCATTTGGTCACCGTCGAAGTCAGCGTTGTAAGCCGCACACACCAGAGGGTGCAATTGGATCGCTTTACCTTCGATAAGGGTCGGTTCAAACGCCTGGATACCCAGACGGTGAAGCGTTGGCGCACGGTTAAGCAGTACCGGGTGTTCGCGGATAACTTCATCCAGAACGTCCCACACTTCCGGCGCTTCGCGCTCTACCAGCTTCTTAGCCGCTTTAATGGTAGTGGCTAAACCACGACCTTCTAACTTACCGTAGATAAACGGCTTGAACAGCTCAAGCGCCATCTTCTTAGGTAGACCACACTGGTGCAGACGCAGTGTTGGACCAACGGTAATTACAGAACGGCCTGAGTAGTCAACACGCTTACCCAGCAGGTTCTGACGGAAGCGACCCTGCTTACCTTTGATCATATCGGCAAGTGATTTCAGAGGACGCTTGTTAGAACCGGTGATAGCGCGGCCACGACGTCCGTTATCCAGCAGTGCATCGACCGCTTCCTGCAGCATACGTTTTTCGTTACGTACGATGATGTCAGGTGCTGCCAGGTCTAACAGACGCTTCAGACGGTTGTTACGGTTGATAACACGACGGTATAAATCGTTCAGATCAGACGTTGCAAAACGACCACCGTCCAGGGGTACCAGAGGACGTAAATCCGGTGGCAGAACTGGCAGTACGGTCATGATCATCCACTCTGGTTTGTTGCCAGACTGTTGGAATGATTCAAGCAGTTTTAAACGTTTGGTGATCTTCTTACGCTTGGTTTCTGAGTTGATTGACGGCAGCTCTTCACGCATTGCAGCAACATCAGCATCAACATCCAGATGCTTAAGCAGATCGAATACGGCTTCGGCACCCATCTTGGCTTCAAACTCGTCACCATGCTCTTCTAACGCATCCAGGTACTCTTCTTCGCCCAGCAGTTGGCTGCGCTCAAGCGTCGTCATGCCTGGTTCTGTTACAACGAATGACTCGAAGTACAGCACACGCTCGATATCACGCAACGTCATATCCAGCATCAGACCGATACGAGACGGCAGAGATTTCAGGAACCAGATGTGGGCAACCGGGCTCGCCAGTTCGATGTGACCCATACGCTCACGACGTACTTTAGTCAGGGTAACTTCTACGCCACACTTTTCACAGATAACACCACGGTGCTTCAGGCGCTTGTACTTACCGCACAAACACTCGTAGTCTTTTACAGGACCAAAGATACGCGCACAGAACAGACCATCACGCTCTGGCTTGAACGTACGATAGTTGATGGTTTCTGGTTTCTTCACTTCACCAAAAGACCATGAACGGATCATGTCTGGTGAGGCAAGACCAATGCGAATATTATCGAATTCTTCAGTCTTGTTTTGTTGTTTTAGAAACTTTAATAAGTCTTTCACAATACTCTCCCGGCGGAGTCAGTCTCTATGGCCCGGTTACCCGGGCCAACTCAATCAATTATGGCAACAAACGGCCTGCTTAGTTTTCTTCCAGCTCGATATTAATACCGAGTGAACGGATTTCTTTAAGCAGTACGTTGAAGGACTCAGGCATACCTGGTTCCATTCTGTGATCGCCATCAACGATGTTCTTGTACATTTTGGTACGGCCGTTAACGTCATCCGACTTAACCGTCAGCATTTCCTGCAGAGTGTAAGCGGCACCGTATGCTTCCAGTGCCCACACTTCCATCTCACCGAAGCGCTGACCACCGAATTGTGCTTTACCACCCAGCGGCTGCTGAGTAACCAGGCTGTAAGAACCAGTTGAACGCGCATGCATCTTGTCGTCAACAAGGTGGTTCAGTTTCAGCATGTACATGTAACCAACGGTAACCGGACGTTCGAATTCACGACCCGTACGACCATCAAACAGGGTAATCTGCCCGCTCTCTGGAATATCCGCCAGTTTTAACATCTCTTTGATTTCAGCTTCACGTGCGCCGTCGAATACTGGTGTTGCTACCGGTACACCCTTACGCAGGTTATCGGCTAAACGCAGTACTTCGTGGTCAGTAAAGGTGCTGATATCAACCTGTTTCGGGTTATCACCCAAATCGTACACTTCTTGCAGGAAGCCACGCAGTTTCTGCATTTCTTCTTGCTCTTTGAGCATACGGTCGATTTTAACGCCCAGACCGTGCGCAGCCATACCTAAGTGCGTTTCAAGGATCTGACCGATGTTCATCCGCGACGGTACACCCAGAGGGTTAAGTACGATGTCTACCGGCGTACCGTTTTCATCGTATGGCATATCTTCTACCGGGATTACGGTAGAGATAACACCTTTGTTACCGTGACGACCAGCCATCTTGTCACCAGGCTGGATATGACGCTTAACAGCCAGGTAGACCTTAACGATCTTGAGTACGCCCGGAGCCAGGTCATCGCCTTGAGTGATCTTGCGACGCTTAACTTCAAATTTCTTGTCGAAATCAGCTTTGATTTCGTCGTGCTGGGCACCGATTTGGTCTAAATCGCTCTGCAGATCAGCATCTGACAGTGGGATATCGAACCATTTCTCGCGCGGCATGCTGTCCAGTTTACCCTGGTCTACGCCTGCTTTAAGCAACAGGTTGGCAGCACGTGCGAAGATGCCGTCGGCCAGGATATTGAACTCGTCAGACAGGTCTTTCTTAACCTGACGTAACTGCATGTCTTCAATTTCCAGGGCACGCTTGTCTTTTTCTACGCCATCACGAGTGAATACCTGAACGTCGATAACGGTTCCGTGCACAGAGTTAGGTACACGTAATGAGGTATCTTTAACGTCAGAGGCTTTTTCACCAAAGATAGCACGTAACAGTTTTTCTTCTGGTGTCAGCTGGGTTTCGCCTTTAGGCGTTACTTTACCTACCAGAATGTCACCGCCCTTCACTTCTGCACCGATATATACAACGCCGGATTCATCCAGCTTGCTCAGCGCAGACTCACCAACGTTTGGAATATCAGAAGAAATTTCTTCTGGCCCTAACTTAGTATCACGAGCGATACAGCTCAGTTCCTGAATGTGGATCGTTGTAAAACGGTCTTCCTGAGCAACACGCTCAGAGATCAGGATCGAGTCTTCAAAGTTGTAACCGTTCCAAGGCATGAACGCGATACGCATGTTCTGACCAAGAGCCAGGTCACCTAAGTCCGTTGACGGACCATCAGCCAGTACATCGCCTGCCACAATCGGGTCACCGACGCTACAGGTTGGACGCTGGTTAATACAGGTGTTCTGGTTTGAACGGGTGTATTTGTTCAGGTTGTAGATATCGATACCCGCTTCACCAGCAAACATCTCATCTTCATCAACCTTCACCACGATACGGCTGGCATCAACATAATCGATAACACCACCACGCTTGGCGACTACGGTTACACCGGAGTCAACAGCGATGGTTTTTTCCATACCGGTACCAACCAGCGGCTTATCAGCACGCAGTGTAGGTACTGCCTGACGTTGCATGTTGGCACCCATCAAGGCACGGTTAGCATCATCGTGTTCCAGGAACGGGATAATGCTCGCAGCAATCGATACGATTTGTTGTGGCGAAACGTCCATGTACTTGATGTCTTCTTTAGGCATCAGGGTAGTTTCACCACGGTGACGACATGGGATCAGGTCGTCGAGCAGTTCCATGTTCTCAGTCAGCGCTACGTTTGCCTGGGCAATGGCGAACTGACCTTCTTCAATCGCAGATAAGTAATCGATTTCATCACTCACCACACCGTCTACAATGCGACGGAAAGGCGTTTCGAGGAAACCAAAGTCATTGGTACGGGCAAAGCTCGCCAATGAGTTAATCAGACCGATGTTCGGACCTTCAGGGGTTTCGATTGGACACAGACGACCATAGTGCGTCGGGTGTACGTCACGAACCTCAAAGCCTGCACGCTCACGAGTCAGACCACCCGGACCTAAGGCAGAAATACGACGCTTGTGCGTTACTTCTGACAGCGGGTTGTTCTGATCCATAAACTGCGACAGCTGTGAAGAACCGAAGAATTCTTTAACCGCTGCTGAGATAGGCTTGGCGTTGATCAGATCCTGTGGCATAACGTTGTCCAGGTCACCCAGAGACAGACGTTCTTTTACAGCACGTTCAACACGAACCAGACCAACACGGAACTGGTTTTCGGCCATTTCACCAACAGAACGGATACGACGGTTACCAAGGTGATCGATATCGTCCACTTCGTCTTTACCGTCACGGATCAGGATAAGCTGCTTCATTACATCGATGATGTCTTGCTTGTCCAGTGTACCTGACCCTACCAGCTCTTCACGACCTAAACGGCGGTTGAACTTCATGCGGCCAACTGATGACAGATCATAACGTTCGTCAGAGAAGAACAGGTTATCGAACAGCGTTTCAGCAGCATCTTTTGTAGGTGGTTCACCAGGACGCATCATGCGGTAGATTTCTACCAGCGCTTCCAGGCGATTTGTTGAGCTGTCGATACGCAGCGTATCAGAGATATACGAACCGTGATCCAGTTCGTTAATGTACAGCGTGGTGAACTCTTTAATACCCGCCTGGCTTAATGCCGCCAGCGTTTCCAGAGTCACTTCGTCGTTAGCATTAACCAGCACTTCACCAGTGTCTTCGTTAATGTAAGTCTCGCCATACACGCGGCCAGCCAGGTATTCAACCGGTACTTCAAGCTCAGTAACACCGGCTTTTTCTAAAGCACGGGTGTGACGGGCAGAGATACGACGGCCGGTTTCAACCAGTACATTGCCTTCGCCATCAAGAATGTCGAATTGAGCCGTTTCACCGCGCAGGCGATCAGGAACGACTTCCATCAGCATCTTGTTATCGGCAATACGCACCTGGATTTTGTCGAAGAAAGTATCAAGGATCTCTTCAGTGGTCATTTCCAGTGCGCGTAAGATAATCGTTGCAGGCAGCTTACGGCGACGGTCGATACGTACAAACAGGTTATCTTTCGGGTCAAACTCGAAGTCTAACCACGAACCACGGTAAGGGATTACACGTGCGTTGTAGAGAACTTTACCTGAAGAGTGCGTTTTACCTTTGTCGTGATCATAGAACACGCCAGGAGAACGGTGCAGCTGAGAAACGATAACTCGCTCGGTACCATTAATGACGAACGTACCGTTCTCTGTCATTAACGGGATCTCACCCATGTACACTTCTTGTTCTTTAATGTCTTTTACAGTACCAGGTGCTGCTTCTTTATCGAATAATACCAGGCGCAGTTTCACTCTTAACGGCGCGGAGAAGGTTACGCCTCGGATTTGACATTCTTTAACATCAAATACCGGCTCGCCAAGGCGATAACTTACATATTGTAATTCTGAATTGCCAGAGTAACTTTTAATTGGAAACACAGAGCGGAATGCTGCTTCCAAACCATATTGACCATCTACATCGATATCAATAAATTTCTTGAAAGAATCTAGCTGGATTGAAAGAAGGTATGGAATTTCCAATACCTGTGGGCGTTTGCCAAAATCCTTACGGATACGTTTCTTTTCGCTATAAGAGTAAACCATGGGTTCCTCAGCCTGCTGATTTTAGACCCAACCTGTTGCCGTAATACACGTCGACAACAAACTTCCAGTACCCTTTCACAGGGAACAATCAGATAGCATACACCAAAAATTAGCCAATTTTTAGTTAACTCGTTGGTTTATTGCTAAATAAATTATTCTCGGTGGTGGCGCTTGATGTGTACAGACAAGGGTAATAAACCGTACACCCTACAGCGCAAAAAGGCTGGTGGTCAAAAAAACCACCAGCCTGTGCCATTTCTGGCAAGCAATCTGCTAGTGCAGATTACTTGATTTCAACTTCTGCACCAGCTTCTTCAAGCTCTTTCTTCAGTGCTTCAGCTTCGTCTTTGCTTACGCCTTCTTTGATAGCTTTAGGAGCAGATTCAACTACTTCTTTCGCTTCTTTCAGACCTAAGCCAGTCGCGCCGCGAACTGCTTTGATTACTGCAACTTTGTTGCCACCGAATGAAGTCATAACAACGTCAAATTCAGTTTTCTCTTCTGCAGCAGCAGCTTCACCCGCTACAGCAGGACCAGCAACAGCAACAGCAGCAGCAGAAACGTTGAATTTTTCTTCGGCTGCTTCGATCAGTTCAACCAGTTCCATTACTGGCATTTCAGCGATCGCGTTTAAGATATCTTCTTTAGTTAGAGCCATTTTCTCTAAACTCCTGGGATTAAAATGTTAAAAAAATCAATATGCCAAAAACGCCAATTACTTGGTGTCTTTGACCGCCGCCAATACGCGCACAAACTTGCCAGGAACTTCGTTGATAGTACGAACGAATTTCTCGGCTGGTGCTTTGAAGGTTGCAAGTAGTTTTGCAAGCGCTTCGTCGCGGGTAGGCAGAGACGCCACTGCATCCAGTTTTTCTGGACCAAGCAGACCACTACCAATTGAAAGTGCAGTAACTTTCAGCTTGTCGTTGGTTTTACCGAAGTCTTTAAACAGACGTGCTGCACCGCCAGGTGCATCGATAGAAAAACCATAGATAAGCGGGCCAGTTAAGGCGCTTTCTAAATCTGAAAATTTGCTTTCTGCTAACGCACGTTTTGCCAGAGTATTACGTACAACCTTCAGGTATACGCCTTGCTCACGGGCTTTAACGCGCAGGTCAGTCAGATCTGCAACTTCCATCCCACGGTATTCAGCAACGGCTACGGATAGAGCGCGAGATGCAACTTCGGAAACCTCTGCTACGATCTCTTTTTTTGCTGCTAAACCTAGTGCCACTGAGTTCACCTCTTAAAATCTGATTAAGCACAACAACTACCTAATCAGGGTTCACAGATTGATGACTTCACCAATTGAAGCCACCGCTCTACGGTGTTTCTTACCCCAGAGAGTCTGAGTTCAAACCACCGTCTGCGCAGGCTGGTCGATTAAGTAACACATTAACGTAAAAGTTCTCTTACCTCTTTTACTGCGTTACGCCTGCGGTCTAGGACGGGAGCCAATATTCGCTTAGCGATATAATGGCTCCAACCCAAAACCGAAGAGAATGCCGGTTACGCAAACCGACAAGGGGCATTACTGACCTACGGTCGCCTTATCAACAGAAACGCCGGCGCCCATAGTGGTGCTCAGGCTTACTTTCTTGATGTAAGTACCTTTTGCAGAAGAAGGCTTGGCTTTCTTCAGTGCTTCAAGTAATGCTTCTAAGTTTTCCTGGATTTGATTTGCTTCAAAAGCAATCTTACCAATGCTGGCGTGGATGATACCGTTCTTATCGTTACGGTAGCGAACCTGACCCGCTTTAGCATTTTTAACTGCAGTAGCAACGTCTGGCGTTACAGTACCAGTTTTAGGGTTAGGCATCAGGCCACGTGGACCTAAGATTTGACCTAACTGACCAACAACGCGCATTGCGTCCGGGCTGGCAACTACTACGTCAAAGTTCATTTCGCCTTTCTTAACCTGTTCAGCCAGGTCATCCATGCCAACGATGTCAGCACCGGCTTCTTTAGCCGCTTCAGCGTTTGCACCCTGGGTAAATACTGCTACGCGGACTTCTTTACCAGTTCCGTTAGGCAGTACAGTTGCACCACGTACGTTTTGGTCAGATTTCTTAGCATCGATACCCAGATTGATAGCAACGTCTACGCTTTCTGCAAAGTTGGCCGTAGCCAGTTCTTTCAGCAGTGCTACCGCTTCTGCGATATCGTATTCTTTAGTTGCATCAACCTTGTCACGGATTAAACGTGCGCGTTTAGTTAATTTAGCCATTCGATTAACCCTCTACCTTCAAGCCCATTGAGCGAGCAGAACCCGCAATTGTACGTACTGCAGCGTCCAGGTCAGCAGCTGTCAGATCCGGCTCTTTGGTTTTGGCAATTTCTTCCAGTTGAGCACGGGTAACAGTACCCACTTTTTCAGTGTTAGGACGACCAGAACCGCTCTTGATACCAGCCGCTTTTTTCAGCAGGTAAGAAGCAGGAGGCGTTTTGGTTTCGAATGTGAAAGAGCGGTCTTCGTATACAGTAATTTCTACTGGTACTGGAGCGCCTTTCTCAAGACTTTCAGTTTTTGCGTTGAAAGCCTTACAGAATTCCATGATGTTTACACCATGTTGACCAAGTGCTGGACCAACTGGTGGTGACGGGTTAGCAGCACCGGCTGCAACCTGAAGCTTAATTAAGCCTGTTACTTTTTTAGCCATTTTAAATGCTCTCGTTGTTGGGTATAACGCCTCGCAAATATCGAGATTATTTGCTCAATCGGCTTCCCGGTTCCAATAAAAGGGGCGCGAATTATAGGCTAACAAATAGCCTGATGCAACCTCTTATACAAAATACTTTCAGACTTGCTCACACAAAGCAAAAAGCCTTATCGCCAATTGGCAATAAGGCTTTAAATGGGTATTGCGGGTAATTAGCCTTTTTCGACCTGGCTGAATTCCAGCTCGACAGGAGTGGAACGACCAAAGATAAGAACCGATACTTTTACGCGGCTCTTTTCGTAGTCGACTTCTTCTACCACACCGTTGAAATCGGCAAATGGGCCATCGATAACACGTACCACTTCGCCTGGCTCGAACAGCGTTTTCGGCTTCGGCTTATCCACAGACTCTTCCAGACGGTTAAGGATCGCATCTGCTTCACGTTGAGAAATCGGCATAGGACGGTCTGATGTGCCGCCAATGAAACCTAATACACGTGGCACACTTTTAACTAAGTGCCATGAGTCTTCGTTCATTTCCATCTCAACCAGCACGTAACCCGGGTAAAATTTACGCTCAGATTTACGCTTCTGGCCGGCACGCATCTCTACTACTTCTTCGGTTGGTACTAACACCTGACCGAAATAATCTTCCATGCCGTGCATCTTGATATATTCAAGCAGGGTTTTCTTAACACGCGACTCGTACTGAGAATAAGCTTGTACAACGTACCAACGTTTCTTTGGTTTGTTTTCTGCTTCAGTCATGACTTATGCTCCAATACCAGTAATAAATCCAACGACCCAAACCAGAATCCCATCAAGGCCCCACAGGATAAGTGCGGCAATTACTGTCGCGGCTAGCACGATGAGGGTTGTTTGGTTCAATTCCTGACGCGATGGCCATACTACTTTGCGTACTTCCATGCGTGAATCTTTAGCGAATGTCAGAAATGCGCTGCCTTTTGCAGTGCTTGCAGCAATAAAGCCTGCAATCGCCACACCGGCCACGGCGCCAATGGCGCGATATAATACTGACAACTCACCATACACATAGTTAGCTGTAATCACACCTGCCAGCAAGGCAAACACGATCAGCCACTTTAGTAAGTCCATTGGATTGGATGCATTTTCCGTTTTTTCGCTCATTTCACGACCCTAGCAATACGGCATATTTAAACCACACACTTTTACGCGCACAGTCAATCTAATTTGGCAGGGGTGGAGGGACTCGAACCCCCAACCATCGGTTTTGGAGACCGCTGTTCTACCAATTCGAACTACACCCCTATACTCTTCTTATTCGAAGAATAACAATCAGCTTAAGAGCTGATTTTACTTACACTCACCTTGTGAAGTTATGACGTCTTTTAGAGAAAAAGTGCGGCTTCGCAAGGGAGGGACGCGTATTATACTCAACACACTCGCAGATACAAGCGCTTTGTTTGCCCTTACGGGCACCCGCTTAGGCAGTAAAAATATGATGCTGCGTAGCCGTGAAATAATCACGAAACACCCGGTTGAGCGCGGTATTCTGGCTGGCGCCTTTAATCCTGGTGTAAGGATAAATTGCCGTGATAGCCTTAGAAATGTTCACAACCGACATGCTTGCCTCACGGTGTACTTTATTGACCAGCTGCTCAGTAAAATCCACTTTTTCTCTAACAACTTGTAAGCACTCTTCGGCCAGGTTTTCCACTCGTAGATTGGCATGGGTAAGCGTATCCTGCAGTGTATACAAGTGGCTGGGCGACACGGAGTTACTGCTCAGTGCCAGAAAATGCTCTCCCATACCAATGTAATTTACCCACAGGGTAAGGTCGGCAAATACGCTAAAGTTCAGCTGGTAAATGGCCTGAGGCAAAAAAACTGTTTCATAGTGAAAACCTTGTTGCTCTGTTATTTCTGCGTTCTGCACTTTAAAGCTATGGGTAGCGGTTGCCACCAGCCCCATGGTTTGCCAGTCGTCTATAACCTCCACCTGCTCTGCCGGCACCACAAAGGAGGAATAGTGCTCCTGACCCTGGTGATTTTTAAGCATCTTACCATCATCCAGCAAGCGCGCATTTAGCGTAAAATGGGTTAAGTAGGGAGCTCCCGTGGCATAACGCCACTGTCCATTCAGACGATAGCCTGATGCCGTTTTACTGGCATCACCAAATAATCCGCCGCTGCCACCCAGAATAACGCGATGACCGATAAATAGTTCTGCAGCAAACTCTGGTTTTAGGTTCCCAATAAAGTAATTAGCCCCTGCGCACAAAGTGACTGTCCAGCCCAGACTTCCGTCTGTTCTGGCTAAGGATTGCAAGGTCCTGAGGCCGTCCAGCAGATCTGCTTCGAGCCCGCCGAAGTCACGTGGTACCCACAAATTCCACAAATTGTGGCGGGCAATCCAATCAAGCGTGGCTGCAGACAACTGGTTATTTTCTTCGATGTCAGGTGGCGCTGATAAACGCATAGCTTTATAACAGTCCCGGTAATTCATTTTCGCGCCATTATAATGGCTCATAAGAAAATCACGAAACGTCATCCCCGAATTTGCGCAGCAAATATCGGGGACCCCCTAGCCTGTTTTCGTAGAGTCTAATCGACCTTTGCGCAGAACTTATTTCAGGTGAGCAAGCCTGTTCAGGAGAGCCCGGATAAGTGCTTCGCACTTTCCAGGGCGACGTTGTTGGTTACAAATACCCCGTTATCCCTGCACTACAAAATATCTGTCATCCACTCATGCCTTTTAACTCGTAGGCAGACTTGCGATTTCATAAGGTTGGCTCATTAATGAACTTGTTAATCGTTTTTTATTTATCAAAGATAATGAACTTTACCTTGCAAGTTAGTATCATAAAAATCACGTTGCAAGGTGAACGCTTGCATCATTCAGGACCAAGTAATGTAAAAGGACGTATATGCCTCGATACAGCAAAGTGATATCTGCTATTTTCATTTCAGCCACCCTAACTGGCTGTAACAACGACTCCGAAAGTACCCTTGAAGAGCTGAATAAACATCGGCAAATTTGAGAAAGCCACAACATTTCAGACTATGAAATGCAGTTTACCCATAACTGTAATTGCCTGGATGAAGTGACGGCACCTCGCATAGCGCTGGTTGAAAATAATGCAGTGGTTTCGCAGGTAGCGACCCGTTTTGGGCCATCCCTATCCATTGGCACAGAAGGATTAGGTGTTGATAGCAACAACAATAAAGCGCTAAGGCCAGAGCTGGTAACGGTCTGGACAGTAGATGAATTATTCGACCTGATCGCATTAGAAGAAAGTCGCGCTGATTTTTTGGAAGTTGAATACACCGAGGGGCTCGGTTATCCCACTCTCATAAGTGTCGACCGTAATGAACAAATTGCAGATGACGAATATACAATCACAGTAGACGTTGTCATCCCGGCAGACCAGTTAAGCTGTGCTGCGTGGGTAGTAGACAACTCGCTGAAGTTAACCATTGTCGATGAGGGCACGTACGACCCAATAGGCTGTGGAACAACGGTAACCGTATCAGATGAAGTAGGCTTCACTGAGACGTTTGTTAATGACGACCCATCATGTGAAGACGATGAAAAAATTGCCATGCTCGGCGACCGCACCGGCTTTTATCAACTGACCATTGAAAAAGCAGGTTACGACACGTTAGTTATCGAAGACTTTGGCATCGGTAGAGGAGTGTGTGGCACCAGAACACGAGATCAATATTTTACATTGAGCCCGCAATAGGTCTGTAAGACTCCGTGACTTAGCATAAAGGGGATTTTATTTGAGCCAGGCTGTTCAGGAGATCCCGGATAAGTACTTCGCACTTTCCGGGAAGACGATGTTGATTCCAAAAACCAGTCATCCCTACACTATAAAACAACCGTCATCCCCGCATGCTTTTGAGCGGGGATCTCCTTGCATGTTCATGTGGTAGTGAAACAA
>CENT01097393.1_pt1 | contig 15269 bp, 11 predicted proteins | sample 530141 | NCBI WGS metagenome assembly CENT01 (sample SAMEA2591074, study PRJEB7988) | marine metagenome | isolation source: saline water (ENVO:00002010), including | reverse complement strand
AGAGATAAACTAGTTACAAACCGTTGCAAAGATAAGCAACTTTAATTTTATAGGAGTAAAGGCATGAAATCCAACGAAGTAAGGCAGCAATTTTTAGATTTTTTTGCTTCAAAAGCGCACAGTATCGTTCCTTCTGCGCCCATGGTCATCAAAGACGACCCAACTTTAATGTTTACCAACGCGGGTATGAACCCTTTTAAGGAGTATTTTTTGGGCAATGCAAAGCCGAGCTCAAATAGAATAGCCGATACCCAAAAGTGCTTACGTGTTTCTGGGAAACATAATGATCTTGAAGAGGTAGGGATAGATACTTATCACCATACTTTTTTTGAAATGCTCGGAAATTGGAGTTTTGGAGATTATTTTAAAAAAGAAGCTATACAATGGGCATGGGAATTACTCACCGAGGTTTATAGAATTGACCCTTCAAAATTGTATGTAACTATTTTTGAAGGTGCCCTAGATGAAGATATCTCCAAGGATACTGAAGCCTATGACTTTTGGAAAGCCATTTTACCTGAAGATCGGATTTTGTTGGGCAATAAGAAAGACAACTTCTGGGAAATGGGTGATCAAGGTCCATGTGGTCCTTGTTCTGAAATCCATGTAGACATACGCACAGAAGAGGAAAAAAGTAAAACGCCCGGAGCAGAATTGGTTAATAAAGACCATCCTCATGTAGTTGAAGTCTGGAATTTAGTCTTTATAGAATACAACCGTAAATCCGATGGGAGCCTCGAAAAATTACCCCAAAAACATATTGACACCGGTATGGGTTTCGAACGCCTTTGTATGGTGCTTCAAGACAAAAACTCAAATTACGACACTGATGTGTTTACACCATTAATTCGCGAGATAGAGACCTTGACCAATTCTATTTACGGTAAAACTGAAAATACAGATAGAGCAATTCGAGTAATAGCGGATCACTTAAGAACTGTTTATTTTGCGATTGCTGATGGTCAACTACCCAGTAATAATGGAGCAGGATATGTAATTCGTAGAATCCTAAGAAGAGCAATTCGTTACGGCTTTACTTTTTTAAATCAGAAAGAACCGTTTATTCATCAACTAGTAGAAACTTTAAGTAAGCAAATGGGGAGTGCTTTTCCTGAGCTTGTGAAAGAACAGCAATTGGCATTTAATGTGATTAGAGAGGAGGAGAGTTCTTTTTTGAAAACTTTAGACCAAGGCTTACTTCTTTTAGAGAGCATTCTTAAAAACGCAAAAAACAAAACGATTCCCGGAGCAAAAGCCTTTGAATTGTATGACACTTTTGGTTTCCCATTTGATTTGACTGCACTAATTGCAAGTGAAAGAGGATTTGATGTAGATGAAAAAGGATTTGATTCGGCTATGGAAACCCAGAAATCACGGTCCAGAGCTGCTGCAGCAACCAAAGCAGGAGATTGGGTTGTCCTTAGAGAAGACGATGCAGAGGAGTTTGTTGGATACGATCATTTAACTACCCAAGTCAAGATTACTCGATATCGAAAAATGAGCTCTGCTAAAGAAGGTGATTTTTATCAATTAGTTTTTAATTTAACACCATTTTATCCCGAAGGAGGAGGTCAAGTGGGAGATAAAGGCTATTTGGAATCGACGAATGGGGATGTTTTTTATATACTCAATACCCGTAAAGAAAATAATCTTATTCTTCACCAAACAAAAACAATACCCGATCATTTAGATGCTAGCTTTAGTGCTGTAGTAGATGAAAAGCAACGCAAAAGAACCTCCTGCAATCATACAGCCACTCACCTTATGCATCAGGCTTTGCGATCTGTTTTAGGAACCCATGTAGAGCAAAAGGGGTCCATGGTGCACTCTGGGATGTTTCGTTTTGACTTTTCTCATTTTTCAAAACTGAGTGCTGAGGAACTGAGGGCGGTTGAACAATTTGTCAATGCTAGGATTCAAGAGCATATTGATCTGGAGGAAGATCGCAATACTCCCTACGATAAAGCAATAGAAAAAGGGGCAATTGCTCTTTTTGGAGAAAAGTACGGAGATACTGTTCGAACTATACAATTCGGTCAGTCTATCGAATTATGCGGTGGGACACATGTACAAAACACCTTGGAAATATGGCACTTTAAAATCATTTCAGAGGGAGCTGTCGCAGCTGGGATTCGACGTATAGAAGCTATTACTGGCGATGCAGTAAAAATTTATTTCGAAAAACAGAGTGAACTGTTTGATGATGTCAACAAACTACTTAAGCAAAGTCAAGACCCTTTAAAAGCAATTGAATCGCTTCAGTCAGAAAATACGGAACTAAAGAAAGAAATTTCAATACTGTCCAAATTGAAGGGGAAGCTACTTCAGGACGAACTCAAATCAAAAATTGAAGACGTTGAAGGGGTTTCTTTCATTGCTACAGAGGTTGATCTTGATGCCCAAGGAATGAAAGATTTATCATTCGAATTGGGAGGATCACTTGAACGAGCAGTAGTTGTTTTAGGTTCTAAAAAATCAGGGAAAGCCTTGTTGAGTTGCTACATTTCTAAGGTATTGGTCAGTGATCAGCAAAAAGATGCTGGTGCCATAGTCCGAAACCTTGGAAAACTTATACAGGGAGGCGGAGGAGGTCAACCCTTTTTCGCAACAGCTGGAGGTAAAAATCCAGAAGGTATTTCCGCAGCCATATCTGCTGCACGTGAAGCTTGTTTTTCCTAGAGACTTTCAGGTGAAATAGGAGGATAATTTCCAATAATTTCTTGAACAAAAAGAGTGATTCTATCGTCTCTGTTTTTCATATTTTCTTGTATTCCACCACGGCCTTTTCCTTGCCAGACAAGTTGTTTACTTACGCCGTCAATCACGTTGATGTACAAAGTCCCTTCAGTTCGAGTACTTACCGTGTTATTTGTAGGCCCCCAAAGCCATGGATTGAAACCCCAACCCCAGCCCCAACCCCAGTTGCTGAAGTTGTTGACATAAATCTTTTCTTTTGCATGAGTGGTAAATCCAATTAAAATATCGGGTGTTTCAGACTTAGACAATCCTTTGGTGCTAAGCTCAAGATCAATGGCCTTTAATATGCGACGTTTGTCTAAATCTGAGACATCAACTTTGTCAATCTGAGGTTTAAAAAAAGCGTAGGTCTTGTATTGAGAAAAGTCAACACTGCTGTCAAAATCAGAGTACACTCGAATAGAAGAACAGGAAACAAACTGTACAATCGCAAAAAAGAAAACTATAAACCTCATATCAAATTAATTTACTACTAATTTAAGCATTCAAAAAGTATGCCGAAAAATTTAGTTCTTTTTAGGATCGTATCCATAAGGACAATGTCGACAATTACTTTGGCAACAATACCCTCTCTTCAAATGGTATTGTTCCGTAAAAACTTTATATCCTTCCTCGGAGAGATAGAAATCACCTTCTTCTAAAGGAGGTATGCTATGTGTCATTTTAATGTATTTTTGAACATGACTTTTTTTAATACTGTTAAAAGTAGTATAAATCAATCTCTTGACATTCTAGAAGGCCTCAGGATTACCGTAAAACGTGAAGATTTAATTCATACTGTGGTTTCGGGGAATAAATTTAGAAAGTTAAAATACAATTTTGAAGAGTATCTGTTGAACGATAATCCGACTGTTTTGAGCTTTGGAGGAGCTTTTTCAAATCATTTAGCAGCTACAGCTTATGCAGGAAAAATTGGTAATGTTCCTACCCTAGGTATTGTGAGAGGAGAAGAGTGGGAGATTAAAGTTGAACAAAGTAGTACACTGAATTTTTGTCGAAATCAAGGTATGGAGTTAAGGTTTGTTTCTAGAGCAGTTTACAGAGAAAAAGAAAAAGGGAATTTGGTTAAAGAACTTCTTTCAAAAACCAGAAATTTATTCATACTGCCTGAAGGAGGTACAAATGAGTTGGCAGTAAAAGGATGTGAAGAAATTTTAACAGAAGCAGATCAAGAGTTTGATACAATTTGCAGCTGTGTTGGAACTGGGGGAACTATAGCTGGCTTAATTAATAGTGCTTCAAGCCAACAATTTGTTCTGGGATTTAATGCTTTAAATAATCCTGAGGTAAGTAACACGATTTTAAATTTTACTCAAAAAGAAAATTGGAGGCTAGAATCAAACTATACATTTGGGGGTTATGCCAAAGTTTCAGCGGAGTTAATTGTCTTTATGAATAATTTTTATCAACAATATCAGATTCCATTGGATCCAATCTATACTGGAAAAATGCTTTTTGGTATTTTTGATCTTATTAAAAGAAAGAAATGGTCATGGGGGAAGAATATTTTAGTGATTCACAGTGGAGGACTTCAAGGAATCAGACCGATGAACCTTCAGCTCAAAAAAAAGAGACTCCCTCTATTAAACTATGGGTAGTGATGGCTTTATCACTTGCAGTTTCTTCTCTGACATCTTGCGGGGGATCTAAGAAAGTGATTGAAGAAAGACAAAAACCTATTGTCAAAAAAGAAATCTCCAAAGAAGTGAATACTAACGAAAAAACCCTACCGTCAGATACCCCTGTTAAGGTAATGACTAATAAGGACAAGATCAACGCCTATGTAGCACGCTACGCCCCCATAGCACAAAAGGAGATGAAATCTTATGGGATCCCAGCAAGTATAACCTTGGCTCAAGGTATTTTAGAATCAGGAATGGGTTACGGAAGACTTGCCGTTGAGGGCAATAACCATTTTGGAATCAAATGTCACAAAGGTTGGAACGGTAAGCGTATCTATCACGATGACGATGAAAAAGGGGAGTGTTTTAGAGTTTATAACAAAGTAGAAAATTCATTCAGAGACCACTCTTTATTTTTAAGAGATCGAAGCCGTTATGCTTTTTTGTTTGATATTAAGACCAGTCAGTATAAAGCTTGGGCAAAAGGTCTTAAAAAGGCAGGATATGCTACTGATCCAAAATACCCCGACAAACTCATTAGTCTCATTGAACGTTTTGATTTAAGTCGTTTTGACAAAAAATATCGAATGGTTGAAAAGTCAACAAAGAAAACTGAAATCCAACGCATTCATACTGTAAAAAAAGGGGACACCCTTTACTCTGTTTCCAAAAAGTACAACGTAACTGTTAAACGAATTATCGAGTTAAATAAAATCCAAGACGAAACAATTTATTTGGGTCAAACCCTTAACATCCCTTCCAATCCTTAAACATGCAATATCAAAGAAGTAGTAGTTTATTTAAAGAAGCCCAAGCTGTAATTCCAGGAGGAGTAAACTCTCCAGTACGAGCGTTTAAATCGGTAGGAGGAACACCAATTTTTGTAGAACGTGCCAAGGGAGCATATCTCTTCGACGCGGATGGAAACCAACTCATTGACTACATCTCGAGTTGGGGACCAATGATTTTAGGTCATGCATACCCTCCAGTAATTGATGCTGTTAAACAAAGAGCAGATAAAGGGACCTCTTTTGGTATGCCTACTGCATTGGAAACTGAAATTGCTACTTTGGCGCTTGAGATGGTTCCCAATATGCATAAAATCCGTTTTGTTAACTCTGGTACCGAGGCTTGTATGAGCGCTGTTCGTTTGGCTAGGGGAGCGAGTGGGAAGGAAAAAATAATCAAATTTGCTGGGTGTTACCACGGACATTCCGATGCCTTTTTAATTCAAGCAGGAAGTGGAGCGGTAACCTTTGGTAGTCCAAGCAGTCCTGGAGTAACTAGAGGAACTGCTCAAGATACGCTGTTGGCTCCCTACAATAATATTAAAGCTGTTGAACAACTTTTTAAAGAGTACCCAGATCAAATTGCAGCAATTATCATTGAGCCTGTAGCTGGGAATATGGGTTGTATTCCACCAGCATCAGGGTTTTTAGAGGGCCTTAGAAATTTATGTGATCAGTTTGGATCCTATTTGATTTTTGATGAAGTCATGACGGGTTTTCGCTTGGCAAAAGGTGGAGCTCAAGAATTATTAGGGGTAGAAGCAGATATTGTAACCTTTGGTAAAGTGATTGGTGGAGGCCTTCCCGTTGGTGCATTTGCAGCAAGTGAGGACATTATGAGTCATTTAGCGCCAGAAGGTCCTGTGTATCAGGCAGGAACTTTAAGTGGTAATCCATTGGCTATGGCAGCAGGATTAGCTATGCTCCAAGCCTTATACTCAGACGATGAATTATTTGACCGTATGGCAAAAAAAACGAAACATTTACATGAGGGACTTGAAGGTGTTCTACAGAACGCCGGTTTGCCCTATCAGATCAATCGACTGGGATCCATGATTTCAGTTCACTTTACTGAAACTGAAGTAACTGATTTTGAGACCGCCGCATATGGAAATAACGATCGATTTAAAAAGTATTTCCACGGCATGCTCGAACACGGAATTTATCTTCCTCCCAGTGCTTTTGAAAGTTATTTTCTTAACGATGCATTATCTTATTCTGATATTGATCAGACGGTCGAGGCTTTTAAGGTCGTCGCAAAAAAACTATAACTTTTAGGGCTTTTATTTTCCTTTTTGGATTACCTCTTGTCAAAAGGAATATCACAAGACAGATTAATTGCAGTAGGCTACGGAGAAACAAAACTTTTAAACGACTGCGCCGATGGAGCAGATTGTTCAGAAGCCGCGCATCAAGAGAATAGACGAACTGAATTCAAAGTGTTCTAACGCTGACTATAATTGCTTTTTATTCGCTTTAGAAGCTTCTTTTCTTCCTTTTGAGTGCATATGCTTGTTGTGTGATTTAGAAAGCTTTCCCTGATGAGCCATTCGCCGTTTTTTGGAATGTTGCATTTTTTTCCAAGCAGCGAATTGTTCCTCATTGAGGACGGTTTTCATTTTATTTTGTATTGCAATTTGATGATCTAAATGTTTGAGACGCATTTGATAGCGTTCATCTGAAGAAATATCCTGTTTTTTCTTTGGAGGTTGAGGGCGTTGATTTTTTTTAAAAATTTCTGTGAGTTGCTTACTTTGTTCTTGAGTAAGGTCCAAAGCCAATTGTATTTTCTTGACTTTAAGTGTGGTCCGCTCTTCTTGAGAGAGTTCTTGGTTGTGAATTGGGCGTTGTGCTGTTCCAATTATTGGTAGGGCAAGGGCAAAAAGAAAAATTAAATGTTTCATAATATTAAGTGTTTTGTTTTCTCTTTAGATAAAAAAACTCCTAAACAGTTTAAAATATTCAGTTTAATTTAAAATTTCAATAAAGAGCCCTTCTTCATTTTTGACGACTTTAACAACTTTCTTTTGCGTAAGTCCTTTTATGGAAGTATCCCATTTTTTATTGCTTAAACCTACTGCTGTTTTAATCGCAACTAAATCCTTTGAATCAGAATTTTTAAGTATATCTAACACTAATTTTTCTTCCTCGTTAAGTGCTACAGATTGGCGTTCTGGTTTCATTTGAGGAAAAAATAATACTTCCTGTATGGAGCTGTTATTTGTCATTAGCATGACCAATCGGTCAATACCAATTCCTATTCCAGAAGTAGGAGGCATACCGTATTCTAGTGCTCTGATAAAGTCATTATCGATAAACATGGCCTCATCATCTCCTTTCTCACTTAATGCTAATTGAGCTTCAAAACGCTCTTTTTGTTCAATAGGATCGTTGAGCTCAGAATAAGCATTTGCCAATTCTTTTCCGTTTACCATTAATTCAAAACGCTCAGTGAGTTTGTGGTTAGTGCGGTGTTCTTTGGTCAATGGACTCATGGATTTGGGGTAATCAATAATAAAGGTAGGCTGTATATAATGGTGTTCGCATTTTTCACCAAAAATTTCATCGATTAGTTTTCCTTCTCCCATGGTTTCGTCAACTTCAAGACCAAGATCAGTTGCTGTTTTACGTAATTCGTATTCGTCCATTTTGGAAACATCAATTCCCGTATGCGTTTGAATTGCTTCCAATATTGGAACTCTGGGATAGGGTGCTTTAAAGTCGATAGTGTGTTCTCCTACTTGAACCTGAGTATTTTGATTCAAATCAACAGCAATTTTTTCTAATAGGTTTTCGGTAGTATCCATCATCCAAAAGTAGTCCTTGTATGCAACATACAATTCCATAACAGTAAATTCTGGATTGTGGGTACGATCCATTCCCTCATTTCTAAAATCTTTGGCAAACTCGAACACACCTTCAAAACCTCCGACGATGAGTCGCTTGAGGTATAGTTCGTTTGCGATACGTAAATAAAGTGGAATGTTTAGTGCATTGTGATGAGTCACAAAAGGACGTGCGGCTGCTCCACCTGGAATGGGTTGTAAAATTGGAGTTTCGACTTCTAAATAGCCTTTTTCAGTTAAAAAGTTTCGAATGCTGCTGGTAATTTGAGAGCGTTGGATAAAGGTGTTTTTTACCTGAGAATTAACAATCAAATCTACATATCGCTGGCGGTACCTTAGTTCGGCATCGTTAAATTCATCATAACTATTCCCATCTGCATCTGTTTTTGGTAGGGGTAGCGGGCGTAGGGTTTTATTTAACAGGGTAAACTTGGTAACCTTTACCGTTTGTTCTCCTACCATGGTAGTAAAAAGAGTCCCTTCAACTCCAATAATATCACCGATATCAAGTAATTTTTTATACACTTCGTTGTAAAGTGTTTTATCATCTGAAGGGCAAATTTCATCTCGATTGAAATAGACTTGGATTCTACCTCGGCTGTCTTGTAGCTCTGCAAAACTTGCTTTTCCTTGAATTCTTCTCGACATCAGGCGTCCTGCCAATACAACTTTTTTATCTTCTTCATATTGATTAGGGAGGTCGTTAGAATAAAAGTCTACGGGGAAAAGTGCCGCAGGATAAGGGTTAATTCCGAGTTTTTTTAGTTCTTCCAGTTTTTCTCTTCGAATAAGTTCCTGTTCGGAAAGCTTTGCCATATAATCGGTATTTGTAACAAAGATAAGCAGACTAAAAAAATCTAAGGAGTCAAATTTTATATCTTTGTACCAACAGCATTTTATATGAGTTTTTTTCGCGTATTGTTGTCTATTTTATTTCCCCCTCTTGCCGTCATTGATCAAGGATGCGGTTCGGTATTTATTGTTTTCATCCTGACCTTGTGTGGCTGGGTTCCTGGAGTTATTGCTGCTTTAGTGATTTTGAATAATCCCGAACGTTGGAGCTCCAACAGATAAAGACTTGAATGGAAAAAAATAAGACGATTAAAATTATCGATCTAGGACACAAGTCTTATGGTAAAAGTCTTGAAGTTCAAGAAAATCATTTCAATGGAATCATAAGTTTGAAACGGTCCAATAGAAAAACAGATCACCCTCAACCAACCCAAAATTATTTACTTTGGGTGGAACATCCTCCTGTCTTTACCCTTGGTAAAAGCGGGAAAATTGAGCATTTATTAGCGGATAAGAAGGCCTTGGCTGAAAAAGGGATTGAATTTTACCAAACCAATAGAGGTGGTGACATCACCTTTCACGGTCCAGGTCAATTGGTAGTTTATCCCATTTTAGATTTGGATAATTTTTTTACCGATATACATAAATACCTTCGTTTTTTAGAGGAGGCAGTAATTGATACCTTGAAAGAATACGGTCTAAACGGTTCCAGGAGTCAAGGTGAAACAGGAGTGTGGCTGGATGTAGGAACACCCTTTGCAAGAAAAATATGTGCTATGGGAGTTCGAGCAAGTCGTTGGGTAACCATGCACGGGCTGGCTTTTAATATCAATACAGACTTGAGTTATTTTGAACATATAGTACCCTGTGGAATTCAAGGAAAAGGAGTTACCTCTTTATCAAAAGAATTAGGGAGAGAAATTAGTTTAGAGGAAGTCAAAGAAAAATTAAAAACGCATCTGGGTCGTTTATTTGATGCAGATTGGACTGAGGATTAATTCATTTCGTAGATAATGAATCCATCACTTTCAGACTGTACTACCATTTCTAAAGCACGGTCCGTATCGGCATTACTTAAATCTGGAGTTGCAGTTCCGTAAACCGGGAAACCACCTACCAAACTACCATTGCTCAAATAAGCATAAACTTTTTGAGTATCCAATTCAGTGAAGACTACATAAATGGTGTTTTTGATGTAGTGAATCTTAGGACTAGTATAGCGACCAAAAGGAAGTGTTACAGGAATCCCTTTAATAATTAGATTATTCGCATCTAAACTGACCAAAGATTTGGCGCTCATATCGATTTGATGCTCTTTACCTAGGGCTAAAGTGCTCCTGAGAATATTTCCCTTTGAATCTATTTGATACATATCTCCTGTATCAGTTGTGCCAGCAAAAGTGTTTCGGTACTCAAATATTGGATTGTTTGAGGTTTTAATAGCTTGTTTTAATTTGATTCTGTCAGTGCCTTGGCGGTTGAGGATCCTAACGCCTCCTGCTTTTGATTGCAGTACTATGTAATCCTTTGAACCAAATCGGATATGTTTAGGTGAATGCATCAATTCATCTTTGAGCGTTTTCAATCGAAAGCCGCTTACGTTTTTACCACGATTATCAATCATTCTAATCTTTTTACCGTCGACGATCAAAAAACGGTAATTTCTGTTTAGATCGTAATCAAATACTGATAAATATTTTGGGCTTTCTCCAGTCAACTTCATATCAAAAGGAGAAACAACTTTTCCGTTTCGGTCTAAAATTTGAAAACGGTCGGCAGTTCTAAATGCCATTTGAAGGCGTCTGTTTTCATAAAGATCTACTTGTTCAATGGAACCAATGATTTGTCCAGAAAGTTGCTTTTTCCAGTATAATTTCCCCGTATTTGAAAACAAATAAAGAACGTTGTTTTGATCTTGGACAACCACATCCATAGTCTTATTTCTGTGATTTTTTATCCACTGAGGCGCTCTTGAAGCTGGAGCATCAAGTGAAAAGCTGTATTGATTAACTACACTATTTTTTTGGGGTGCAAGATTCTTTTTTTGAGCAGTCAAACGAGTTTGAATAAAATTACTTTCAGAGACTCCTTGAAGGACAACTAATGGAAAGTCATTAAGCTTGATTTTTTTCCATTCAGCTTCTCGCTTTGTTGAAACTGCTGCCCACTTTTTTGTAAGGTTGGAGGTTTTTCCTAACCAAAGAAAGGTACTGTTGTCAGCGAGATCCTCCCGAAGAGTTTTAAAATCTAAATCATTAAATAATGTTTTGTTATCTAGGTAATTTCCTATGACCTGCTTGAGTCTGGCCTCAGAATTTGAATACAGAAGGAAGTCGTCTAGTTGTACACTCCATTTAGCGTTGGTGTATGATCCAATTGCATTTAAAAGAACATTCAGATCTTCTGGGAATTCGTGGCTAAAGATAGTTACTCCGCGATAACTCCCTTTAGGGTCATTAGATGAAAATAATTTTGGATGAATTATTTCTGTATTGTTAAGGTGGAAGAGTACGGTTTGGCTTTCCTCTAATTGGATCCACCCAATTTCATCTACTGCACTTAGCAAATCAAAGTTGATCTGGTTCAATGGAAGATTGAGGTGACGGCTGTACTTTTTAAATTGGTCTTCCAATGTTTTATAGTCTGCAATTGAAAGTCCCAAGTACCCATCGAAATTTTGAGGAACTACTTGCGGACTCAAAAGGCGCTGTGCATCTTGCCCTTTTAACAGGGCGATTTTATCAGGAATGGAATCGTTGATAAAACTCACTCCATCTAGCGTAAAAGGTTCTTTTTTGGTGTTGAAATCAAAAGAGTACCAACTAGATCCTAAAAATGGGAATAGCGGTGTATCGAAGAATAGTCCCGCTAATGCTTGATCAAACCCTCGACGAATAAAAAGGTTTGAAGCTGCATTATCATCACTTATTTTTGCTAAATCGTAAAGTACACCCTCTTGTATTCCATGGCGGTTATTTTGAATATTTCGTATGCTGTTTTCCAATATGAGTCTGGAGCTACTACTTATTGAAATCCCTTCTATTAAAGTGTGGTAGGTTTTTTTACTATTGACTTCGGAAACGGCGACTTTTACTTTGTCGTATTCAAAGGTTTCACCCTCTGGTAGTTTGATGCTGTCTTGAGCTTGGACGGTATATAGGAAACTAACACCCATACCGGATTTGCCTTCTGGTGTAAAACACAGAAGTGCTTTTGATGGAAATTGAGCTGGTAATAGACTCACGGCTTCGGAGTAGAGTGTTGATTCAAGAGCCAAAATTTGAGTTAAAAATTCAGCACTTGACAGCGTACTATTTAACATATTTTGGTCGTTAAGTTGGATTATAGCCAAGGTGTTTTGAGGGATACAACTCAATAAATCTGGGGCTTTTTTTTCTGCAGTACTGCAAGAAAAAAACAAGGCGAAAAAGGCTAGTTTAAATACAAATTCCATTGAATTCAAAAATAAAAAACTCTAGATTGCTTTTTGATTTTTTTCATAAATGTTATCAACCGTCTCCATATAGATTTGAACTTAAAAATTCAACTTGAGTTGCTTAGGGAGTAATTGAAATGAAGTTCTGTGATGCTCAGAAATCCCGTACTTTTGAATCCCCTCTCGATGTGCTAAGGTTGGATATCCTTTATTTTTTTTCCATTGGTACTGTGGATGATCTAAATCCAATTTCTTCATAAAGTCATCCCTGTAGGTTTTTGCTAAAACTGAAGCAGCTGCAATATTTAAATATTTTCCATCACCCTTGATCACACATTCATGAGGAATATTATTGTAGGTTTTAAACCGATTTCCATCCACTGCTATAAAGCTAGGTGTAAGCTTAAGTTTATCCAGAGCAAGATGCATCGCCTTGATGGAGGCATTTAGGATATTGATTTCGTCTATCTCATCCTGAAAAATATGTGCAATCCCAAAGCAAATTGCTTGAGCCTCAATCATCGGTCGTAAAGCATAACGTTGACTGTCGGTTAGTTTTTTGGAATCATTGAGATAAGGGAGTTCAAAAGATTCAGGGAGGATTACTGCGGCAGCCGTAACGGGCCCTGCTAGACAGCCGCGACCTGCTTCGTCTGTACCAGCTTCAAGTAATTCGGTATGTTGTCTCTGCAGTTTTTTCAAACGATCTGATTTAAGTTTGGCTTCATGTGTAACAAATTACTCACATTTATCATAACTTCGCAAACAAATAATTTAGGCATGCGCATTGGCCTTTCGCTTAGCTTTTTTTTAATTACTGTGTTGGTTTACAGCCAAGATTTAGCTGTAAAGGTTCAAGACAGTTTGCCTGCTGCAACGAGTTTGGGAACCGCAGTCCAAGATTCTCTTATTCTTTCTGATAAGCAAAAACAAAAAGAAAAAGCCAAGCCAAAAAAGCCCAAAAAGAAACGCTATATCCCGTACATTAAATCAATGGATGAGGTGACGATATCGGATTATAAAATCCTTTACTTGGACGAAACTGAAATTTCAGTTGACACTTCTCTTTCCATAGAGGGGGAGTACAGCTTCAACTTTTTGAGAAAAGATTATTTTGAATATTTACCCTTACCCAATATGGGAGAGGGTTTTAACAAGTTGGGATATGATTTCCAAGAACAATCATTTACCCCTCAGATGGGGGCTCGGGTAAAACACTTCGGTTATTTCGAAAAGGAAGATGTGCCCTATTACGAAATGCCTTCTGCCTATACAGAACTTTTTTTTAAGACCACCTTTCAGCAAGGCCAACATTTAGATGCTACGTTAGCAATTAATACTTCGCCAAAATTTAATATAGCGGTTTCCTTTAAGGGATTTCGTTCTGAAGGAAAATATAATTATTCTTTAAGTAGATCACGGCAATTTAGATTGAGTAGCCAATATCAGACCTATGATAGCCGCTATAGAATGAGATTCCATCAAACCACCCAGTCATTAGAAAATGATTTTAACGGAGGGCTAAGTAATGACGGTGTATACTTTTTTGAAAATGCCCCCAATTATGTAATTGCAGATGAATCAGGACAACCAAGACTCAATGAAAACGGAGAAGAGGAGTTTGTTTTTTATGATGGATTTTTAGACCGTTCTCAATTACCCACCCAGACCAATGGGACCAGTATCCTTGAGGGTAAACGCTATTTTATGGATCACCAATACCGTATGTTTCCTGTTGCAAAAGATACTACGGCTTACGCAATGACTATTGGCTATCGAGTTAATTACGAGAATAAAAATTATCAGATAAATCAGCAAAATGCAAATAGATATTTCTTAGAGACATACAATGGAGCGGTCGCGGACACTACCTACCATACTACTTTTGAAAATTCAGTTTACCTAAAATTTGACAACACCATTTTAGGTAAGTTAAAAGTTGACTTAAATCATATACAGTGGGATTACACTTCTGGGCAAAATGATTATGAAAAAGATACCCTCTTACCCAATATAATAGATGCTAGTCAGTTGGCAATGGAGGTGAATTGGTCCAAATCTATTTTGGGAGTTGAAGCTCAGGCAGGATTTTACAATTCATTTCAGGAAGATTATGGCTCTAATGCATGGTTTATTAGCGCAAGCAGACCTTTGATTAAGGGTATACATTTTAAAGCCAGTTATAAAGACCGCTCCCAACCTTTAAATTTTAACTATTATTTATTTCGAAGTGATTATCGAGAATACGATTGGCACAATCCTGATTTATTGAATCAAAAATTTAAAACGAAAAGCCTTGTGGTCTCACATCCAAAATGGGGAAGTATCTCTGGAGAATGGACATCAATTGATAATTATACCTTTTTTAATAATATCACTCCTATAAAGTTGTTAAATGAGAGATTTAAATTAGAGGTACTTCAGCTGAACAAAAAAATCGATTACCTTAAAGCTCGTTTTGATCAGCGGCTAAATTTTAGGAAATTTTCATGGATCAACAATGTTCAATATCAAAGAGCAACTAAGGAAGAGGATCCTGATGAAATTCTTCAAAAGCCGGGGCTAAACGTTCCAGAGTGGTTAATACGAAGTACTTTGATGCTTACATCGTCAATGTTTAATGAAGCACTTTTTTTTCAATCTGGTGCAACATTTGTGTTTTTTACTGACTATTATGCAGATCAATACAATCCTCTTATTTCCGAGTTTGTCACGCAGAGCAATACTAAAATCGGGGAGTATCCCCGTATAGATTTTTTCTTTAATGCTAAAATTAAAAGTTCGCGCTTATTTGTCAAGCTTGAAAACATCAATGCTCCTATCGAACATTTGATTTTTCCAGATACCCCTTATGACTATTATGCTGCCCCTTATATACCCTACCGTGATTTTTCACTCCGAATAGGATTAATTTGGAATTTTTTAGAGTAGATTTTTTTATCGGAATGATTGATTTCATTAGGTCTAGAATAGACAAGATTTTTATTTAAAAAAACAATTCAAAAACTCATTGTTAGTAAGAAAAAGG
>CENT01037329.1_pt1 | contig 15320 bp, 12 predicted proteins | sample 530141 | NCBI WGS metagenome assembly CENT01 (sample SAMEA2591074, study PRJEB7988) | marine metagenome | isolation source: saline water (ENVO:00002010), including | reverse complement strand
CTGAAATGGTTTAGAAAAAAATGAATTTTTGCGATCGCACGTGACGATGTGAAGTTAGCCGATCCCCTATTAGAGAGTAAATGAACAATATAATTCCAACCTACGGTCAGCGATAAAATATTTACTTGTAGATAAAGGTTACTGTATATACGATCTATACACAGTTTCTCAAAGAGCAGAGATGATAAAAAATGAAATGTTCCTCACTTAACGTTGGAGCCTTTTACAAGTTAAGTAAGAGTAGAATAAAGCCTAGCTAGGCTGGCACTTGCAGCTTGGCGAGAGACACATAAGATTTCCAACTTTGACGGGTCTCACCGGAGAAAAACAGGCAACTCCATGTTTAAGAATTTAATTATTGCTACATGTGCGATCGTATCATCCTTCATTTCCATAATGTTAATCGGTAATTTAACGGTTGATCCTGATAATTATATCAACATATCTAATAAAAAATACGATATTAATTTGTCAGAATTAGAATTATACTGGTTACTTTTATCACCCGACTTCTGGAGAAAACCTTTTATTGAAATTCTCACACAATCTTTTAACAAAGGTGTATTATTTAATTTTTACAGCGGACTTTCACTTCTCACTTTCTCTACAGGCCTCACTATTTATAACTTTTATATAAGGAAGATCTCTATGGAGTACGCTGCATTATTGTATATACTTATGGGGTGGCTTCACATTATGTTGACGAAAATAATATTAATCGTCAGTATCCCTGCGTTTTTGGAGGGGCCTGTAATATCGGTAAGCTGTCTTTCATTGTTTTACTTCTCACTTTCTTCACTATTATTCGCGATCTCTAAAATTATCTTATCAGTTGTTAAATTTGGTCGATTTCAGCAATTACAATATTAGAGTCTTAATATGGAAATAGAGCATGAATATCTGATTATAGCCTCGAAAGCCTCTATGCTTGCAATTATTTTAGGAATCAACCTTATATTCTTCTTTACGCTACTGGTTTTTTCTGGTTTGATAAATAAAAGAAAAACACGAGAATTGAGAAATGCAAATTTAAAATAGCAGCTTGATCCTCTAACCAGTTTGTATAATCGTAGAGGTTTTGAAGAAGCTCTTTTATTTTCCAATATGACATCAGGTTATTTATTACTGGCCGACATTGACAATTTCAAGAACGTAAATGATATCTACGGTCATCAGTCTGGCGATAACGTATTGTGTGAAGTAGCAGAGAGACTGTCAAACAATGTTAGACATTTTGATATACTTGCACGTTTTGGAGGTGAAGAGTTTATAATATTTGTCCCCACTAAGAGCGAAGAGGCTGCCGTACTATTTAGTCAGAGACTGATTCGAGTTATCGCTGAAAATTCATTTTTTATATCTAGCTACAATATTAACTTAAAAATAACTATGAGTCTTGGAGCAGTTTATGTGGAAGATATAAATTTTAACTTCGACACAGCATACAAGCTAGCTGATGAATCTCTCTACATGGCTAAAAAACAAGGAAAGAATAGAATGTGTCTTTCACAGAAAGATCTTAGCTAGTTCTTTATTCGACAAGTTATCACCTAGCACTAAATTATTAGAACAAGTAAATTTCCTAAACTTATAGTAGTTGTTTCAGCAATTGATTATCAAAGCCAAGCTTTCTATGAAGAAAATTGTTGATGATTTTTTTTCCGTTCATTATTAATTTAGTTAGCCTAAGCCATAGTTGCGGACTAGTCTAGTTAATAGACATTTATCTGCTTGCGATTCTCTAAGATCCTCCTTAGTACCTGTTTGCCGAGTTCATTTCTTAATGTATACTCTAGATGGTGTCTCAATAGAAGAGCATCTGCATTTACTGGATTTTGAATGCGTTGAATAAGAATATGATATTGGCTATATTTATAATAAAACTTGTCTGACGATAAAGAAAATATTATTAATTATAATCAATTTTATAACACTTAAATATGAGTGACACCTTAAAATTATGAGAGCCTATTAGCTATCAAATAAAAACTGTAACAATGTACTTTTTCGACATAATAATGTTCGCAAAGATTATTTCATCTGAACAACATGACTTTTTATGTTTTATTTAGATAGAGTTTATCGTATGCAGTTTTTATTAATATTTCATATCTCACCTATAAATGTTTACCCAAGATATGAAAACGTGTTGAGAACGCTATATATGACAAAGATCATTGTAAATACCATTAAACAATCTCAAAACGATTGTCAATATTCAGAAATAACTGATGCATTAAGTGCTTATTGTTTAGCGTTCAACTTACAGATTGGTCATACAGAGCTCATAATCAAAGGTTCATCCGCAGACGCACGCCTAAAAAATGGTGATAAAATTGAATGCGTAGAAGTAGATGATTGCGTGATAGTTGTAAGAGATACAGTTCAGAAAAGTATAAGATATTGCTTGCGAAGGACTGTTAACGGTTGGGAAGTAACAGAACTATAAGAATTTACTTTTCAATCTTGAGTAATTATCCTTTTTGAAGTTATTTTGTTTGAATGGTTATTTTTCTAAAAGATCCACGAACCAAAGGATAAAAATATCATCGTCTTAACGATGAAAATTTAGTATATCAATAGATCGAGACTTTCCTAATTAAAAAGAGACTTAAAAAGCTACTCGCAGTTTCAAAACTTGGCGTAAACGAATAACTGCAACATTTGTATTTTAATCTTCGATGAGGTCGAGAACACTTTAACCATTGAAGCTGTATTTGAATAATATTAACTACAACTCTGTAGACTACCATGACTAGGCTAGCATCGTGACAGAAGGAATGACTAAAATGCGGGTAGTATATTCTCTAGCTGATGGTTCACTACCCGTTTAGTTAAAAGCCTTTTGTCTGGTTATCGGAATAACATGATCAGCGCGCCTGCTATCATAAATAGATTTTCAGACAAAGAAACGAAGCCTAGGGGGACGTTACTATCTCCGCCGACACACGCACATTTCAATTCTCGTTTGTCGATATAGACCGCTTTGAAAACGGAAATAGCCCCTACTGTTCCAATAAATAACGAAAAGGGAGCAACTGCCAGCGCCGGTAGCTGGGCAACCATACCTATTCCAGCATAGGCTTCAACAAATGGATAGATATATCCATATCTGAGCCACCTCATGGCAAGAAGATCGTAAGTAATAAATGAATTAGTAAAGCTGTATAAGTCTTTGAGTTTTTGCACGGCTAGCAGGGTCATAGAGAACGCTATAAATAACATTAACGTCCTGATTGAGACAATGTCGCCTGCCACATAATACTGAAATGCCAGTGCAAGCAACGCTGCTACTGAAAATATTGCAATAACCGGCGTGTAGGTAGTGCCGGTTTGCCCTGCTTGACCTTTATTGAAAAACTCCCTGAGGTCGTCATAGCCGCCTATCCGCTTTCCATTAATGAAAGTTTGCGGTGTAGTTTCCACACCGTGCTCTGCTTTAAACTTATCAGTCTCATCCCTTGAAGTCAGATGATGGTCTTCAACATCATAGCCTTTCCGCTCTAACAAGTCCTTGGAGCGCAATCCATAAGGGCAAATGTGCTCATCGGTGACCATTCTATAGAGTATTGCCTTATTACTCATCGTCTCTTCCTTTATCTACTTTACCTTCGAAATTCGGAACCGGACGCTTTGCTGCTTCAGACCCAGAGGTCAGTTTTCCGTTCTGTTCAATATCTTTTATCAACCACTCCATTTCCTTAATTTCTTTTCGCTGCGCTTTGATAATTCCATCAGCAAGTTCACGCACGCGGGCATCTTCAATATTTGACCGTTCACTTGTCAGTATGGCTATAGAATGATGTGGAATCATTGCTTTCATGTATGCAGAATCTGAAATAGTCGTTTGGGAACGAACGAGATATAAACAGATGGCAAATAGCGCAACTGCCCCAATAAAAATTATCGTATTTACTTTTTTATTAGCGTACATCCCTAACATAAACGCGAGCATAATGATGGCCATGCCGGCTCCCATGTACAGAGCCATATAAGTGCGGGTTTCACTAAACCAAACGTGGAAAATTGCGTAAGTGTTTAAATACATCATGATGAACATGGCTATAGTCGAGGTGACTATCATTGCCAAAAATCTAGAATATTTCATATGTAATCCTTACGTTGTATATAAGCATAGTGTGAAAAATTGCCATGGGGTGGTGGGCAATCAGTTTATCTGTCAACTTGTTACAATTTTTATACCGATGGGAGAAATTAGGTGTATTTAGCGGCGGACCTTGCGTTTTTACAGTAATAACGAGCGTGTGCTTCCATTTACTCAACATTTCGATCGTGCCAGATAGAATTACAAAGTAGCTTAGAGTCAGTTTTTGGGGAGCCTCCTCAATCGTCTGTGTCGCTGTTAGCTGTCAGATATGAAACTTTAGTTCAGACAAGTTGCAGTCTTTCTTAAACAAGATTGAGGGATCGTTATTTCGGCCTAAAGCTTACGCGCCTCGATAGCCTTTACTGAACTACTACTTCGTACAGATTGTATCGATTTTCTTTTGGTTCTTATAACCTTGGTGTAGTAACTAATTCTAATATAGTTTAAACAGTTGATAGCTTATTTTATAATTTCATCATATCCGTTATAACGTTATTAAAAATCATTTAGGATCGAAGCGCTCTTTTGAATTTAATATGGATTTAATTAAATGATTAGTTTTTAAATATAATTTCGGTACTTGGACCAATCACAGCCTTCAATTTATAATGTGTTAAATATGATCATTCAAGTCCTCATCTTTATCTATAGGACGAACATCTGAAATAATGAAATTGCTTTTTGGTAAAGCCGGCAAATTCCCCATTCTTAGATCTAGGTCCTGTTCTGGTACGGTGTAGTCACATTCGGATACCAATATTTTTGTTGCAATTTTCATTTGTTCAATTGCTACCCATTCTCCAGGACAGCGGTGGTTTCGAAAATGATCTCCACCACCCTGTGGTATAAATACATAGTCATTGACTTTACAATCACGAAAGCGCTCCATATCAAAATTATTTGGATTCTCCCAGGTACGAGCATCGTGATTTGTTCCGAATAAGTCCAGAAACACTCGTCTACCCTTAGGGAATTTATATCCACGCCATTCGAAAGTTCTCTTTACTGTCGCTGCAGTGAATGGAAAAAAGGGGTATAAACGCCGAACTTCCTGCACAAAACACTCATAGTCTTTGTCTGATCCATTTACTAACCTGTGTTTGATGAGGGGATTTTGATGTAAAGCGTGAGCGCAATAAACTATATAGACTGCTACCGCTACAGTTGGCCGCAAAAGATTGTTTAATTCCACCGCAGCGATTTGTGATTCCAGCAAGCATCCATCTAAGTCTCTATGATTAGCCACTATATATGCAGCGCTGTTAGTAGAGGGCCTGAAGGTCCCTTCTCGAATGCTTTCGATAATGCTTATCAACCATGCTTCATTTCGTTTTCTTGCAATTCTTGCTTTCCAATGCTTAGGTCCTATATTACCTGCGTAGTTAAATAATGCTGTTAGTTCCTCACTACGTTGGCTTACTTCGGATTCCTTGAGAGGAACGCCTGCCCACATACATACTGATTGGGTTAACAGTTCACAAGACTGTTGATATAAATTTATCTTCTCTTTTGAAGACCAATCTTTAACTCGGCTTTTCCAGATATCGCAAGTGATCATGCTCAACTTTCCGATCTTGTCTGCCCTTAAAAAAGACATAAACATTTTTTTACGTTGAAAATGTTCTTCTTCATCAAGCCCTTGGACACCACCTTCACCAAAGAGAGTTTTCTTGATTCTTGAGGGCGCAACACCAGTACGAGAAAAATATTCAGTATTATAAAAAATTCTCGCCGCTTCTTCACCTCGCATACAGACAGTTTTCTGTAATAGCAATCGAGCTTGAAATACATCAGTATTAAGTTCATCGCAGTGCTTGGATATATAGCGATAAGGATCGCGAATTAGTGAAATTGTAGAATCTAAAATGCCAAGTTTTGGAAATCCAGTCATTGATGTTCCTATTTGAGATGTCTAGTATGTAGGCATTGTGTGATACTGATAATGCCGAAATGATTTCCTAAAAAAATTTGTATTACTTGTTGGTACTGAGCATTTTTTTAGCCACGCTCTCAATATCTCTTTCTGATTGTCCATTAACCTTTAACATGCCGTCTAAGTTTAATGTACCTCCCTGATTTTTATATCCCATGAAAGTTGTTTTTTCGGTGCCTAAATCGAGCCGCCGCAAGACTCCCGTGATAACTTCTTCTCCAGTATGTGAAACCACAATGCGCAAGGGAGCAGGTGCAATCATAAGATCAATCATAACTTTATCATGGCAATACTCTGCTTCTGTTTCGTCACGGGGAACTCGAAATCGTCCCGGTTCAAGTAAGGCTACGACCTCACATTTTACTGATTCCCTCTGCAATAATTTTGCGGCTTTAAGGCAGCTTTGTAATTGATAACCTCCAATAGCGATGAGCTGAATATCAGCATTCGGTTCCTTAATCGCAATAAATACGCCGTTATTCGCCGCCGTTGCTGCTTCATCGCCGGTTGTTACAATGGGAAGGGCCTTTTTTGAAGCAACCATCGCCGCTATCTTCCCTCTAGTCTTATATAAATTGATTAAAATCGCCTTAGATGTATTTGCATCAATAGGAAAATATACAGGCGAAATATCTGACATCTCGCAGAGCCAGTTTTCGGAAAACTTGGGATCCTGGTGGGATTGCTCGTTTTTGCCGTTTTCCCAAGTATGCGACGTTGCTATAACCGGTATGCTAATCCATTCGGCTGGTCGATTTGCTTTTTTTAAGTTTCTTGAAAAAATAACTTCTTGGCGCATCGCGCCAAGCATCTTCATAGCAAAAGCTTCGTAACTAACTACCAGTCCTACACCCTGCTTATTCGCCAATACAGCCGACACGACAGCCTCTTCATTTAATGCAGAAATAACACCGCCAGTTATCGACTCTGTCTCGTTGTTTTCTGGATTAGCCACTCGGTGTTTTAATGATGCTAATGTTTTAGTCATCTTGTTACTTTGCACTTCATCAGGATTGCCTAAACGAAAACGTACAGATTTATTGCAATGAATTAGATCTGAGAACCACTTATCAATCTCTCTCAGACAGGAAACTGATAGGCCTGATTCGATGTAATTATCGTCTGGAAAAATTAACTCTCTACGTTTCAGTAATCTCAATTCATGGTCTTTTTCTCGGACACGACCATTAATCGAATGATTATTAAGAGTTTTCACACTTTCTTCTAGTTCTGTTTGAGAGACATATAGAGCGGCGGTAGCGTTAATAAATTCTTCCCTTGCCTTATCGTCTTCAACTAGATTCTCACCTAATGGCAGGTTATGAGCTGCGTTTGTTCCTGCTGCAGGTAGCCCGTAACCTTTAACCACCTCCGCGATAATGTAAGGAAGTTTAACCGGGTAGGAGATACGCCCCTCCTGGGCTTCCTGACCAATTTTTGATAAGGTCTCCATAGCATTAAGAAGAGTTATAGCGTAAGCAGCTGGATCACTCCCATCTATAGGCAAAGGATTAAAATCATGCAGTTTTAGATATTTTTCGAAGTAGCTTGTTCCTCCTTCCTGCGCCATCAATGTCCGCTGATCAATTTTGCGACCATTTTCGATCATAACAGGTGTGACTAATCCCGTATCAGCTGCGCGCCACCAACGCGGTGCCCAATCGCTACCTCTTTGTTCTTCAAAAGCGCCGTCACTTAAAAATGCTACTAATTCTTGCCCGGGAAGGGGCATATGTGAATATTGAAGTGCCGTGAACCCCAAATATCCGCCTTCTGAAATTCCGCCTGCTGTATGAATATTTACATGACTACCTATGCGTGATTTAAGTTCACCATCTTTATCAAGTTCATATGAGTAGTAGTCTCTACACAAACGACTCAATCCCTGCTCATCACATGAATAAAGTTTTGCTTTTTCTTCATACTGATTGCCTATAATAGCGTTTACTGCTTCTATTGCTGCAACACAATGACCCTGACCCATTACCCATGAGCGTGTTTTTCCGCTAAGCGAATTGGCAAGAAGATAACCCGTATAGGCGGGTGTCATGTTTAGAGCCCCGCCAGTATGCCCCTGCGCTTTTTTCTTAAAGTCATCGGCGGATAGAACCGAGCCATCCATGGGAACACGTTTAGCATATGTCATGTGAGCGACTAGCCACATGCTAGCACTACAAATTCGGTCAGCAGCTTTTAACAACGCAATCGTGTTTAATAACTTCCTATGGTCATCCTTTGATTCAAGAGGAATACGTTGGAGGTATTCTTCGACAAGTCTAACTGTGGCTTTAGTGTGTTGAATTTTACGATATCCGTGAGACCATTCATTGAATTGATCGCTTACCTCAGTGCTATAACTTGTTGACATTAAACTGTCTCCTTGGAATATCGTTTATACTGGCCGAGCATCTCCAGGCATTCATCGCTGGGAATAAGCCATATTTCAGTTTGAGAATGTTTTTGATGAAGCGCGCAAATTCCTTGTGCACTTCTATTCTTTTTTTCACAAATAGAAATCCCAAGCTTGCTCAGCTGACATAAAGAATCTGCTCGTATATCCGGTTGGTGCTCACCAAGTCCACCTCCGAATACAATAGCATCTACGCCTCCCATTACACCGACAAAAGCTCCTATTGCTTTGGTAAGTGCATAGGAATATATTTCTAACGCTACAGAAGCAGAGCCAGACTCACTCTTTTTAAGATCACGGTAGTCTCCTGAAATTCCGCTAATTCCTGCGAGTCCAGAAGAATGGTTAAATAATCTGGATAAGCTTTCAGGTGTATGTTCTTCCCGTTCAAGCAAATGCAATACAATATTAGGATCTATACTTCCGCTACGTGTTGTCATAGGAAGGCCGTCACTTGGTGTAAAGCCCATTGTTGTATCGATAACTATTCCCCCTTTCCAGGCAGCTAATGAGCTTCCGCCTCCGAGATGTATAGTGATAACGCGTTCATATTTCTTTTGCTTTTGCAGTTGATTCCATTGGGATTGATGCGCAAGCCCGTGAAATCCATATCTCATTATTGGCCATTTTTCAGAGAGTCCTTCAGGTAGGGCGTAATGACGTGCACAATCTGGAATGGTATTGAAAAGTGTAGAATCTGAGAAAATAAAATGTTTTGCATGCGGACATTCCCTTATTCCATATTCAATCAACCTAAGCGCAATTTCATTGTGAAGCGGTGCTAAGGGCGACCAATGCCTTATTAAGTTAAGGCAATCTTCATCTACTAGCTTAGGATTCCGATCCACCTTTCCAACATGTACAACACGGTGCAAAATTATTTGATACGGTAGCGTCTCGTCTATATATTTTTTGAAATGATCAAAAAGCTGCTTGGGTTCGCCCTCCACTATATTCATATTAAGCTTGGTTGACTCTTCCCACTCTTGAAGTTCTAATGAACCACTCCCCGCATTGCAAATCAAAATTCTCTCTGTTTCGAATATATGTTGCTCTATATTGTCCATATGGGATGCTCGCTAATGTAGAGGATCACTGGTAAGTTACATAACATTTATTCATCAAAAACAATTCAATATTTTTCGAATCAACTTACAGGCGATATAAGACATCATCTCGAGTTATACATAAACCACTAAGACTCAGCTAAATAAGTGCATTAAATATCACGCGTTAAAATCTTGAGACCACCGCTAAAATAGACTTAACACAAAACAGAATTAAGTAATTTCCAGTAGAATATTAATATTGCAAATCCCATTTATTTCGTTACTTTAAGCGAGTACACAACTGTCTCAGCCCCATCTAAGAATTGGTTGCTTCAAATTTATAAGATGCTAATTCATCTGTAGAGGGATTTCGCAGAATGTGCAAACGGCTGGCCTCATAATCTTTATTTATGAATCCCATTTCTACGAAATTTTTTAGCACATCTTTGCAGGGGTATTTACCCCACTTGCTATAAAAGTACCGTGAGTTTTGAATGAAATTTGTAACATGAAGGACAGGGTATTGATAGTGTACGCGATTACGAATATAGGTTGTATCACTCACAGTACTTAACGACATATTAGAGGCAATACACCTTTCTACGTAATCCTCGTCATTTACTCCGTAGCCGCGATAGTGTTCATCGAACCCACCAGTTTTTTCAAAATCTCGTAAACTGATAAAAAACAAGCCGTTGTTATTTTTTACGCAAAATCTCGCGTTTTCTTCAGTCTCGAAATGCGGATATTTATCTAGTTCTGTAGCTAGCTGAAGAAAATTTAATTGCATAAGAGCTCTAGAAATACATACAATTTTGGTTGTTATAACACAAGAAGGTCTCCAAACATCCTTTAGGTTTTTTATTAATTTCGAGGAGATAATCGATTCGACATTGATAACTAAGCAGTGACTATTGGAAACACTACGAACACCTTTATTAATTGCTCTTGAAATAGGTAGATCGTCACATATCTTGAACTTATGATGTACAGGAAACTTTTGACTAGATATTAACGAATACTGGCTTGGTGGAGCCATCCAGACAACTACAAGCTCTTCCGGTAACACCTCACAATCTTCTAGTTGATTAATTAAATTAATTAAGGATTTAACGCGAGATTTCACAACAACCACGACGCTAACAGTATAGGCACTAATCATTACGTCTCCGGTGAGAATTTGTGGATACCATCTCGTAACATTCAATATCTATACCACAATAACACTTCCAGTTTTTTGCATAACCAAATCAATTCGAAATTTTAATTTTTATTGATGCCAGCAAGTTAAAGCGCAAATAAAGCCATGACTGTTAAAATAAATTAAACTTTCATTTAAGAACAACTAGAATGTTACATATTTACTTTAAAAACAAATATATATGAAAGGATAATCTAACACTAGTATTTATACACCTTCAGTTGTGCAGACGCTAGTTTTTGACATCTTGATTAGATTTAGATTTTACGTAGTGTAATATATACTTAATTTCATTATATGCGTGAAAATATTACATTCGTTAAGGAAACGAGTCCGCTATTTAACCCTTACATTTTTAGATTTTGCATGACCTTAGGTAGTTGAATAGCTTAGAACAGGTGTAGGAGCGCTTTTTGCATTATATTCTGCGTATGGATTTTCAAGACTAGTATAGAAGTAGTCTTTTAATCCTATAAAACCTGCTTGTAATATCAGAGATAGCCTCATCGTAGGAGAATTTAAAATACATGGGCAGTGGAATATTTGAAGATGCGTACGATAAGTTAAGTTTCGTGACTTTATTATAATTACTATTGTGAAATAGTTAACGCGTAGTTGATAGCGTTTTGTAAGAATTTCTGTTTTTATTACTGCAAATATGATTATTCCGAGACTACTTTATTAAATATGCATTTAATTAAGGTTCGACAATTTTTTTGGCGCGGATTCAACCCCGAAGTGCACCACTCGTTAAATTAAGCTGCGTCTCTTAACTGTTTGAATACTAGAGCAGGCTGCTTAAATCCGAGACATTTTCTGGGTCTCGCATTCAACGCACGCTCAACATCAGCAATCTGCTTGTCCGTCACCGTCCGCAAGTCGGTACCTTTACGGATATATTGCCGCAGCAGCCCGTTGAAGTTTTCATTCAGTCCTCGTTCCCACGAGGAGTACGGATTGGCGAAGTAGATATCCGTTTTCAACTTATCCGCGACCAGCGCGTGAGCGCAGAACTCTGCGCCATTGTCGGCGGTAATCGTGCGAACATGGCCGCGGTAGCGCCATAACATGCCAACCATTGCCCGGCCTACATCTGCGGCAGTTTTCGCTGGCACTTTGCGTATCAGGTACAGCTTACTTTTTCGTTCAACCAGGCTCACGATGGCACCTGTACCGTTCTTGCCTAGTACAGTATCGGCTTCCCAGTCACCGAATCGTTTCTTCTTATTAACAATGGCAGGGCGGCACTCAATGCCAACCCGGTTCGGAATTATAACGCGCTTCGCGCGGCTGCCTTTGCGGTATTTCCGATGACCATGTCGCAACTGCTTGAAGAGCTTTCCACCGCGCAATTTATCGCGCTGTATATAGCCATAAATCCATTCATGACTGACGCTATGCCCTATGATTTTACCTACGCCAGCGATTTGCTCAGGACTCCATTTCTGGCTCAACCCGAACTCGACGAAAGTGATAGTCAGCGCTGGTACACTGTATTTCGCAGCCTGACCTCGTCGTTTTACTGTCTTAGCGTGAGCGACTTCGGGCAGATAGTGATTGTCCCTTATTCTGTTGCGCCGGACTTCTCGACTAATGGTGCTGTGACTAACTTGCAACCGCTTCCCAATCTCCCGATAGCTGAAACCCTCGCGTAAGTAGGCTTCGATCTGGTATCGTTGCCCTTCGATCAACTGCTTGTATCTCATGGTAACTACTCATGTTTTTTGGCGATTACAGAGTACCACCAACAGGCAGTTGATCTCTTCTCACCGTTTAACCATGAGTGGTGCACTTACTATCTGAATTCGGGGGTTGATAGTAATAAAAAGTAAACAGTCAGTTGGTATTTATTTTCACACTGTTATTGCGATCAAATGCTATACCACTTGTAGCGTCGAGCAAATTGTGGAGTAAATCTGCAACATATATCCGGTGAGAGAAAAAGATCCGATTATGAGGCCGTTACGAAACTTGATCCGAAGATGCAGAGCGAGAGCAAATTGTTCCAACAAGGCTTCAGGAAATTCATGACTTATTTGAATCGGTAACAGCCAGGTCAGAAGGGTTGCAAATTCGATCCTGAAAGACTTAATGCACTTATTAAATTTGGGGCTTAGGTCGGCCGAAGCCTCGCCTTTAAAGATAAAAAATTCTTGCCGGTAAAATCGAATAACAGGAGGCAATTATGGATGCGTTTGTTTTATCCAGACTACAGTTCGCATTAAATATTAGTTTTCACATTCTCTTTCCAACTGTCACGATTGCACTGGGATGGTTTCTGTTTTATTTCAAGCTTCGCTCTAACCTAACCGGTCATCCAGTTTGGATGCGGATCTACCACTTTTGGGTAAGAGTTTTTGCCCTCACTTTTGCCCTAGGTGTTGTATCAGGCGTAACCATGTCTTTTCAGTTCGGTACCAATTGGCCGGGTTTCATGGAAAAAGCGGGAAACGTGGCCGGACCATTGCTGGGCTATGAAGTGCTAACTGCTTTTTTCTTAGAGGCAACGTTTCTGGGCATAATGCTATTTGGTATGCGTAAAGTGCCTAATTGGTTGCATACATTAGCTACGTTTGTGGTGGCGGCAGGCACGACACTGTCGGCATTTTGGATATTGTCGTTAAATAGCTGGATGCAAACGCCGCAAGGTCATGAAGTCATCGATGGGGTAATATATGCTAAGGACTGGTCTGCCATTATTTTTAATCCTTCATTTCCCTATCGTTTCACCCATATGCTATTAGCATCTGGGCTGACTGCCAGCTTCCTTATAGCAGGCTTATCCGCGTATCGTTTGTTCAGAGGCGACGACAAAATTGCGCCTAAAATTGCGCTTAAGACGGCAACTTACACTGCTGCGGTTTTGATCCCTCTGCAAATTTTTGCAGGCGATATGCACGGGCTTAATACGCTTGAGCACCAACCACAAAAAGTCGCAGCGATGGAGGGAGTATGGCACACAGAGCAAGGCGCGCCTTTATTACTCTTCGCGGTTCCAGATGAGGAAACAAAGACCAATTATTTCGAAATCGGCATTCCCAATATGGCTAGCTTTATTCTAACCCATGATGTAAACGGAGAAATTAAAGGATTAAATGAATTTGAGGGTGTGCATCCGCCGGTTGCTCCCGTTTTCTATTCATTTCGCGTTATGGTGGGTATGGGGGTATTGATGCTTGGTACCGCCTGGGCCGGTGCTTTCTACCTTTATCGTCAAAATAAGTTGCCTGATTGGCTGAATAAGGTGTTTATAGGCATGTGTTTTAGCGGTTGGATTGCCACATTGGCCGGATGGTACGTCACCGAGGTAGGCCGGCAACCCTATCTTGTGAGCGGCGTGTTGACCACACGGGATGCGGTAACGGGTCTACCGCCGGCCAATATAGCGCTAACATTTACGCTTTATGCAGCGCTGTATATTGCTCTGCTGATTGCCTACATGGGAACGCTCACCCTGATGTGCCGCAAAGCCGTTGCGATTGAAGAAATTACGCAAGAAGAAAAAAACAAAGCACAGCGTGTCCGTTTTAATCCGGTCCAGACTAATTAGGAGAAGACCATGCCTTTTGAATCATTGTCTGCAGACACATTGGGGAATATTTATATTGCCTTATTGGGATTGGCGGTACTGCTTTATGCGATTCTCGACGGATACGATTTGGGTGTTGGTGTTTTGTTTCCGCCACGCAACGAGCAGTTTAAAGACGCAATGGTAGCCTCTATTGGACCTTACTGGGATGCCAATGAAACCTGGTTGGTGCTAGCGGTGGGTTTACTTTTAATTGCCTTTCCACAGGCGCATAGTGAAATCTTACAAACTTTATATCTGCCCGCCACTTTTATGCTAATGGGGCTTATTTTAAGGGGAGTGTCCTTCGACTTCCGTGCGAAAGTTGCTCAAACGAAAAAGAAAAAGTGGGATACCTGTTTTAAATACGGTTCTCTGTTGACGACGCTCTCTCAGGGATACATGTTAGGAATATGGGTGACCGGGTTGCGTACCGATCTCTATGCACAGGGTTTTGCTTTGTTATCCGCTTTCGGTGTTACCGCAGCTTATGCGTTTATCGGTGCTTGCTGGCTTATTCTTAAAACAGAGGGGGACTTACAACGAAAAGCCATCTATTGGGCAAAGCGATGCCTGTCGATCCTGGCTGGGGGCATTATTGCCGTAAGTTTTTTAAATTTAACGTTGCACGAAGAAGTGCGAGCCCTCTGGTTGGAAAGCTCCCTGGGCATTGTATTGATGGCCATACCTATTACGTGTTTTGGTTTACTAGCTTTGTGTGGTGGCGTACTACAAAGGTTGCCTGAGGCGGGCGGTAAAGGAGAATGGCTTCCCTTTGCGTTAGCTCTGCTTGTATTTCTACTATGTTTTGCTGCCTTTGGGATAAGTTACTATCCCTATGTTGTGCCGGGTCAGCTCACCATCATGCAAGCACTGGCAGACGCGAGTTCTCTTCGCTTTTTGTTGGTAGGTACTGTTGTAGTTGTACCTTGCATACTTGCTTATACCATTATGGTATATCGAATATTTGCCGGTAAATCGGAAAAACTCTCTTATTATTAAAAAAACTAGAGGTTGTTGATCTTTGTATGAAAAGCAGCCGGCATAGCAA
>CENT01066587.1_pt1 | contig 15424 bp, 15 predicted proteins | sample 530141 | NCBI WGS metagenome assembly CENT01 (sample SAMEA2591074, study PRJEB7988) | marine metagenome | isolation source: saline water (ENVO:00002010), including | reverse complement strand
GCTTTAAACTCATCACCACTGGATGTTATCGAACCTTCAAAGCCTTTGTTAAAGCGCACCAGCATACCGGTGGCGGTGTCTTTTGTTCTATCTCCCCACAAATCAGCTGCGCCAGGGCTTTTATCGCCTCGAGCAGGGTTTAAATAACCCCAGTTAATATCTTCTGCCGTAGTTACTTTTGTTTCAGCCTGCACGCTGGGCGCAATGTAAACACTTGCGCTAACCAGTAGCGAAGCTATCGTTAATTTAGCGAGTTTCAGGTGTTTCATACAATCTCCAATTCGTTGGTTGTCGGCGTTGCTTATTTGATAGTCTCAGTTTATTCGTTAGAAAAAGGATAATAAACGACCAAACGCGCGAAAGACTTTCCTGAAAACAAGGATAATAAAAATGATCCACACTAATTCAGAGCGCTCGAGTAAAGTATGAAAACAGAAGACTTACAGGTTTTTATAAAAGTCGCAGAAGTAAATTCTATTACCCTTGCGGCCAAGAAGCTTGATTTAAGTTCATCTGCAACAAGCATGGCCATTAAGCGAATTGAAGAGCAACTTGGTGTAGAGCTGATGTTGCGCTTCGCGCTATGACAAAGGAAGCGGTAAAAGAGTCGCAGATGTATGGGTTTAAAGTGTGTAACATTCCCCATGTTATTTGTGCGTCACCGCATTATTTAAGCGAAAACAAAGCGCCTGAGGAATTAAGTGACCTTGCCCATCACAATGCGCTGCTTTATAAGCTATATGACCAAACGCACAATGCCTGGGAGCTGACTAAAAACGGCGAAAAATTTCGTGTAAAAGTGCAAAGTAATCGCGCAGTAAACGACGGGGATATTGTTAGAAGGTGGTGTGTTGACGGGGCAGGTATTGCAAAAAAATCTGCTATTGATGTGGCCGAAGATTTGTTAAACGGAAAACTTAAGCGCGTGTTAACGCAGTATACGGTTCCGCTAACAGAAATGTGGCTAATGCTTCCCAGCCGCCATTTAATTACTCCAGCCGTCAGATTAGTTAGAGATGAATTGAAATTAGTTATAGAGGCGCGTCGGCAAAAATTAATTGAGAAAGGGTTACTTACTGAAAATGAATGGCCGAGTTTGGAGAGCCTTTGATACCAGCTTAACTACACCCGAAACACTAAAATAGTGCTAAGTGGCTAAAATTCATACTTTTTGTGCTATTTCTAGATTGAATTTGAAGGCCGAATATTTTCTAATAGTGCTTGCAAAGGAATGCGACACATAAGTCTTATAATGCACAGTGCGGGATAGCGCTGCCACAGTATCACTTCGTCTACCTTCCTTTGTTTTCATAAAAAAGCTTCAGCACGAAATATTCTGCCCGAAGCGCAATAAGAGAAAAAACATGAAAGCAAAACTATTAGTTCCATCTTTAATTGCCGCCGCCCTTATCAGTGCTTGTGGAAGCACACCTCCCACACCTGAAGAGCGAGCAATGGCAAATCAAATGCAAAAAGCGTTTCTCGCTAAGCTACAAGGCATGACAGTTCCAGCTGCTGCGCAGCAACAAGCCGCACCCGCCGCTAAACCGGAAGTATTACTTAGTGCAGCCGAACTCGCTGAACAAAAGCAAAAAGTTGATGCAACAGGCGGCCCTGCTATTTTCTATCGCAAAAAAGATGGAATTATGATCGATGGCCAGATGTTTAACGATTTCGAAGGGCAAGTAGCGAACTTTGGTGGCAACCGATTTACTGGTGAATTTACCTACGCGGTTGAGAACTTCGACGGGTCTTTTACGCTTAAGTATCACAAAGCACATTCTTCGGAAGCGCCTATCAAGATTGGTACGGTGTGGAAGCGTGGTGGTCAATTTGAAGTAAGAACAGTAACCGGCAAAAAAGCGACGGGGAATAGCGTTATACCTACGTCAGACGGCTTTATTGTAGGGCGCTCAGGTTCGGCCTTTCGTTACTTTATTGATGGGGATAGCGTTAAAAACATCACTTTGTTAGATAACTACCACATTGCCGAGCATCAAAAAGGCGACGCAGCATCTACCGGTTTTATCCTGCTAGAAAAAGACCCTCGTGATGAAAACGACAAAGTAGGAGGGTTGTTAAACTCGTTTAAAGAGTTAGGCAATACCTTTGGGCTTAATAAGTTCGATGATTATGTACTTGTAAGCATCGATGGCTATACCACAGTACCTATGGACGTGGGCTTAGGCGGTAAAAACATCGCAGAACACTCTAACTGTAAACGTCAAAATGCAGTGATGAATAAGTGTGAAAACGTTGAATTTAAAGAGTCACTTTATACTAAGTTAGGTTTGCCAAACTACAGTCATTATTATTGGTCAATCGACTGGGTTCAAACTCAGTCAGGTCCAATGGCAATTTACAGAACCTCGACCAAAGTTAAAATCGTAGATATCAACAACAAGCAAGTTCACACCGTGTTTTCACGTACACTAGGCGTTAACGACTTTGTTGTGATTGAAAATGCTGACGGAACAACCGGTATCCGAGCTCGCCTAGGCTTTAGTAAGGAAGAAATAAAAGATATTGAGTCGTTCATCAGAAACAATACCACTGATATAGAGCCTATGCAGACCCTTCAATCGTCGTAGTATTAGCTTGATTTAGTTTTAACGCGAGAGAGGCTTACTGTTAGTAAGCCTCTTTTTTTGCCAGTTTTTACAGCCTAGTTCTTCATTAGTTTTCCTTGTTGCTTTCGCCTAACGTTCTCATGTTTGGTGTAAATTGTGGCAGTGCTTCAAAGCTCTCCTGAGAAAATTCAGGGTCTTTGAAAAGGTGGTAATAATAAAATTTTCGTAGCGCCTTATGAAAAGCACGTACGTCATTCTCATAACCCAGCATAGCGTTAACGTTAGTGTCAGCAGCGCTTGATAATAAACGCTGCGTAAGCAAGGAAGGAGAAAGCAAGGCTACGTAGCTTGCAATGGTGTCTTTTTGAAGCGTGGCAGCCTGATAAGCTTTCGACAAGTCACTGGCAGTTTGATCGCCCACCTGTTGGAACGCGTAGTACCATTTCCAGTTAAACGAGCTGTCTCGTTCAGGGTCAAACTCTGTGTAATCGGCCCACTGCGGATGAGTGGCAATAAATGCGCGCCACGTATCTTTAACGGGCTTATCCCATGCACTATTTACCGCTTCGCGCTGGGTAAGCACAATATCGCCACCTTCAGGTGTTTCAACCACCGCATTAATTACCGTGTGTGCGGTCACGGGCACAATAACAGTGGTAACAAGCCAAGCGCCTAGCATAATAGAGGCAAGATGCGTTGCACTGAAACTTGCAAAACGTTTTGCTGCGCCAATTACAAGAACAATGGCACTCCATATCGCAATGTTACCTATTACTATTGCGCAAACGGTTAAAATAGAGAGCAAAGATGCACCGTTAATTAACCCGAAAACAACTAACGGAGCAAGCGTAACAAGCGCTAAAGGAACCAAGGTGACTATTACTCGTGCCGTCCATATCGCATGGGCGTTGCGTGCGGTTACATTAAGTAAATCGAAGCGGCGAGCTTCCCGCTCTTTTGCTTTTAAATCGTAGAGCAGCAATATGATAAATAATGGTAGCAATACACTGGTCACAAAGGCGAAATCAAAACGCCCTAAAAAAGCCAGTTCTGGGTTATCTGCATCGCTTTCATAAATTTGACCTTCTAATGCAAGCATGCGTATACGGTGCTTCCAAGGAAACACATCTCTTTCGCCGACGGCCGTAAAAGCCAGCGGGGAAGGGGGTGAATACGTTAAGTGAAACGTATAGTACGCGGCACTACCGTAATTCGACTGATGGGCGAGCGCGCTATCTCTCTCGGCTTGGTCTTTCTCTAACAGTCGTTCAATGGTGGCCTGTTGTTCCTGCATTTCCGCGAAGCCTGTCCACAATGACACCACACTTAAAAAGAAAACGACTAATAACGTAAGCTTTATTTGCCGGTGACCGAAAACAAAACCCGCTTCACGTTTAAGATCGGTAAAACGCATCATGGGTTTAACCTCCTAACCGCCGCTTTTAAAAGCAAGACGGTAATGCATACCCAAATAATCAGTTGTAGAAAATAGATAAGCGCGTTTGAAATGCGTGTATCTGCTGCCTCGGGCTTAAAGTTAAACTCTGATAACAACGCCCAGTTGTCTGCACCGACAACCGCTTTATCAGCGGCTTCTTCGCTTGCGTTGCGATCCATATCCAGCTTGTAATCCAGCTTTTCAACATGCACTTTATTTAGCCCTTGAACGAATTCAAGGCGCAGAGCTTCTGCTTCTCGTAAAAAGCGATGATGGGTTTCAAGGCTGGTACCCGCTAATATTGTAGAGATTGCGCGAACGGCAACCGTAGGGGATAGCCAACCAAACTGACGTGCAATATGTGCTTGTTCTAACTCTTCACCCATTCTGTTTTCGGCGAATTCATTAAGCACTTTTGCCTGCCGGCCTTCAGAATACTGAGCAACAACACCGCGGAAATTAACGGGAAGGTCGTCCACGGAATCGACATTGTATTTTGCTAATAAATCTTCTTTTAGTTTTTTAAATGCAGGGTCGTTAACGTCGTGACCGTCGCCCAAACTTCTAAGCTTTTCTTCTACTTTAAAGTCCGCTTCAAGCTTGCCCATAGAGGGGGCTGCATTCGTTGCGACGCTGCTGCCTAAGCGAGGAAGTAACACACATGCGGCCATCCAAATAACAATAAGCACGGTGAAGCTAACGCTACTTTTCTCAAATAACGCTGAACACGCAGTTACAACGGTAGCCCATAGCAAGAAGTAAACGGCGTAACTTAAGCAAAATAGCAGCACCACAAGCGGGCTTTCGCTTGAAAAAGCGACATATAAGCAGGCTAGAAGCAAAGGGAGTAAGAACAAACCGCTAGCTGCAATTAGCGCTAATAGCTTACCTAAGATTAGCTGCCAGCGAGTCGTACCTTGTGACAACAACAAGGTAAGTGTGCCGGCCTCGCGCTCTCGCGATACACTGCCGTAACCAATAAGGATAATAAACAGTGGTGCGAGTACTAACGCAAGAAAGCTAGGGGTTAAGCTACTAAAACGCGTAAGCCCAGCCGATTGCCGCTGCCGTGCAAACATGGCACTATTTTGTCGATGCCCCTCTAAAAAAATAGCGTTACCTGTGTAGGTGTCGACGCCAGGTTCAATTACGCTTAATGGCGTAGGGGCACGAAAAACGTAATGACCGTAATGCACCATGCGGTGAGGGTGCTTATCAGGCTGCGCTTTAAAGCGCGCTTCTGCTTCAGTTTGAAGGTGCTCTCTAGCGTGCGCGGCCTCTTCAATATGAAATGCATTTACGATTAGGGCTGCAAGGGTCAGTATGGCCCCTAACAACAGTACCGTAGCGGCGACTTTTGTGCGCAGCCAATAGCGCCACTGATCTGCACAAATGGTTTTTGCTACACTAAATATCATGCTTTGCGCCCTGCAAATGCTGCGTGTACGGCTTCAGTATCAATGGGCATATCACCAACACGCTCGAAAGAACCAGTTAGTTTACCGTTACTTAATAGCACAATGCGGTGAGCCACCTGGCAAGCACCGTATACGTCGTGGGTTACCATAAAGATGGTAGCGCCATTGGCCGCTAGCTCAGACACCAACGCATTAAACTCGTCAATAGCGGCAGGGTCTAACCCTGATGTAGGCTCATCTAAAAACAGCACGGGTGCATTGCGCAATAGGGCAAGCGCAATTGCGGTTTTCTGGCGCATGCCCTTAGAATAGTTTGACAGCGCGTTGTTCCATGCATTTTCTTGAAGGGCGACTTTGCGCAGAGCCACGGAAACTTCATTATCGGATTTATTAAGACCCGCTACGGATAAAAAATAGCGAATGTTTTCAAGACCTGATAAATGCCCGTACAAGGTGACAGATTCGGGCAAATAAGCCACAGATTGTTGCACGTCATTTGTATGTAGTGCTACATTTTTCCCCAACACCGAGGCTATTCCGCTAGTGGGTTTCGTAAGCCCCAGAAAGGTTTTGAGCGTAGTTGATTTTCCTGCGCCATTTCCACCGAGCAAGGCAAACACTTCGCCTTTCCTTACTTCAAAGTTCAAGTTGTCTAAGATGGTTCGGTTGTCGAGACGCACCGTGAGTGCTGAGGCACCAATGACGGTTTTTGTTTGCATACTAGGTTAGTCAATCAATTTTCAGTAAGCAAATGTTATAACATCACATACGCTGTGTAAAATAATTGCTTCCTGATTTATCAATATATTTGTCTTAAAACAATGTTCTCAAAGTCGAATGTAACGCTAGTAGTAAGGCAAAAACTGAACTACAAAAACCGGTAGGGCCGATGAGTTAAACATTTATTTGAGAGAAAGCGCAGATGTATATACCCGAAAAACAACGACGCGTTTTAACAGACTAAAGGTTTAAAATTTGAATGAGCGTTTTTGCTAACAGTAGCAAGCCCACTACCAGTAACAGGGCGAATACTAACCGAGAAAAGAATGACTGACTCACCTTTTTGTGCAAGATATTCCCCAAAAGTGCACCTGCTATAACACAAGGTATCAACCACATGATGGATTTGGCCTGTGAGGCTAAATCTTCAAACAACAAGAACCACACACAAAGGCATGCATTTAATATGAACCACACGCTTAACAGCGTGGCCCGAAACCGCTCTTTGGTCATCTGTGTTCTCGCACAGGCGTAAACCAACAGCGGCCCACCTGATGCAAATAAGCCATGGGTAATGCCAGCAGAAAATATTAACGCGCCACGGGCGATATGATTATGGGCGGGTGCGTTTAGCAGAGCAAGTGATCGAATCGCAAACCAACAAATGACTAACGCGAAAAGTCCTTTGCTATATTCAGCCGGGATGTAGTCTGTCACGAGTAATCCGGTTAACGTGCCTGCTCCCATAAACGGTAGTACTTGCTTAAACAAGAGAGCATGATCGATATAACCGCGATTCTGGTATACCAATGGGCCGGTCATTATAATGTTTAAAGGGACTAGCCAATGCATCAGCGGAGTGATATCCATTACAAGAGCACCAATGGATAAGGCTATGACAATGCTCCCAAATCCTGTCATGGCTTCGACAGCAAAGGCAATAAATACGCCAATAGCAACAATGATAAAGCTCATTGTGGTGAACTCAATTCACGACTTAAACGGCGGCGCATAAGGTATAAGTAAACATTTGGCATTAAGCGATAAAGTAGAGCTGACACGCGGGTAAACCAATCTGGCAGCAACCGTTTCTGACCTTTATTCATAGCTGAAATGATTTGTGCTGCCATGTCTTTGCTACTGCCCATTGCTCCGACCATTGTTCTCTTGTGTGTTGCTTTACTACCAAGCCCGTTTAAGGCGTTGTGCTCGATGGGAGTATCTAAAAAACTCGGGTACACCATAAGAATGTGTTTCCCATTTCCTTGCCATTCAGCGCGAAGGGTTTCAAAATACTGGTGAAGTGCTGCTTTAGATGCGCAGTACCCAGCGCGGCCTAACACCGGCATCCAACCCGCCATAGAGCTAATATTGATTACATTGGCGTCATGACTTAGAGAGGGAGTAAGGGACTGTGTTAATTGAACAGGTGCAAAATAATTTACACGCATAACCTTTTCAATAACTGATGTCTGCGTAAATGATGCAAGTGAGCGATGGGTAATGCCCGCGTTATTTATCAAAATACTTAGGGTAATGTGTTGTTGAGAGATTGAGTCCACTAACTCATCGATTTCAGCTGGGACCGCGAGGTCGCAGATGAAAAAATTGCGACATTCAAGCGTCTTGGCAACGCGCGAAAGGGCGTCCTTCTGTACGTCTACTAATACCAATTGATAGTGCGTTGCCAGTTGCTTAGCTAAATCTAACCCTAAACCTGACGCGGCACCGGTTATTAGCGCCCAAGGTCTAGATGATGTACTTTGCATTGTTAATAGTTCCTTACGTGGGCATTGTGCGAAACATAAAAATCAAACACTTCCCGTGATGTTTTTTCCGGCACGTAGCCAAAATTTGTTTTCAATGCTTTATTGTCCAATACTGGGCGATAACGCAAAAAATCAACTTGCTCGGCGCTATATTGAGTTAGACTTAGCGCATGACCGAACTTTAGTAGACCAGCCAATAAGGTTGCCGGTAGTTGTACAAGAGGTTTGTTGAGCACTTGCGCAATTTCAGCTATCGGCATTGCGCCATCGCCGGCTAAATTAAACTGCCCACTAATGCTTTCCGTTACCCCTTTGATAATAATATTCACTACATCCTCGTCCCATATAAATACAAAGGGCGAAGGGGACCCTTTAATTCCAAGTAATTTAGATTTCGAAAATAAGTGGGTAATTTGGTTATTGGTGTGCTTCCCTAGCACCGTCCCGGGGCGCAGAACCAGTTGTTTTAACGCAGGGTAAGCATTTCGATATTCTGCTAACATCTCTTCAATTAAACGCTTGTGCTGACTGTAGGCAAAGTGGTCGTTACCGCGCAATGGCGCTTGCTCGTTTAGCCAGTCTGGATTGTCGGCGTGATACCCGTAAGCGGCGCCACTACTAGACACGGTTACATGCTCAATCTTATTGCTTATGCAGCTTGCCAGCACATTGGCAGTGCCATTTACGTCAATATCATAGTCCCTAGCCCGGTTTTCACTGGCCTGCATTACACTGGCTAAATGAACGACATGAGAAATGTTATGTTGAGCGATTATATCGCTTAGGTGTGAATTTCTTATATCTAGTTCATAGTAAGGGTAGTTTTGGTTGGTAAGTGGCCGTATATCCACCCCCACCGTATTGTATTGGTCGGCAAGCGCGCTCATTAGGCGTTGCCCTATATAGCCTTCACTGCCGGTAACTAAAATATTATGAACCATAGAAATACTGCTTTTTAGACGTGTGTTGAAGAGCTTTTTTTCGATCTTTACATTGCCAATAGGTGCTTAGACTTAAGCCTGAAATAAGGTGCCAAATCCCCCAGGCTGCGGCAATAACCGCCATAGCATCTAAGTTGGCGAAAAAGGTAAAAATGATCCCCAACCCTAAGCCGGAATTTTGTAAGCCCACTTCTAAGGTGATAGCTCGGGTATCAGCGCGGGGCAATCGCAAAGCACGAGCGGCAGACCAGCCGATGAGAAGTGCAAGGGCATTGTGCGCTACTACCGCAAGTAAAAATAGGCTCGCACCAGCGATAAACTTGTCCCAATTCATAAAAAGGGCAATGGCCACAAACCCAAATAAAGTAAACAACGAGACAAAGCGAAAAAACGGCTCAGTTTTTCTTGCAAACAATGGCCAAATTCGGGCGCAGGTTATGCCAAGTACCAACGGGATGGCTAAAACAAAAGCAATTACTGCTAACATATCTGCGGTTGATACTGAGATACTGTTCAACAAATGTTGCGTTCGCGGATTTAGGGCAGCGTAAAACATGAAGTTTAACGGGGTCAGCACACAGGCGAGTAAGCTAGCTACACCGGTCATACTGACAGACATAGCAGTATTACCGTTTGACAAATAGGTCATCAGATTGGAAAAGCTTCCACCGGGGCAACAGCTTACAAGTAGAAGGCCTAACGCTATTTCGTTTGGCATTGGAATTAACCAAGTGAGTAGGCATGTTAAAGCAGGCAATAAAGCGAATTGCGCAGTCATACCAACCAGCGGTCCGACAGGCTGTCTTGCAATTCGGCGAAAGTCTTCGGCTGTCAGGCTTAATGCGATACCGAACATCATCATGGCCAGTACACTATTTAAAACAAGAAGGCTAGTTGACGACATTTATGCTCCCTGGGCCAACTGTTGCATTTCGCGTGATAACGCAGCCAAATATTCCGCTTTGTGTACGTAGTAAGCCATGCGTTCAAGTGGTAAATACCGCATTCCACCGTCCATGCGTTGACCGGCTTTTAACTTCACTTTATCTAAGAACCTGTTTACGGCCTGGTCTTGATCCAGTTGCAAACGAATAACGTTGGCTACCAATTTGGCTTGCTCGTCGCGCCCTTGCCAGCCTAAACCGGCTGCTTCCACCATACCCATTACATATAAATTGGGGTGCAGCGGATTGAATATATTCAAATAAAGTTGCGGTGCATCGCCTACCCAATTGAGGTGCCGTTTATCAATAAAAGGGTAATGAAGTTTATAGCCGGTCGCCTGTAATATAAGATCGTATTCCGCTTGATTACCGTCACTGAAATATGCGCCGTTCTCAGTTAAGCGTTCGATATTGGGGCGTACGGTGATGTCGCCGTGGCCGATATGATGTAAAAATAACGAATTAACCACAGGGTGTGATTCATACATTTTATAATCGGGGTCGGGTAGTCCAAAACGACTGGGTTTACCTGAAATTAAACGTACTAAAGTGCCATCTACGCGCTGTTTTAACCAGTTGGGCAAGCGAATTTTTCCACCCAATGTGTCGGTGGGAGTGCCGGCAATAAACTTAGGTAAAAAGTAATAGCCTCGGCGCACGACCATATCCACGTGTTTTGCCCTGTGAACCGCGTCAACCGCGATATCGCATCCGCTGTTTCCACAGCCAACGATCAACACCCGTTTATCTGCAAAGATGTCAGCACTTTTATACTGGGCACTGTGCATCTGCTCACCCTCAAAATGACCGGGAAAGTCGATAATATTTGGATGATGTAACGTACCGTTAGCAAGCAGAACGCCAGCGGCAATGACATGATGTTGCGTATCGTTTTGCCGAAAACACACTTTCCATTGGCCGTTAAGTGGCTCTACCGACTCTACATAGCAGTTAAACTGGAAATGGCGATAAAGATCGAAATGGGTCGCATACGACTGAAAGTAATGCTTTAGCTCATCATGCCTTGGATAAGTGGCCACATCGTCGCTCATAGGAAAATCGTCAAATTCTGTCATCCGCTTTGACGAAATAAGATGCGCAGACTGGTACATTGTGCTGGTGGTACTATCGATGTCCCACAAGCCACCCACATCGCTGTGTGCTTCTAAGCCCAGTACATTAATACCTTTCTCAACTAACCGGCGGACCGTACATAGGCCCATAGGGCCAGCTCCAATAACCACGTAGGGATTCATTAAAAAATGTCTCTGTTAACTGAATGATAAAAAGGTTAACAGTATGTTGATTTGATTGCCTTGCTTACATAGGACAAAAAACTAGTTAATTTGGGACAGCTTGAGTATTCTGTGTGTAAAGTAATTTGGAAACTCGTATAAAAAATGGCAGCAAGTGTTACTCAAAGCTTTACGCAAGCAATTCTTAGTCAATTGGCACAATTGGATATTCATTTAGAAGATAAACTGTTGGCTAGTATTCAACAATACGAAGGCGAAGAGCGATTACCATTGATGCTGCAAGATAAACTGTGGTTGGAGGTAGAAGAGCACGGCACGAAAGGCATTGGTATGCACATCGGTTTAGCCATGCAGCCGCAAAACTTCGATACCATGGGGTTTTTATTATTAAGTAGTCCGTCATTGAGTGTAGCGGTAGATAGCCTTATTAATTACTCACCATTAATTGGCGAAGGTGGGCAATTTGCCAAGATTAGAAACGAGCAGGGGTGGGGCGTTCGATATGAACCAAGGTTTACTGCTGCGGTTGATGTGAGAATAGAAGTTATTATGACAGGGATCGCCACGGGCGCTAGATGGGTAGCTGGGAAAAATATTACACCCATAGCGGTGCACTTTACACACAGCCAGCAAGCACCTAGTGCACTGTATAGCGAGGTTTTTGGTGGAGCAGAAATACGCTTTAATCAAACCCAAAATGCCATTGTGTATAGTGATACTGACTGGCACTTTAAGCAACGCGAAGTGAACGCCGCTATCCAAGCGCAAATGCTGGAGTTGGCAAATCAGCAGCTTAATCAACTGACTCCGCACTCTTTCACAGAAAAAGTGGAAGCCCTTTTAACTAATCAACCTTGGCTAACTCGTAGCCAAATAGCGACCAGCTTAGCAGTGAGTGAAAGAACGCTGCTACGAAGACTTCAAGAGACTGAAACTAATTACTCAACCATCGCCCAAAACATACGCAAGCAACATGCTTTAAGTCAAATTCAGAAGCCTGGTGTAACACAGGAAAGCCTCGCCCAATATTTAGGCTATAACGATGCAAGCGCTTTTGCCAAAGCATTTAAAAGGTGGACTGGACTAGGGTTTTGAGCCTACAAAGAGAAGTTCTGCAAACAAAGGAGGTAATGTAGCTACCACATTATCTAGCGCCCCATGTTTTGGCGCAGCGAAGTCTTAAAGAAAGCCTTTATATATCTGTTCTAGTTCATGCTGATGAAGGGCTTGGATTGTGTAGAGCCGATAGATTGGTGCTGTGAGGATAGCAAAAACCCCGTAAAGCTCATATTACAAAGCCTTACGGGGTTTTCAGTGTGTGGTGGAGCTGGCGGGATTTGAGTTGGATAGTTATATGATTGATATTTAACAGTTTAGATGGTTCACTTTTGTTATTTGTGTTACATGGGTTGTTACAATGGTTTCCTGCTTAAAAGGAATCTGAACCGCCGTCTTGCTTACATCTTTCCCAATTTATTTAACTTTCCTGGGCAACAGCGTACTTTCATGCTGAGCGCTGTAGCTGACCAAAAATTGCAAAATGATCTGAGTCACAAATGCCAACGGTGGCTCCTTGCTCTCTACTTCCCATGTCTTTTTTATATGTGTTTGGCCATTATGTATGTAATGCGGAAGTTAGCACTATGAAACACGATGCTCGGCATTTAGCGAAAAGCAGAAGTTTGATTAAATCGCCACGCACTGGACATTAATAATCCTTACCCAAATTAGAACAAAACACCAATAAGTTGCACGCCCTGAAGTCTGCAACACCGCACTTTTCCAGTTTCGATAAATGAACTATCACTTAAAGGATTAGCAATAAAAGCTTCATTTTAAGCTCGTTATTGAAATTAACAAAATAGATATAAAATTAACTATCTATTGCTTCATGACGTAACAGGTCAACTATTTTGGTTTACCAAGTTGGAAATTAATGGATGCCAATACTTCAATCGAACTAGTGTCATTATCCAGCAAGTAATTCTTATCTTTTTTGAATGGAACTCCTATCCTAAACTGAGCTGCTTTGCTGATTTTGAAATCAACAAACGGTGTGATTGAACGACTCTCAAGGACACCATTTACGCAGTCAGTATTAACTGACTTACATTCTCGCTCTTCGTATGCAATACCCAAGTTAATTGACGGTTCAAACAAACTGTCTTTATAGTCTGCTGTGGTTTTGTAACCACTTTCATTTAAAGTCATGAGCTTGTAGATCCATGTGGCACCTATGCCTTGGTATTTTACTTTGGGTGTACCTGCTTCAGCTTTTTCACGTTCGTTGCTTCTGGAATATAGGAGGGCCAATGCGTGATCCTCAGTAAGTCTCCAATCAACAGCAAGTGACCAAGCGGTTGATTTATTGTTGTATGCATTATCTATCTTACCGTTGTTGTCGCTATCCACATCGTCTCCACCCAACACTTTAAAGTAAGAGCTAACATAACTAATTGTAACGACAGGCAGCGCACTTGAGTGAAGGGCTTCTTTATAACTGCGAAAAGTTGAAGAGGAGTAATTAGCCTGCTCTGCCGCAATTTGAGATTTCAATAACGCTATTTCAGAATTAATAGCTGGCACTCTATTCAGGTCTTCAGAGTTACCCAAACTCTCCCAATATCTGGCTTCAAGAGCTTTAAAAATAGTGCCGTATGCGTTTTTGAAATTGCTTAGCTCTTTTTGTGCAGCTTTTTTCTTTTCGTTATCGACTATGTTATGAATGTTTTGTTCTATAACATCGATCTTGCTCTTCAGCCTCACAGCCATGCATTTAAAAACTGACGTACCTATATTTCTAGCTTGTATAGGTGCTTTTTTTATCGTATCTACAGTGTTAGTTAAGGCTGAGGAATCGACGGAACAATGCTGATTACTATTTCGAGTAAAAATAGCAACCAAATTGTCTTCTAACGCTTCGACTCTGGCTTGTTTGGCATTAATTATACCTGTGGGATCTGAAAGGTTTGTATCTAGTGGTGGTCTGAAAGAAGAACGCGGATTTAGGGGGTTGAATTTCATTGAAAAGCCCAATGAAGTAACGTCATCTTTTTGGCTTAGTTGAAATCTGGTTTCCGACAAAATGTCTGTATAATTACCATTTAAAAATGGAGCCCAGGATACGCTTGCCCCTTCATTTTGAACATCAACCGTTGCTTCTAAATAATCATAGCCATCGACTTTCAGGCCACTGTTTAAAAACGGATGTGCATTACCTATATCCAGGCTAACTTCATTGTTGGTGGGCGTTTCACTGGCTTCGGAACAAAAAGGAAGTAGAAACAACATAACCAGAAATATTATGTTTTTCATTGTATTAACCCAAGTGAATAGATGTAAGTTTAACGGAGGAATTCCAACTACTTCCTTCTGACAAGTCACTTTTATGAGACAGATACTTAATACCATTGCTATTTACAAGTACGGCTGCAAGCCTTGGTATATTGAATCCGGCAAAGACGCTAAAGCGAAGTCTATCCCCTACAGACAAAGGCTGACTGATTGGCGCGGCAATTACGCCGTTTTGCGCGTTAATTGGGGAATTGATTAGTGGTGTGAAATTTAAAAAGAAAGCTGTCAACGAGGCTGGGCCATTATGCGACATTCTAATCAACAGCATTGGTACTTGAGGTGCTGTTAATGTTTGTGCATCATTTCGGATATCGTTAATTAAAGTGAGACCTGCTCCCATAGTTTCGATAGTCATTATTACGACCTCCCTATTTGTCTTGGCCCTAATGTGTACCAATCATCCCAATATCTTCCAGATAAATTAAAAACCGCCAAGTCATATAAATAGTAGTAACTGTTATGGATTTCGGTAATAACACTCAGACCTGAGCAAATATCAACTACGCGTTTATACAGGTCGGCATGAGTATAAAAACTAGTCAATAGGAGGGAGAAGAAACAGGCTTTAAATCCTTTTGTTTGCATCATAATGTAAAGTCCATTTTAAAGTACTTAAATAGTAAAACACCTGGTCAATAATTAATCAAGTTTTAGGCAGGGATGAAATATAGCTTATTTGTCACTTGTATGACTTAGTCAGACACATTGATTCTTGTATTGACACTTTTGCTGAATCTGCTTCGAGTGATTACTATCAATAAAAATAGCAAGCCGAGTTGGCTTGCTATCTGGATGTATGATTAAAAAACTAATATTGATGTAATTACCTTAACGGTTACTCGGCCTATTTGTTTGCCATGACAGGTCATTGTTAAATTGTTGCTCGTCGTATACGTGGGCTGGAAATAGGTCAATAACGCTATACCTCTTGTGGTTAAACACTTTAAGCCTCTGCTGTTCCTCAAGAAAGAGCCTGTAACAGATTCTGTGTAACTGCCATTAGTTAATATGCTT